>Ga0209014_10000026_pt1 | contig 73791 bp, 66 predicted proteins | sample BarGraNGADG00212_FD_184491 | JGI IMG/M metagenome (GOLD analysis project Ga0209014, IMG submission 184491) | Arctic peat soil microbial communities from Barrow, Alaska - Barrow Graham LP Ref core NGADG0002-212 (SPAdes) (version 2) | ecosystem: Environmental > Terrestrial > Soil > Wetlands >...
TACGGCTGCGCTGCTCGACGGGCTGGAGGTCGTTCCGCGACGGCATATCGAGTACCGCGGCGTCACCGTCGAGGAGATGGACACCGACGCGATCATCGCTCGAAACCCGACGGTTGCGCTGATCGACGAGTTGGCCCACACCAATGCTCCCGGCTCGCCACGCGCCAAGCGGTGGGAGGACGTCGGCGTCATCCGCGACGCGGGAATTCACGTGGTCACGACGCTCAACGTGCAGCATCTCGAGAGCGTCGCCGACGCGGTCGCGACGATCACCGGTGCCGCGGTCAACGAGCGTCTGCCCGACGAGGTCCTCGAGACTGCCGATGAGATCGAGCTTGTCGACATGAGCCCACATGCCCTGCGCCAGCGCATGAGGCACGGCAACGTCTACCCACCCGAGCGCACGCAGGTCGCGTTGGACAGGTTCTTCACCGAGGCGAACCTGACGGCCCTGCGCGAGCTGGCCCTGCGGCTGACGGCGCGCCGCGTCGAGGGCCAGCTCGAGGAGACCAGCGGCAGCGGCCGGCTGACCCTCGTAACAGATCGAGTGCTCGTCCTGGTCGACGGCGGCCCGGCATCAACCCGAGCGATAAGAACGGGCGCCGAGCTCGCCGGCGCGCTCCACGCCGCCCTCGTGGCGGTCGTCGTGCATACCCCGAACGACGACCAGATGTCCTTTGACCGGCAGCGCGATCTGCAGGAGTCAATCGATGACGCCGTCGATCTCGGCGCGGACGTGGTCCGGATTGAGGCCGCGGATGTTGCCAGCGGACTGGCCAGCATCGCCAAGCAACGCAATGCGTCGCATGTCGTGCTGCCGCATCGTTCGCGCGAAGGCCTGAAGCGGATCACGCAGCGGCCGCTGAGCGAAGAGATGCTCGAACGCTTGCCGAACGTCAAGCTTCATCTCGTGGGCGAGGCGACGAAACCCTAGGAACATCGCCACGATCGCCCATACTGCGCGGGTGCGCTGTCCCTGGCACGTCACGTGAGCGATCCCAAGTACCTCCACGGCGCGAAGCCCGGCGACAGACGCGTGCGGGTCGACCGGCCGTACGCGCGCTACTTCCGCTATTCCGGCCGCGGCATTCTGACCGCCAAGCTCGCCGCCCACGAGCCGACGAATGCATTCGAACGAGCGACTGGCCGGGCGCGGCACGTGCTTTTCGGGCGGCCGCTGTCGAACGAGGAGGAGCTCGAGGAGCGCCTATCCAAGAAGAAGGCACTGCCCGTCTTCTCGAGCGACGTCATGTCGTCCGTGGCATACGCGAGCGAGGCCAGCCTGTTCACACTCCTCGCAGCCGGGACCGGCAATTTCTGGCTGCTGATACCGATCTCGATCGCGATCGTGGGTGTCCTTGCCCTGGTCACGATCTCGTATCGGCAAACGATCCGCGCCTATCCCAACGGCGGCGGAAGCTACATCGTCGCCAAGGCCAACCTTGGGCCGCTGCCGGGACTGATTGCCGCTGCGGCGCTGCTCGTCGATTACGTCTTGACCGTCGCGGTGAGCGTCTCATCAGGCATCCAGGCGGTGGCCTCGGCGTTTCCGGCGCTCTTCTCGCTGACGGTGCCGTTGATCGTGCTCGCGATCCTGCTCGTCATGGCGGCCAACCTGCGCGGCCTACGCGAGAGCGGCACTCTGTTCGCCTCGCCCACGTACATCTTCCTGGGGTCGATGCTGCTGCTTCTCAGCGTAGGCATCTTCCAGACGCTGACGGGCAACGCGCCTCACGTCACCGGCGTGACTCCGGCGCTCGTGCCACCGGAAACATTCGGCCTGCTGCTCTTGCTGCGCGCGTTCGCCGACGGCTGCTCGGCCATGACCGGCACGGAGGCTGTCGCGAACGGCGTTCCGGCGTTCAAGCCGCCCGAGTGGAAGAACGCGCAGACAACGATGCTGACGATGAGCGTCCTGCTCGGCGTGATGTTCCTGGGCACCTCGTTCCTGGCCGGCGTGACCGGTGCGATTCCGGCTGCGAGCGGTGAATCGGTGCTCAGCCAGATCGGTCGCTCCGTATTCGGCATTACGCCCATCTACTACGTGCTCCAGTTCGCGACGATGGGCATCCTGATCCTGGCCGCGCAGACCAGCTTCGCCGATTTCCCGCGGGTCGCCTCGATTCTTGCTCGGGACGGCTACTTCCCGCGCCAGTTCGCCTTCCGCGGCGAGCGACTGGCGTTTAATGCCGGCATCGTCGTCCTGGCCGCGCTGTCTGTCGTCCTCGTGGTCGCATTCAACGGCCGCGTAGAGCTGCTCATCCCGCTCTACGCCATCGGTGTCTTCACGGCATTCACCCTGTCCCAGTCGGGCATGGTCCGCCACTGGCTCACCGAGCGCGGGCCCGGCTGGCGACGAAGCATCTTCTTCAATTCGATCGGAGCCGTTGCCACGGGTGTGGTCACGGTCGTCTTTGCCGTGGCCAAGTTCGCGCAGGGCGCGTGGATCGTGCTGATCCTCGTGCCCGTTCTGGTTGGTGCCATGGTCTGGATCGGCCGCCAGTACCGGCAGGAGGCGCGCAGCCTGACCGTCCGGTCACGCATCGTCATTCCGCCGCCCAGCCGGCAGCAGCACGTCGTGGTCGCGGCGCCGGCGTTCTCGCGTGCCGTCGTTCAGGCCATTCGCATAGGCCAGACGATGGGCAAGAAGGTCGAGGTCGTCCACGTCACGGCCGACCGGTCAGAAGGCGAGGAGTTCCTGGACCGAGTGCAGGAGCAGGTGCCCGGGACGGAGGTCGTCGTGGTTGAATCGCCCTACCGGACGCTGGTGAACCCGTTCATCCACTACCTCGAGTCGCGCCAGGCAGAGGATCCCGACGAGGTCACGATCGTATTGCTGCCGGTCTACCTGGCCCGCCACTGGTGGCAGCGCATGCTGTACAACCAGAACACGAAACGCATCGGCGACGCGCTCGTCGGTCGCAAGGACGTCGTTGTCCTCGACGTGCCGTATCGGCTGGAGGAAGATCCGGAGCCTGCCCCGGCGAAGAGACCCTAGCCCGCGGTCTGGCCTTGCTTGCGCCAGGGGTCACAGGCATGGGCGAACCAGACAACGTCCGGATCGAGCGCATTCATCGCCGCGATCGAGGCGTCGTAGGCCTCCTCGCTCCAAGCGTGCATTCGCCCCTCGCCGGTTCCCGCCCCCCACCATTCGTCGGGTGAGAAGCACGCCTGACCGGCCAGGATCACACGCTCCTCGGGGCTGTCGATGACGAGCGTCTGGTGGCCCGGCGTGTGCCCGGGTGTGGGCAGAATTGAGATCGCCGGCAGGACGTGCGCGCCGCCGTCGATCAGCCGGTAGTCGGCGCCCGCGAAGTCGACCCACTCGGGGATCGTGTACTCCGGTTCGTGGGCGGCGGCCCACTCGGCGCGCTGGGCAAAGATCGGGACGCCGGGGAAAGCCGCGTTCTGTCCGCAATGATCGAAATGCAGGTGGCAGTTGATGATGGCGACGATCTCGTCGTCCGGCACGTCCACCTCGGCGAGTGCCTCACGGATAGGCCGCGTCGTCGTCTCGTACTCCGCCAGATCTGGATGCGCGTCGCCGATGCCTGTGTCGAAGAGCACCCACCGGCCGTCAGCCTCCACGGCGTAGATGACGACGACGCCGCGCTGGCCGAGCAGCGGTCCGTACGGCCAAATGAACGTGGATAGCTCCACCGGCACGATTCTCACGTTCGAGGCCGGCTGCGCTCAGTAGCCGCGCGCGATAAGCCGCTCGCGCATCGCGCGCGCGGCCCTGGCCCGATGAGAAACGCGATTCTTCTCGTCCTGCGGCATCTGGCCAACGGTCCTGCCACCCGACGGCTCGAAGTCAGGCTCGAAGACCGGGTCGTAGCCAAACCCGTTCTTGCCCCGCGGTTCGAAGGCAATACGTCCATCGAATACGCCTTCGGTCTGCTCGACAACCTGGCCGTCCTCGACCACGACGAGCACGCAGCGGTAGCGCGCGCTCCGCTCGTTGGGACCGTAGAAATCGGCCAGCTCTGTCAGCAGCTTGCGGTTGTTCTGCTCGTCGCTCGCGTTCACCCCGGCGTAGCGGCGCGTCTTCACGCCGGGTCGGCCGCCCAATACGTCGACCAGAATGCCCGAGTCGTCGGCGAGCGTGGGCAGGCCCGACTTCGCCGCGTAGTAGCGCGCCTTGATCGTCGCGTTGTCGGCAAAGGTCGCGCCGTTCTCGACCGCGTCGTCGGACAGGCCCAGGTCCGTCAGCGAGACGAGGTCCGTGTCGTGCAGCTCGAGCAGGTCGCGCAGCTCGCCGAACTTGTGGCGCGAGCCGGTCGCGATCAGCAGCCTGCGGCGCTCAGCCAATGATTTAGCTCCGCAATCGGCCTGCGGGCCGCTGCTGCGCGGTCATCGACAGCTTCCCGCCGCTGGCGGGATGCTGTCGCCTTCCTTGCGGAGTCACTCGCGGCCGAGGACCGTGCGCTGGTAGCGAAAGAGCTGCTGCAGGCCGGTATCGGCGAGCTCGAGCAGACGATCCATCTGTGCCCGATCGAAGGGCTTGCCCTCGGCCGTGCCCTGGAGCTCGACATACGCACCGCCGCTCGTGCCGACCACGTTGAAGTCGACCTCTGCGTGCGAGTCCTCCGAGTAGTCGAGATCGAGCAGCGGCAGCGCCTCGAAGATGCCCACGCTGACCGCCGCGACCTGGCCGTCGAGCGCCTGTTCGACGCCCATCTTGCGCAGCGCGAGGGCGAGCGCGATATAGCCGCCGGTGATCGATGCGGTGCGCGTGCCGCCGTCCGCCTGGAGCACGTCGCAGTCGACGGTCACCGTTCGATCGCCGATCTTGGACGTGTCGACCACGCCGCGCAGGGCGCGCCCGATGAGGCGCTGGATCTCCATCGTCCGACCGCTCTGGCGGCCCTTGGATACCTCGCGCTGGGTTCGCTCGCTGGTCGCGCGCGGCAGCATCGAGTATTCGGCCGTGACCCAGCCAAGGCCCTTACCGCGAAGGTGGGGCGGCACGCGATCCTCGACCGACGCGGCGCACAGCACGCGCGTGTCGCCCATCTCGATAGTGCACGAGCCCTCGGCCCATTTCTGCGCGTCGAGCGTGATGCGTACTGTGCGCATCTGGCCGGGCGTCCGACCATCCGCGCGAAACCGACCGCCTGCGATGCTCACCGAGCCGCCACCTTTGCTTCCTTCCAGAGTTCGTCGAGTTCGTCGAAAGACAGGTCCCTGAGCTGGACCTCGCGTTGGGTTGCGAGCCGCTCGACATGTGCGAAACGCGCCGCGAACTTGGCACTTGCCTGGCGGAGCGCCGCCTCAGAGTCGATGTCCAGCTTGCGACCCAAGTTGACGAGCACCAGCAGGAGGTCGCCGAACTCCTCGCGCCGCTCGTCAGCGTTGGTCGCGGCCGTGATCTCGGCCGATTCCTCCTCAACCTTGGCGAGCACGTCTTGCGCGCTCGGCCAGTCATAGCCGAGGGACGCGGCACGCTCCTGCATCTCCTGCGCGTAGGCGAGCGCGGGCAGCGAGCGCGACAGCCCGGCAAACGCGGCGGGCATCGTTGGCCGGTCGTCCTGGGGCACCGATTCTGCGCTTCCGTTCGAGCGCGCCGCGCGTTCGCCTGCCTTGATCTGCTCCCAGTTGCGGATGACCTCCGCGGCCGAGTTCGCGATGGCGTCGCCGAAGACGTGGGGATGGCGCCGGACGATCTTGCTGACCACTTCGCGCTGGACGTCGCTCATGTCGAAGACACCGTCCTCGGCCGCGTATTGCGCATGGAGCACGATCTGGAGCAGCAGGTCGCCCAGCTCCTCGGCCAGGCTGGGCGTGGAGCCCTGCTCGAGCGCGTCGTAGACCTCGTACGTCTCCTCGAGCAGGAACTTGCGCAGGCTCAGGTGGTCCTGCTCGCGGTCCCACGGGCAGCCATCCGGCGCGCGCAAGCGAGCCACGAGCCACGGCAGCGCATAAGGACTGGCCATGTTGTCCAGTGGGTCGAGCGCGGGAAGGAAGTATGTGCTGGCTGCGAGCTCGTCGTCGGTGACCTGGCCGACCGTCGTGGGCCGATCGTCGTCGCCCAGGCGATGAACAGGATGGTCGGCGGGATAGAGCGCGCGCAGCATCGCGCAGGGCGACGCGGCATGCGCCTGCCTGCCGGGCAGCGGCGGTTTGGGCATCGTGCCAGGTTCAGGCACGACGATGAGTGGCATTGCCGGATCGAACGGCCGTGCCACCAGGGCAGCCTGCCCAAGCAGCTGGATGCCGTCCGCCGCGCTGACTCCGAAGCGTATCTGCACCTCGTCGAGCAGCGCCGTCCAAGGGCTCATCTGTGGCGCTATGGCACCGGTGATCCCTGGTCGCCGCCACCGGTCAGGCTGTTAGCGCTGCTACTCGCATTCGGACTGACGATCGTGCCGTTCGCTACCGCAGCGTCCTTCTGTGGCGAGTACCAATCAGAGAACGCCGTCGTACGCAGGGTCGAGATCTGGTCCGGGTCAAACGGCCGTGCCTGCTTGTCCTCGACCTTGATGAAGTACTGGCCGTTGCCCAGCAAGAGTGGGTCGCTGACGCCACCGATCGGCAGCGCCCAGACCGTGTCGACGATGCCCGAGCTGAGCTCGTTCTTGCTGAGCCAGCCGATCTCGCCACCCTCGGCCTTCTCGGGTCCCTCGGACAGCTGCTTGGCGACGGCATTGAAGTCCGCGCCGGGCTGGGCAAGGGCATCCTTGACGGCCTGGATGCGGGCGTCGACTGAGGCGCGCTTGTTCTCGAACATCAGGACGTAGTACGCGGCGTCGCCGCGGATGGGGCCGATGATGTCGCCCTTCGTGTGCGTGCCGTTCCACAAGGCGTCGGAGACGGCTTGGGGCGGGATGTCCTGGGTGACGTAGCCAACCTCGCCGGCATTCTGTGACGTTGGATCGTCACTGTTGCTCGTGGCCATCGTCTGGAACTGCGTTGTGCGCTGGGTGACGTCGGTGATCGCGTTGAGCTGGTCGGCGGCCGCCTGGGCCTGGGTCTGAGCGGTGGCCCATGCCGGATCGTTGGGATCGAGGTTGGGCGCCGTGTCGAGATTATCGTTGGGCGCGAAGACGATCTCGGCGTAGTCGACCTCGCCGTTCGCGGCGGCCGTGCTCGTGTCGCCGGTCGAGAGGCCATCGACGTAGATGACGGCCAGCTTGACCTGCTCGGGCGTCTGGGCGAGAGCGTCGGCGGTGACCTTGTCCATGAGGCGCTGATCGGCGATCTCGTAGCCCAGCAGCTGACGAACCTGGTCTTCCTGGACGGCCTTGAGCAGGTCGTTCTTTAGCGATGCATTCAGCGCGCCGGGCTGGACGTCCGTCACCCGTCCGATGCGATACGTGCCGTCGTCACCGCGAACGATGCCGGTCGTGCCGCCGTTGGGCAGGGCAAAGAGCTCCTTGCCAAGCTCAGTGTCAGAGATCGAGAGCTGCGGAACCACACCCATGTCGCCGCCCTGCTGCGAGAGGGTGTCGGTGCCGAACTGCTTGGCGACGGTCGACCAGTCCTGGCCGCCCTGGACGGCGGCGAGCGCCTGCGTGATCTTGTCGAGGGCCGCCGAGCGCTCGCCGTATGTCGGCCCGTTGGTCGTGTCGGCGACCGTTGGGGCGACGGCGATGACGAGCACGTGGCGCTGCTCGGCGTCAGAGATCTCCTGCTGGTAGCGCGCGTCTACGTCAGCGGCACTGACGGTGATGTTCTGGCCCTGGGCGAGCTGCGACTGGTACATCTCGTCGATCAGGTTGTCGACGCCGTTGGTCGACAGGTTCTGCGACTGCGTGTCGAGATCGGAGAGCTTGGTGTTGGCCGTGCCGGCGTCGAGCGTGCCGGCCACCTGGGCCTGTGTGATGCGGCTCTCGTCGCGCGAGATGCGCCACGTCTGGAGGGCAATGTCCGACTTCAGGAGCTGGGGCGAGATGTCGACGTTGCCGACCTTGCCCACGGGCTTGAGGTTGTCGTTGTACCAGCCGACGGCGACGGCGCCGACCAGGATCAGGATGACCGCAACGATGGTCAGGATGAACAGGACGGTGACGGTCGCCTGCTGTCGCTCATCGGTGTCGACCAGCCGGTCGAGGCGCGTGCGGATGCCGAGCTGAGGTCGGCGCGAGCGAACGGTCATCGCAGCCGGCGAATGATCGCCAGCACGAGGCCAAGTCCGGCCCCGAAGCCGAGCGCGGTGCGCCAGTCGATGGTGGGCTGGACATCGCCCTCGAACGAGCGCGAGATGAGGATGAACGCGTTGGCGCCCTCCTCGACGGTCGCCTGGTTGGCGACGATGGCAAACGCCGAGGCGCCCGACCCAAGCGTGAGCGTGTTCGTGCGCGCGATGGCAACCCCGCTCTGGTCGAGCGTCATCGTGTCGGAGTTGACGCGTCCGGCGCCACCCTGGGTGATCGTCACCGTCGAGGCATCGATCGTCTGGACACCACCCTGCTTCAGGTTGACCGTCTCGCCGCGAACGTGTTCCGGGAGCGCGCCCGGCGCGGCAGGGCTGGCGTCGCCGAGCTCGATCGGTGCGTCGCTGTCGTCGCCCGGGTCGGCTGTCTCTTCGGCCGTTTCTTCGGCCGGGGCCGTGCCTACGAGGTCGGCCGCAGGCCAGGCCGCGTCGTCATCCTCATGGTGGGCTTCGACAGCAGGGTCGGCCGTCGCGGGCGGCGCGTCCGCCGAGTCGGCTGACTGCTGATCGTCTGCCGCCGTGTCAGGTCCCGCGGGTGGAGGTGACGGCTGTTGCTGAGCGTCAGTCGAGGCGGCGTCGGCCACGGTCGGCGACTCGTCCGCATGCTCATCCGGCAACCCGTTTCCGAGGTCCGAGCCGGGCTCTCCTTCGAAGTCCACCATCTGCTCCTGAAATTCCCCCGCGCGACATGTGATCGGTTGTCTGGTTCGGGACCCCCGGGGCACCGCCGCGCTCCGGCGTGCATCGTCAGGGTCCGTCAGCGTAGCGCGATCCGCTCGATCACGCTGCGCACCCGGCCGCGCGAGGCCGGCTCCGCGTCTTGCGTCGGCGAAGAGCGCGTCGCGTCGTGCGCCGCGGCCGCCAGGTATACGAGGCGCGTCTCGCGGGCCACGTCCGACCACGTCCGTTGGGTCGACGCGGCGCGCCGTTGAGCGTGGCTGACAAGCTGGCTTGCCAGCGGACCCTTGGCCCAGACCGCCTCGAGCGCAGCTGCCATGCGCGCCGCGTCGCGCGGCTCGACGACGATGCCGCAACTGCCAATCGCCTCGGGCAGGGCGCCCGTTTTCGAGGACACCACGGGCACGCCGACGGACAGCGCCTCGAGAGCTGGCACGGCCGTGGCGTCGGACAGCGCCGGGTAGACGAACGCCTGGCTGCCGGCGATCACGGCGGCTCGCTGGCGCGCGCCGGTCGTGCCAACGACCGTGATCGAGCCGCTCAGGCCGTTCGCCTCGATCGCGCGCGCCAGCCGGGCGTGCTCCTCGGGAAATGCGACGTCGAGCGCCATGACCAGCGTCGGAACCTCGTCGCCGCGCGCGCGCAGCAGCGCGACGGCGCGGAACAGGGTGTGCAGGTCCTTGCGCGCGTCGTAGCGACCGGCAAAGACCATGTAGCGCGGCGGCAGCGAAAGCCGGTCGCGATCTGCGGCAAGCCGGTCGTGGTCGCGCGCCGCCGCGGCGAAATCGTCGCCCACGGCGAGCGGCACGACGGCAATGCTTTCGTCGGGAACGTGCAGGCGGCGGCGCGCCATCTCGCCCACGGCGCGCGAGCAGACGATCACGCGTGCCGCGTCGCGCAGGACGCGCGCCCGAACACGGTGGCCGAAGCGCGCCGCGGCGCTTGCGGCGTACACCTCGGGCAGCTCCCACGGCGCGAGATCGAGGATCGTGGCCACGACCGGCAGCTGCGAGGCCAGTGGCACCGCTCCGCCAGCGGTGTGGAAGATCGTCTCGGCGTCGCCTCGCGCGCCGAGTTCGGCACCACGAAGCAGGAACGCGTCGAGTGTCAAGCCGGCGGAGCGCAGCGCCCGGGTCGTGGGCGGGATGCGCCGCGATGCCGCAACAGGAAGCCCCGCTGCGGCGAATCCGGGCGCTGGATCGGCGCGCAACGAGCGCGAGACGATGACGAACGATTCGCCTTCGAGCGGCTCTGCCGCGAACGCGCTGAGCAGCTCGTCGAGGTACCAGCAGGTGAGCGGCGAGCGTTCTGGCTCCTGAAGCGGTCGGGCGTCGACGACGATGCGCACGCCGTGGCTGGGCGCGGCCGGCTGCGCCGGCGCAAGACGCATCAGCCGCTGCGCGGCAGCTTGCCGCGCAACTCTTCCCAGCGCAGGCGGAGGACGACTGCAAACGCCTCGACGATGATGCCGCGCGACATCTTGCTCGCACCCTTCTGGCGGTCGACGAAGATGATCGGGATCTCGCGGATTCGGGCGCCGTTGCGTGCGGCGAGGAAGGTGGTCTCGATCGAGAAGACGTAGCCGCCCGAGTGCATCTCTGCCCACGGCAGGCTGGCCAGGGTGTCGCGCCGCCAAGCCTTGAACGCGCCCGTCAAGTCGTGCGCTGAGAGGCGCAGGACGGTGCGCGCGAAGATGGAGCCGCTGCGCGAGATCAGCTTGCGCAGCACGCTCCAGTTACGCACCCCGCCACCGGCGACGTAGCGCGAGCCGATCATCAGGTCGTTCTGCTCCAGCCCGGCCACGAGCGTGGGCAGGTACTTGGGATCGTGCGACCAGTCCGCGTCCATCTGCACGATGCGATCGGCGCCAGCGTCGAGCACGACCTTGAAACCCGCGATGTAGGCCTTGCCGAGTCCCTGCTTGTACGGGCGGTGCATGACGCGAATACGCGCATCGTCGGCCGCCAGCTTGTCGGCAAGCTCGCCCGTGCCATCGGGCGACGAGTCGTCGACCACGAGCAGCGACGAGCCGGGCAGCGCCGCGAGGATCGCCGGGACGATCCCGGGCAGGTTCTCAGCCTCGTTGTACGTGGGCATGACGACCCAGGTTCCGGAATAGGTTTGAGATTCCATCGGCCGCGAGTCTAGCGATGAAATGCGCTGGGCCGGCCCCGTCGGGGCCGGCCCAGCGCTCCCTGCCTGCGGACCGGAGGCGTTCGGCCCGCGCGGCCCGCCCCCGAGTTCCGCTGATTGGTTAGTTGAGCTGGAAGGTGTAGTCCGTGTACTGGGCGACCGAGTTCGCGTCCGTGCCGGTGACCCGGAACTGAGCCGTGCCGGCCTGCGCAGTTGCGGTCATCTTGACCGTGACGTAGAACCCGCCGTCGGCCTGCTTGGTCGTGCTGTAGGTCTTGGCGCCGAGACCGGGCAGCGTCACGCGCAGCTTGGGCTTGGTGGCCAATGCCGAGAGATGCTCGGCCGAGTAGATCGTGAACTTGACCTTCGTGCCACGGACGAACGGCCCGGGCGTGGCCGGCAGCAGCCGGAACGCTCGCGCGTCAACCGCCACGCGCTGGCTGTAAGTGCCGGCAGCAGTTGCCGCCGTCATGAGGCTGTAGTACGTGCCCTGGGCGACGTAATTGCTCAAGTCGTCCTTGCCGTCCCAGGTCCAGCTCTGTGAGCCGGCGCCGACAGAAACGTTCGTCATCTTCGTGCGCACGACGTTGTTGTTGCCGTCGACGATCGTCCAGCTGATGGTGGCCGGCTGGCTGAGCGTGACCGAGAGCGTCGTATTCGGGGCGAGGTTGTCGCCATCGGCGGCATAGAACAAGTTCGGGCTCGCAGCGGGCGAGGCCATCGTGGTCAGCACCTGGACGTCGATGCTCGATGGGCTGCCGGCGTTGCCGGCGCGGCTGCTCGGCGTGCCCGTGAGCGTGTACGTCCCGTCGGGGACGTAGCTGCCTGAGTCGTTCTTGCCATCCCATACCGCCATGCCCTGGCCGGCGGTTGACCAGCTCGTGAAGTTGCGCACGACGTTGTCGCTCGAGTCCTGGACCTGCCAGTTCACGAACGTTTCCTTGTTGACCGTGTAATTGAAGGAGGCCGTGTCCGTGCTGCCGTCGCCGTTGGGCGTGAACAGCGTGCCGTTGCTGCCGACGAGCGTGGCGGCGCCGTCGGTCGACGCGGACAGGTTCTGGAACGACGGCGCCGCCGGGCCCTCAGGGCCGTCTCGCCAATCGCTGGCAGTCATGGTCAGGTCGCCGGTCACCGCGCGGTAGTAGCCGTCATGCGCGGGGTCCGGATCGATGAAGTTGGTCGCGCCGGGCGTGCGTACTGAGTCGAACTGCTGGGGGCTGACGCCGACCCAGCCCCAGGACTCGCCGACGTGGCCGATCGACGCGATGTGGAAGAGGTCGTTCACGGTCGGATCGTTCGTCGTGTCCATCATCGAGCGTAGCGTCTTGACGAAGAGCTCCTCGCCGTAGGCAAAGACGGCCTTGGCGCCGGTCGCCAGCCAGCCGCTGGCCATGTTGTCGACGCGCTGGCGGGCAAGGTCAGGGGTCGGGAAAGCCATACCCGGCTCGCCGTTGCCGGCCGAGTAGCACAGGTGATTGAGGAAGACGATCGCGTTAGGCGCGAGATGGACGTACTGGCGCAGCATGTTGGCGCCGTAATACGTGTACGTTCCGCTGCCGCTGCCGTCGTAGCTGTTGAGGCCCATGCCGTCCTGGCGGCTTTCAGTCAGCACGCTCGTGTACTTGCTTGGCCAGCCGTAGCCGTGGCCCATGTAGACGACGAGGTTCGCGCCCTGGATGTTGGCCAGGACGTTGGCCCATGTGGCGTGCGGCCAGAAAACTCGTACCACGTTCATGCCATACGACTGGGCAACTAAGGCAAGCGACTCGGCGTCGGCTAGGTTGCTCTGGGTGAGCGAGTTGGTCGGACCGACGATGAACACGGCCTTGAGCTGATGCGGAGTCGAGTCGTACTGGCTCGTCGCGGAGGTGCGCGGCGCGTTGTTCGACTCAGCATGGACGACGGCAACGCCGATTGACGTGGTTGCGAGCAGTCCCAGCAGCGACAGGATCGCTGCCGCCAGTGAGGCGCGCGCCAGGAGACTCCGACCGACAGCTCGAACAGACAACTGCAAAGCCCTCTTCCTTCATCGCAGGCTGGGGGGCACGCCACCGCTCTTCAGAGGCGTACCTGCGAGGTGCCGTCAGCGTCGCGATCGAGGGCGTGTGCTGCCATTGCGAGAAGGTCCTGCCATCGACTGGACCGATGGCGGCCGATTTGACGCTCAGAAAACCCGTTCGCGAGCGCGTTCTGAGGGCCCGCCTGCGCACGTCCGGCGGGGTCCGGGTGAGGCGTGGGTGGAGCAGTGCAGATGCCGCGACGCAACAGCCCTTCTCGAGGTACTACCCGCGCTCAGCAACGGGGCTATGCCCAGCTGGACTCAGCGAGCCCGTGCTCCGCAGGCGCGGCGCGCTCCCGCTACTCTGGCCGCGTGTCCGACGCCTTTAATCAGCCGGGAGCGGCCGCGCCGTCGCCACTGCCTGCCTCGTCGCCGTCCGTCACCTCGCGTCGATCTTCTGGTGGCCTGGCCGGTTGGGTGATGGCCGTCATCGTCGTCCTGATCCTCGCCGTGGCAGGTGGCCTTTTCACGGCCTGGGTCGTGGCCAACATGCGCGCCGTGCCGGCGCCGGTTGCGTTCGCCTCACCAACGCCGGCGCAGCATGCCAGCAGCTGCCTCGGCTGTGCGTCGCCCTCGGCTCCGGCCGCGAGCTCGACACCCGGACCGCGGTTCACTCCGACGCCGACGCCGACCGTCGAGCTGACGCCGCCGCCCTTCACCTACGTCGTGGGGCCGGGCGACAAGCTGGTGAACATCGCCGCCATGTTCCAGGTTGACGTCCAGGACATCATCAACCTCAACAACATCTCGAACCCGAACAAGATCTTTGTCGGCGAGCAGTTGCTGATCCCGGGTTACGGCGTCCAGCCGACGCCAAAGCCGCACAAGACACCCAAGCCGACGTAGCTCAGGGCGTTGCTGACGGCTCCGGCGAGAGCGGCGGCAGTCCGCCACTGTAGTTGGTGATCACGAGCACGTATTCGAGCGTGTCGAGATTCGCCGCCGGCGTCAGCAGCGCGGTCTGGAAGAGCTGGTCCGGTGAGCGCGACACGGCCGCGACCGTGCCGATCAGGAGCCCCTTTGGATACGGCGAGCGGATTCCCTCGGCGAGCTCGATGCCGGCCGTGACCACGGCCTCGTTCACATTGACCGTGTTCTCGGCCGGAATGCCGTCCATCTCGAGCGGCCGGTCGAGCTGGCCATGGACCGTGCCGACGCCGCGGCTCGACTCGAGCAGGCCAACGACGTCCATGCGCGCGTCGGTGATGAGCAGCACGCGGCTGTAGTCCGGACCGACCTCGACGACCTGGCCGACGAGCGCGCCGCCACTGCCGACGACTGGATCGTCGACCTCGATGCCCGCATTCGTGCCGCGGTCAAGGCTGATGACGTTCTCCTGGTCGGTGATTCGCCGGCTGATCACTTCGGCGGCCGTTGAGTTGTAATCGAGCGACGATCGGACCTGGAGGATGTCGGTCAGCTGCTGGTTCTGGGCCTGCAGGCTCTGGAGCGAGCGGTTCTGCGTCTCGAGCTGATCGACCTGGGTCTGCAGATCCTGGTTCTGCTGGCGCAGCCGGTCGATCTCGCCGAGCGTGGCGAAGAATGAGCTGACCGTCCGGCCGCTCTCGCGCAGCACGTTCTGGATGGGCGCCATGGCAAAGCCGACGCCGTGGCGCAGTTCGGCGATCGGGGCAGACGCGCTGAACGCGAGCATGAGCAGGCTGATCGTCAGCAGCGCGACGTACAGGATGGTCTGACGCCGGCCGGTTTGACCGTTGGGCATCTCAGTTCAGCTGGCGCGCCGCGCGGCGAGTGGCGTCAGCGCGGTGTGCGCGAGTAGGTCTCGGCGACCAGCGTCCGTTCCATGACGTCGAGCTCCTCGAGCGCCTTGCCCGTGCCGCGCGCCACGCACGTCAGCGGATCGTCAGCGACGTGGACCGGCATCTGGGTGGCCTCCTGGACGCGCCGATCGAGGCCCTGGAGGAGTGCGCCGCCGCCGGCGAGGACGATGCCCTGGTCCATGATGTCGGCGACCAGCTCCGGCGGCGTCTCCTCGATCGTGTCCTTGATCGTGTCGACGATCTGCTGGACGGAGCTCTCGATCGCTTCGCGGATCTGCTCTGCGGTTACCTCCACACCCCGTGGCAGGCCAGTGAGCAGATCGCGGCCGCGCAGCGTCGCGCGTTGGTCGTCGTATTCGCCCGGATAGGCCGAGCCGATGGCGATCTTGACGTCCTCCGCAGTTCGCTCGCCGAGGAGCAGGTTGTACTCGCGTCGGGCGTAGGCAATGATGTCCTGGTCGAGCTCGTCGCCACCGATGCGCAGGCTGCGGCTGACGACGATGCCACCCAGGCTGATGACGGCGACCTCCGTCGTCCCGCCGCCGATGTCGACGATAAGGCTGCCGGTGGGCTCGCCGACAGGCAGCCCGGCACCGATCGCCGCGGCCATCGGTTCCTCGATCAGCCTCGCCCAGCGCGCTCCGGCGTTGAGGGCGGCGTCGCGGACGGCGCGCTTCTCCACCTCGGTCACGCCGGACGGGATGCCGATCAGCATCCTCGGCCGCGGGATGAGCCCGACGCGGTCGTGCACCTTGTGCACGAAGTACTTGATCATCTGCTCGGTCACGTCGAAGTCGCTGATCACGCCGTCGCGTAGCGGCCGCACGGCGACGATGTTGGCCGGCGTGCGACCGAGCATGCGCTTGGCTTCCGCGCCGATGGCGAGCACGCGCTTCGTCCGCTGATCGATCGCGACGACGCTCGGCTCGCTGATGACTATGCCGCGGTCGCGCACGTGTACAAGGGTGTTTGCCGTTCCCAGGTCGATCCCGATATCGCGCGAGAACATGCCTAGGAAGGCGTCGAGCATTCCGATGATCGTGTCCTCAGGTGTCGTGTGGAGGGGCCCGAGTCCCGCGACGTGCGTAGAGCAGGGACGGAGCGTGCGAAGTGTATACCGAGGCTCATCCGTAGCCGCCCGAGCCTTCCGGGCTGCGCAGTCAGTGGCAGCGCTCGTCGCTTGTTTGCGCTGGACGACGACCTGTCCAGCCTGGGCAGTGTGGTGGTCGAACAAGTCCGCACATAGCCAGGTCGGGAATCGACACTCAGTCCAGGAAGGCTTCCAGTTGGGCGCGGACAAACCCGGGCTCTTCGAGCCACGCCCAGTGGCCCCTGCCCTCGTGTACGACGAGCGTCGCGTCCGGAAGGAGGGCCGCCATCTGTTGCGCCTGTTCGAGCGGAATGGGCGAGCGCGAGCCATGGATGATGAGTGTTGGCACGCTCAACCCGAGCAGTGCCTTCTCCAACGTACGTGCCTCGAAGTGGGCCTGGATCGATATCCACGTGTCGCCGCCGTTGGTCGCGAAACGCAGCGGAGGCATTGCCGGCGCGCTCACCGGATCGCCGAAGTACTGCGGCCAAAGGAGGCCGAGGTGCTCGCGCTGCTCGTCCTCGGTCGGCTCTTCGATCGCCTCCAGCGCTTCGAGCCGAGCTGTGTCCGCCGCGGAAAGGCCGGCACGCAGCGCCGGCCCGAACTCCGCCTGGCCGCCGTCGCCCGTCGCGCCGAGCGCGTCGAGGATCACCAGTGCGCCGATTCGTTCCGGATGTGCCGCGGCCAGGTGAAGGGCGAGGTGGCCACCCCACGAGTGGCCGATCACGACTGGCTTCTGCCAGCCGAGCGAATCCATCACCGCCACGGCGTCCGCGACGTGGCCCTCGATGGACACATCACCGGTCACGGCCGACGGCGCCAGGCCGCGCTGCTGGTAGCGCGCCGTGGTCACGCCGCCGTCGAGCTCGTCGGCGAGCGAGGACAGGTATTCGGACAGGCCCGGCCCACCGTGGAGGAGCAGGGCGCTGGCCTTTGCGTCTGCTGACTCGCGCAGCCAGCCGACGATCTCGCCGTCGGGCGTGACGGCTGAGAACTCGCGTTCCTGGGTTGGCATCCGCGCAGGATAGGGTCAGCGACGGTCGAAGGAAACGCCCCTGTCGCGCAGCGAGACATAGCCGTCCCGGGCGAGGATGACGTGGTCCAGGACCGCGACGTCGAGCAGACGCCCGGCCGCGACCGCCTCAGCCGTCAGGTGCAGGTCGTCGGCCGATGGCTCTGGATCGCCCGACGGATGGTTGTGGACGACGATGACGGCGGGCGCCTGCGTCCGGACCGCGTCGCGAAACAGCTCGGCCACGCGAACCACGGCAGCCGACACGTTGCCCAGGTAGACGGTCGTCGTGCGCTGAACGACATTCTTGGTGTTGAGCAGCAGGACGCGCAGCTCTTCGCGTTCGAGCAGCGCCATCTCCGGGCCCAGCCGATCCGCGACGTCGCGCGGCGCCCGCACCGTCCAGCGTTCACCGGGTGCCGCCGCGAAGCGGCGGCCGATCTCGAACGCGGCGACGAGCTGCGCCGCGCGTGCCACGCCAACCCCGGGCAGAGCCGTGAGCTCGCTCACGTGCGCCCGACCCAGGTCGCTCAGGCTGCCGTGCCGGGCCAGGGCCGAGCCGGCCGCGTCGACTGAGCCGGCTCCCCACAGCACAGCCAGCAGCTCGCTGGCGCTGAGGGCCGTCGGGCCGAGCGCCGAGAGGCGTTCGCGCGGCCGTTCCGCGACGGGTAGCTCGCGGATCCGGTGGTTCGCCACAATCGGCCTCGCAATGCGTGTCCAGCAAACCTGGTGCTCCCCGGCCCGGACAACGGAGCCCGCCGATTTCCCCGCCGTCCGGACCGGGAAGCAAGGCGGACCTTACTCAGCGGCGCTCTACGTTCGATTGGCGCGGGATTTGTTTGCGCTCAATTTCGAATCCACGCGCGCTATCGGCGCCGGTGCACAGGTGATCGTGTCAGTGAATGGACGTTCCCTGGTACAGGATCAGGAGCAGCACGCCGTACAGGTTGAACGCGGCATGACCGGCGATCGAGGCGAGCAGGCCGCGGCGGAGGAATATCCAGCCCAGGACGAACCCGACCGGGGCGATGACCAGGAACTCGAGCAGCGCCTGCTTCAGCCCGTCCAGCGCGGCGCCATTCTGATTCTGATCGACGGTGATATTGAGGATGTGGGCGAGGCCAAAGAACAGCGTGGTCCGGATGAGCGCCGAACGCGGCCCGAGATCGCGCAGCCAGGCCGTGAATGAATAGCCGCGGAAGAGCAGCTCCTCGCCGATCGGGATCAGGATGCACGCGCCAAGGACGACGAAGAGCGTCTCCAGAGCGGTGGTTGGTGCGGGCACGACGTCGGGCGTGTTCGAGTTCAGAAGCTGGGCGATGATCGAACCCCATACGCCGACGACGAGCGCGGTGAAGAGCATCACCACGGCACCAAAGCCGATGTCGGTCAACCAGCGACTCGCGCCGCCGCCCACGGGCAGGCCGATCGCGCGCAGATCCAGGGCGCCGGTCCTGAAGCCGTACAGCCAGACGACGAGGACGTAGCCGGCCAGGAGCACGATCGCGTCGATGATGAACGCGACACCGTTGCCCAACACCGGGATCCCGAAAACGATCAGCAGGACCGTGGCGATGTTCACGATCACGAGCTGGACCGCGAACACGATCAGTGGCGACGGACCGTGGAACATGCTTGCCGGCCGTGACGAGCGGACGACGACCTGGTAGCCGGCAGCCGACGAGAGGCCAATCGTCAGCAGCAGGAGGCCGCCCATGAGCAGCACGCCCGAGACCGGCGGCAGCGAAGCAAAACCGACGAAGGCGAGCATGAGCCCGGCGACGGAAAACACCCACGCGGCGGCGTAGAGCCCCGCTGCCGGACGACCCTGGACCGAGAAAACGGGCAGATTGGCTGTCGGCGAGACCCATGCCGGTGCAGCAGGCTGCCAACCCGGCGTCGGGGCGATGTCTGGACCGGGTGGCGGCCCTACGGGCTGAGAAACGGTCAGTGCTCGCCCGTGGCGGGACGCGGTGTGACCTCGGTCACTCGTGTGTCAATCGAGCTCGATGAGATCTGCGGCACCGGAGCCCCCGTCGCGGGCAGATCTTCATAGTCCGGCGGCTCCTCGACGCGACTCGGGCGGCCCTTGGGCGGAGCGACGAGCACCTCCTGGAGCACCTCCGGCCGCTCGAAGTCCTTGCCGCACCACGCGCACAGTGACCAGTCAAGCTCGACGAGGCGCGAGCAGTTCGGGCACACGCGGCGCAACCGATTGCGGCACGTCGGGCAGATGATCCAGTCCTCGTGGACCTGCCGGCCGCAGTTGGCGCAGTGCGGCTGGGCCTCGATCTCGACCATCATCGCCTCTTCGGCGAGTGCTCTCTCGTTGGCCTGGGCCACCGTCTCGCGCGGACGCAGGATGCGGTAGACGATGACGCCGAAGAGGAACAGGACCGGCGTGAAGATGATGATCAGCGCCGCGGCGAGATAGGGCGCGACGGGGTTCGTCGTCCGCGTCTGGAGGTCGCGGTACGCCCAATAGGCGGTCGCGGCCCAGAGCAGCACGATATAGAAGCCGATCGCCTCGAGACCGACACGCACGATGGGCGTGTCGAAGAACTTCTGGATCTCCTGCCCAAGCGTCTGCAGGAGCTGGTCAATCATCCGAAGCGCGCCTCAGTAGGAACAAATCGCAGCGCGTCACCGCGGGCGAGTTTACCAGCCAGCGCGGTGCGAGCCGCTCGCATCACGCTCTGACGATTGCAGCTTCAGCGCAGTGACGCGAGCGTCCACAGGCCGGCGCGCACGATCGAGACCAGCCCGCAGAGCGCGAGCGCACAGGTGAAGACGGCACCGAAGACGAGCGCGACGACCAGCGCGCCGGCGACATCCTGCACGCTGCCCGACAAGCCCGTCGCGAGGAACACGGCGCGCACCGCCTGCCAGGTCACGCTGAGCGCGACGACGCCAATGGCGAGGGCGCCGACGAACAGCAGCCAGCCGGCGATGGTGACGGCGACGAGGCGCAGCGGATGACGCCGTGCGCGCATGTGGCCGGCGAGCCCGAACGGGTGCGTCAGGACGGCGCGCGCGGCGATTGCCGAAATTGCCTCGATGACCACGAGCGCCACCAGCCAGCCTGCGAGCGGCACCCCCACGTCACCTACGACGCGGGTGTAGATCGACTGCGTCGACGACGGCAGCAGGATCTCGTTCAGCGTCGCGCTGCTGATCGAGACCGCGAGCGGAACCGCGGCGACAAGGACGGCCAGCAGCGCAACCGCCTCGACCACGAACAGGCGCGTCGTGGCCGCGCGTGCCACGGCCGTGCCCAGCCTGCCCGGCGCCGGCCAGGGATGGGCAGTCGTGCGCGCCGGGCTGTTCACGAATCGGCTGAAAGCGACCAGCTCGCAGCGCGCCAGGAGGTAGAGCACGACGAGTGCGACGGCGAGGCTCGCGGCCGTGAGAACGGCCACGAGCACGTAGAAGCCGGCCGTCAGCCCGGTCGAGCCAAGGTTGCCGCCCAGCGCAAGGCGCACCTCGACCTGCGTTGGCAGGATCAGGATGGGCACGGTCAGCAGCGCGATGCCACCGCGCAGGGCAAAGCCGAGGATGCCGATCAGGAGGAGCTTCGGATGGTCGCGGATCGTGCCGGCGACAGCGGCGATGTCAGAGCGCCACGGGCCGGGCACGGCCGTCCGGACTCGTGCCGCAGCCAGAGTTCGCGACGTGCCCACCGTTGGCCGAGTCTATTCCCGCGGTCTCTGTGCGCTCGCTGAGTAGATGGCGCCCAGGAAGCGGCTCGGGACGCGGCCGGTGATCAGCGGGTCGAGCAGCCCGGCCGCCTCGGCGAGCCGCGGCCATGACCGCGCCGAGAACGGATAGGGCACCCACGGATTACCGCTGTCCGCGTCGTACTCGACGACGACGAATGTCCCGCCCGGCCGGATGTAGCCGGCCAGCCGTGCGACGACCGCGACCTGCTCCGCGCGCGGCACGAAATGAAGGCTGTTGGCCGCGACGAGACCATCCAGCTCCGGCAAAGGCAGTGTCGCGCGGAAGTCGGCAACGAGGTAGGAATGGCGTGTTCGTGGAAAGGAGGAGGTCAGTGCCGCGCTCGTCCTAACCAGCGCGCGTTCGTCGCGGTCCACGGCGATGACGGACGCGCCCGGCCCCAGGACGTCGGCGAGCGCGAGCGTGAAGGCGCCTTCACCCGCGCCAATGTCAGCCCACGTTGCGCCGGGCGGCGGTGTCGGAATCGCCGGCCGAACAAGCTTGACGTGGTCGCCGTGGTCCAAGGCCGGGGCCAGTGCGCCTACTTCTTCTGGTCGATCGCCGTCTTGGCAGTGCGCCTGTCGCGCCAGGCATGTTCGAAGGCCCACACGGGCCGATAGTAGAGGTCGGTCTTCTTGAAGACGAGCGCGCCCTCGCTCAGGACGGCCGCGCGAGCGCCTCGATGGCTGAGGCAAAGCCGACGATCAGCTCGTGCGCCAGCGCATTGCGTGTCATGACCGAGGCACGTACCGGGTCCCAGCGCATGGCGAGCATGACCAGCATCGGCCGCTGCCACGGCCGTGCCTCGTCGGCCGCGGCGGGCATGCGCAACCTGATCAGCTGGCGGCCGTCTTCCTCGGCAATCAACCCTGAAAGCGCTCCGGCCAGCCGCGGCCCGAGCGCCGCGATCGGCGTCCCCGGCGGCGGCCCAGCCGCGGGCGCCAGCTGGAGCGCTTCGACGATGCCGGCGTCATCGGCGACCCACAGATGCGCCAGCCACCAGCCGTCGTCAGTGACGCTCGGTGCGGTCATCCCCGCGTGGAGGGAGCCCGCGCCCGCACCCGAAGGCCCGCGTCCCCGGATCGGCTCCTCTTTGACGAACGACGGCCCCGGAACCGGCAGGCGCGATGTCAGCGAGCTCACTCCCACTCGATCGTCGCCGGTGGCTTCGACGAGATGTCGTAGACGACGCGGTTGACGCCCGGGACCTCGTTCACGATCCGCGAAGAGATCTTGCCCAGCACGTCGTAAGGCAGCTTGGCCCAGTCCGCTGTCATGCCATCTTCCGATGTCACGGCGCGGACGGCGACGACGTTGGCGTACGTCCGACCGTCACCCATGACGCCCACGCTGCGCACCGGCGTGAGGATCGCGAAGCTCTGCCACAGCGAGCGGTATAGACCGGCGGCCTTGATCTCGTCGATGACGATCCAGTCGGCGTCGCGCAGCGTCTCGAGGCGCTCCGCCGTGACCTCGCCGATGATCCGGATCGCCAAGCCTGGGCCGGGGAAGGGCTGGCGCTGGACCATCTGCTCGGGCAGGCCCAGCTCCGTGCCGACCACGCGGACCTCATCCTTGAACAGGTAGCGCAGCGGCTCGATCAGCTTGAAGCGCAGGTCCGCGGGCAGCCCGCCGACGTTGTGATGGGTCTTGATCTTCTGCGCCGCCTTGGTCTCGGGTGTCGCCGACTCGATCACATCGGGGTAAAGCGTGCCCTGCGTCAGGAAGTCGATGCTGCCTGCACCGTCCTTGATCTTGGCGGCCTCTTCCTCGAAGACGCGAATGAACTCGTCGCCGATGATCCGCCGCTTCTGCTCCGGCTCCTCGACGCCCGCAAGGCGGCGCAGGAAGCGCTCGCGCGCGTCGACCATGACCAGGTTCATGCCCAGGTTGCGCTCGAACGTCTCGCGCAGCAGCTCCGACTCGCGCTTGCGCATCAGGCCGTGGTCGACGTAGATGCAGGTCAACTGATCGCCGACGGCGCGGTGGACGAGCGTCGCCGCGACCGCAGAGTCGACGCCACCCGACAGCGCACAGATCACGCGGCCATCACCGACCTGCGCGCGGATGTCGGCGACGGTCGAATCGATGAAGCTCTGTGGCGTCCAGGACGGCCGGGCGCCGGCAATGCCGAGCACGAAGTTGCGCAATATGTCGCGCCCGGCCGGTGTGTGGACCACCTCGGGGTGGAACTGGATGCCGTACATCCGGCGGTCCGTGTTGGCGAGGCCGGCGAAGGGTGTCGAAGCCGTGCGCGCCAGCGGCAGGAAGCCAGGTGGCGGACTGACGATCGAATCGCCGTGGCTCATCCACACCGGTTGTTCACGGGCTATGCCCTTGAACAGACCGTCCTCGGTTGTGATCGAAATGACCGCCGGACCGTATTCACGCTTGGCGGCCGGCACGACGTCGCCGCCCAGGTGATGAGCCATGAGTTGAACGCCGTAGCAGATGCCCAGCACGGGCATGTTCGATTCCGACCAGATGCGTGGGTCGGGGTGCGGCGCGCCGTCCTCGTAGACGCTCATCGGGCCACCGGACAGGATGACGGCGCGCGGCGCGCGGCGCGCGATCTCGTCCCACGGCGTGTCGAACGGCAGCAGCTCGCTGTAGACGTGCAGCTCGCGCACGCGGCGGCAGATGAGTTGCGCCGTCTGGCCGCCGAAGTCGAGGACTATGACGCTGTCGGGTGACTGGGCGTCGTCGTCAGGCGCGCGGTCGGGTGCCGGCGCATCGAGCGCGACCTCGAGGTATGCCTCCACCTCGGCGTCGTCCGGGGCGAGCACGCGATGACCCGCGTTGGCCTGTTCGCCGTGAACCGTCTTGCCACGCCCCGACTGCTCGATCTGCTCTCCTCCGCTGTGCTCGCAGTCTACCGGCAGCGGTCAGTCGTGCGGGTCGACCTCGACCATGCCCTTGCGCCATTCGGGCGCCTCGAACTCAGGCGCCCAGTACGTCTCGGCGTGCCAGATCGTGTCGTCCTTCATGGTCAGGATCGACACGACCCACCAGCGCGAGCCGTCGGGATAAGAGGCGCGGCTCACGGTTGTGAAACGCTCTGGCCCTGACAGCGGCAAGACCGTGTAGCCCGGCGAGATCGCCCAGCGCTCTTCCTCGTCCAGGACCTTCGCGCCCGCATCGTCGTAGCTCTCCGCGGGCAGGCCGCCGGGGTATTGCTCGAGCTGGAAGCGGAACGCAGCAAATCCGCGGAAACGCTCTCCTGACTGCGGATAGACGGCAACGTAGTCGCGATGAATCATCTGCTCGAGCGCTGCGTAGTCGCGCTGGCCCATCGCGTTCATGTAGCGCCGGAAGAACTCCTGCCGCGACTCAGGCATTCCGAACTCCCGCTGCTGCACGTGCCGGTTCGGCCTGCCCAGCGGCAACGATCTTGGCCGTCGACAGCCGAGCCGCCTCGCTTGGCGAGAACGATCGTCGGAGCAGCAGGGCCGTCGCCGCGTGGTGCTCCTCGAGCACCTTGTGCAGCACGGCCTTGCGCACCGGCACGGGCAGCTTGTCGTCGCGCTGCGCCTGTTCGTAGCCGGCGTGGGCCATGTACGCCTTGACGATCGTCTCCAGCTCGTCGGCGTGGAGCCACGTCGCCAGCTCTGGCAGCAGCGCGTCGAACGACGCGCGGCGCAGCGGCTGGAAAACGAAGTGCTGCTCGGCGACGTTGATGTCGATCTCGTTCATCGTCAGCTCAAAGTAGACGGCCCGGGCGGCATTGCGCGACTGGCGCTCCGCCTGACGACGCTGCATGTAGATGCCGACCAACAGCCAGCCAGCGGCCCCAAAGAAGGCGCCGACCGCGGCGGTCAGCAGTGCGTCGAAACTCACCGCGAGATGCTACGCACCGAGCGAAGCACCGAACACCCGATTTTCAGCCGTCCCCGTCGGCGTGGAACTCAGCCAGGCGCGCGGCCTCCTCTGCCACTTCCCGCCGCGCGTCCGCCGTGAGCTCGACCAGCGCGTCGGTCGTCACGCGGCCAGCCTCGTAGCGCCACGTGCCACAGATGTGGCCATCGACCAGGAACATGCCTACCGACCAGGGCGTGGAGCGGGTGAAGATCGTTGGCCGCAGATCGTCGGGCAGGATCTGTGTGCGCCGGCAGCTGACGAGCGTCGTCGGGTCGAACGGCGCAAGGAATCGGACGGGCGCAGTAGTCTCCGGGTCAGGCAGCGGCAGGCCGGGCAGATCGATCAGCTCGTGGCCAAGCTCGTCGCTGAATCGGCGCAGCTCGAACGAGTCGATGATCGGCTGCACGCGGCGCATCCGGATGCCTGCCCATTCGGCGAAATCCGTGGGTCGCGCCGGCCCGAACGCGGTCAGGTAGCGCCGCAGCATCAGGCGCAGTCCGTCCTCCTCCGTGGGCAGTCCGTCAGGGTGGACGGATTCGGGTGGCAGCCACTCGTCGGCCAGCGCGTACAGGTCGTTCATGCGCCGCTCCCACGTGCCCGATGGCGGAACGCGCACGAGGTCGACCCACAGCGCCCAACCGTTGCCCTCGAAGCCCCGTTCTGCCATTCGGCGCTTGAGCTCCGCCACGCGAAGCGTCGTGCCGCTCAGGATCTCGCGTCCCGCGGCCGCGGCGGCTTCCATGTCCACTGACCGCGCGACTCGACGCCAGGCACTGGCGAACCATTCGCGCCGTGCCTGGCGCACGGCAATCGCCATCGGCCAGTAGTCAGTGGCGCTGACGGTGTGGATCGTGACGCGCATCAACGTGCCGTGAATCGCCTCGCGCGCCTCCATAGCCCGCGTCAGGTCGGCTCGCTGGAAGCCGTTCATGCGGCTCCAGAGCGAGATGTAGCCGGATGGCGCGTATTGAGTCTGGAGCCCGCCGAGCTCGTCGATCACCTGGGTCAGGGGCGCGTCACGGCGCTCGAGCAGGTGCTGCCGCGCGAGAAGCGCGCGGTTCAGCTGGCGCGTGCTCAGGACTTCGTGCTTCATGCTCACGAGCGGCCTTCGCGCGCGGGCTCGAGCCGAAAGGCCGGCCCGCGGCCGAGCCGCTCGGCGGGCGTGCCGTACTTGAGGATGAGCGAGCTGATCACATCGCTCCGCTCGGCATCGTGGAGCTCGCGCGCTTCGTAGCGCGTCGTTATCTCGCCGATGGTCGCGCGGCAATGTCCCTCAGATCGAAGGTTCAGCGCCCAGTCGGCGTCCTCGCTGCCAGCGGCGACGAGCAGGCTGCCGTCTGCCCGCTCGACGAAGCCCACCGCGGTTGCAGTCGCGTGGCCGGTCACTCGGCCGCGAGTCTCGATCAAGGCGACCTTGCCCCACGCGGCGAGCTCCTCGCCCATCTCGTCGCGCGGACCGGTCAGCGCGCGGCGCCTCGCTGCCAGGACTTGCCCTCGACCGCGACCGCCGGCGCGTAGACCATCTCGACCTGCTGCATCGCCTTGATGTCGCGTGCGCCGAGCGCAGCCATCGACTGGCGCAGTGCGCCGACCAGGTTCTGGGTGCCGTCGGTGACGTCGGCCGGGCCGAACAGGATCTTCTCCAGCGGACCGACCGTGCCGACGTCGATGCGCGTGCCGCGCGGCAGTGTCGGCGACGGCGCGGCCATGCCCCAGTTCGTGCCCCGGCCGGGCGCCTCTGCTGCACGGGCGAGCGGCGAGCCGAGCATGACCAGGTCCGCACCGGCGGCGATCGCCTTGGCCAGCTCGCCGCCGCGGCGCATGCCACCGTCGGCGACGACGGGCACGTAGCGCCTGCTCTGCTCGTAGTAGTCGTCGCGCGCCGCGGCAACGTCCGCCACGGCCGTGATCTGCGGCACGCCGATGCCCAGCACGTCACGCGTCGTGCACGCCGCGCCCGGACCGACGCCGACGAACACGGCCGCGGCACCCTGGCGCATCAGCTCAAGGGCTGCCTCGTACGAGGTCGTGTTGCCGACCGCGACGGGGATGGGCATGAAGCGGGTGAACTCGGCCAGCGAGAGCGCCTCATAACCCGACGCGATGTGGCGCGCCGAGGAGACCTGCGACTGGACGAGGAACGCGTCGGCGCCATGCTCGGCGCAGAACGGGCCCAACCTGCGCGCGGCGGCCGGCGTCGCGGCCACCACCGCTGGCGCGCCGGTGGTCAGGATCTCCGCGATGCGGCGCTCGATCAGCTCATCGGAGATGGGCGTCGCATAGGCCTCGGCGAGCGCTGCACGGACATCGTCCGCGGGCAGCGTCGCGATGCGCTGGAGCACGTGCGCCGGATCCTCGAAGCGCGTCTGAAGGCCCTCGAGATTGAGCACGGCCACGCCGCCGAAGCCGGCGAGCAAACCGCACATCTGCGGATCCACGACTGCATCCATCGCCGCGGCGAGGATCGGAATTGAGAGTTGGAAGCCGCAGAACTCGACGCCCAGGTCGACGTCCGCCGGATCGAGCGTCTCCGTACCGGGCGCGAGCGAAACGTCATCGAAGCCGTAAGTCGGGCGCAGGCTGTCAGTCTTGGACGGTCTGCGGGGCGTCATCTCGTCCATCGGCTCAACGCTTTCGACGGGTACGAAGCTACCGACAGTCACGACGATTCGGTCCTCCACGCGGCCCTGCGCTCTCACGACCGAGCGCCACTCCACAAGTCCGGGCAGTATACCGGGGTGCCTCCGTCATCAGCCCCTTCTCTGGTCACCGTCGAAGACGTCCGTCACGCTGCGCAACGCATCCGCGGTGTCGCGTTGCGCACACCGCTGCTCCGGTTCCGTGACCTCGGTTTCGTCAAACCGGAGAACCTTCAGCCAAGCGGCTCCTTCAAGATCCGGGGCGCATACAACACGCTGTCGCAGCTGTCCGACGAGGAGAAGGGACGAGGCGTAGTCGCCCACTCGAGCGGCAACCACGCCCAGGCCGTGTCTCTCGCGGCGCGGCTGCTGGGCATCCGCGCCGTCGTGGTCATGCCCGACAACGCGCCACAGGTCAAGGTCGACGGCGTGCGCCGCTACGGTGGCGAGATCGTCTTCGTCGGCCCGGCGAACGAAGAGCGCGTGCAGCGCGCGCACGAGATCGCCGCTACGGAGGGCCTCGAGCTTATCTCGTCGGCTGACGACCGACGTGTCGTCGCCGGCCAGGGCACAGTCGGACTGGAGATCGTCGAGCAGCTCGACGAGATGTCAGATCCAGGCGCGACGGATCTCCTGGTCGTGCTCGTCCCGGTCGGCCTGGGCGGGCTCGCGGCTGGCGTTGCGCTGACCGTGAAGTCGCTCCGTCCCGACGCGCAGGTTTGGGGCGTCGAGCCCGAGCTGGCCGCTGACACACACGACTCGCTGGCGGCCGGCGAGCGCACGCCGTGGCCGGCGGACAAGGTCGGCCGGACGATCGCCGACGGCCTGCGTGGCGAGGCGCCCGCACCGATCCCGTTCGCGCACCTGAAGCGCTACCTGGATGGCGTCGTGCTCGTGCGCGAGATCGAGATCGAGCAGGCGATGGCCGTCGCCGCGCACGAGCTGAAGCTTGTCCTCGAACCCTCCGGTGCGGTGTCGCTTGCCGGCATGGTCGGGCACGCGAGCGAGCTACCGCAGGGTCGCTTCGTGGCCGTCCTGACCGGCGGCAACGTCGACCCGGCGCGCTACATCGAGTTCCTCAGCCGGAACCTCTGAGCCCGACACCGTGCTCGTCGTCGAGCTTTCCATCTCGGCCGCCATGGCTCTCGAGGAGTGCCGGCGGCGCGGCCTGACCGTCCGAAGCGAGCGCCAGCTGGCGGGCAAGCCGGGCAGTCATCACTGGCACCTCGGTATCCCGGGCCGGCCGGGAACAGTCGAACTGAACGAGTGGCGTGAACAGGTATGGGTCAACGTCCTCCCGCTGCGCGACGGTGGGTGGTCCAGCGCGTTCGCGCAACAGCTGGCACAACTGGGTGAACAGAGCTGACGGCAAGCCGACGCGACCACGTTGCGCGCCGTCGGCGCGGGCTATCATCGGCCGCAATGGCCACGCCCGATTCGCCAGATCCCCGGATGACCCTGCTCGATGCGGCGCGCATCGTCGCGCGCGGCGGCGAGCTCGACGCGAAGCTGGACGCACTGTGCGGCCACGTCCTCGACGCTGCCGGTGCGGCGGCGGCTGTTATCTACCTCTTGGATCCGGTCTCGTCGATCCTCGTGCCCGCCGCCGAGGCCGGCCTCGACCCCAACCTTCTCGCCGAGCACGGCCAGATCGCGGTGGACGACCCGGACGAGCTGGTGGCCAAGGTCGTCCGCGAGCGACGGGCAATGACGGCGCTGGGTGCGGACGCAGCGCGCGGCTTCAGCGGCCAGCACGTTGAATGGCAAGGGCTGATCGCGCTGCCCTTGATCGCGGCCGATGACGCGGGGGGCGAGGACGCCGAGGGCGCGCTCGTCGCGATGTTCGAGAAGGAGCCGCCTGACCCACAGAATCCGGAAAACATGCTCACTGCCCTTGCCGACCTGTGCGCCGTGGCCATCCACCAGGCCCGGCTCGAGAGCGCGCTGATGGAGAAGGCCGACTGGATCGGCAGGCTCGCCTCGACCGACTCACTGACGGGCCTCGCCAACCGGGTCACGTTCGAACGGATGCTCGAGCTCGAGATCGCCCGTGCCACGCGCCAGGAGACACAGCTCAGCGTCGTGCTCTTCGATGTCGACGGATTTGCCGAGATCAACGGGCGTGGCGGCGCGTCCGCCGGCGACGAGGTCCTGCGCCATGTCGCGGCGACGCTCGCCGACGAGGTGCGCCTCGTTGACACCGTCGCGCGCTTCGGCCCCGACGAATTCGCGCTGATCGCGCCCGGCGGAGCGGGTCAGATCGCCGGCCGCCGGGTACGCGACGCATTGCTGAGCCATGAGTCGGTCAGCGGGCCGATCAGCATCAGCGTGGGTGCCGCGATCTACCCGATCGACGGCGCGACCAGCGAAGAGCTCCTCAACGCAGCCGCCCGAGCGCTGGCCGAGGCCAAGCGGCGCGGCCGCGGCTCGATCTTCGTCGCCAGCGGCGCCTAGCTTCTAGTCGCGGAACAGGTCGGCCACGGCCGACCAGACCGCCTCGGCCACCGACTCCGGGCTGGACGAGCCGTCGACCACTTGCCAGCGCTCCGGCTCCTGCCGCGCCAACTCCAGGTAGCCGCGCCGAACGCGCTCATGGAACGTGGCGCCGTGCTCGTCGGTGTCCGTTTCGAAACGCGTCAAATCGGCGCTCAATCCAGTCTGGCGGCGCTCCAGGCCGGCCGCGACCGATAGATCGACAAGGATCGTCCGGTCGGGCGTGATCTCGCCAATCGCGATCAACTTCAACTCGCGCAGCCGCTCGAGTGGAACTCCTCCGCCGTAGCCCTGGTAGGCAAGGGTCGAATCGGAGAATCGGTCGCACACGACGAGGGTGCCCCGGCCGAGTGCAGGCCCGATCACCTCGCTCACCTGGCGCGAGCGCGCGGCGTTGAAAAGGAGAGCATCGCTGAGCGCGTCGTGTGACCCGGCCGGCGCGTACATGAGCACGTCGCGGATCCGCTCGCCGAGCGCCGTCCCGCCCGGCTCCCTGGTCAACACGACTTCGCGCCCAGTTGCCCGAATCCGCTCGGCGAGCATTCGCGCCTGGGTGCTCTTGCCCGCGCCGTCGGGGCCTTCAAGGGTGAGGAAGATGCCGCCGGGGCGGCTGCTGTCGGCCATCTCCGGCCAGTCTATTGGTGCCCGGCGCGCCTCAGCTTGAGGTGGCCAGGTTGCCCGTGATTATCGGCGCGCTCGTCGGCTGGTTGGAGCCACCGGTTGGCTCGAGCGTGAACGCGACGATGTCTGTTCCGGCCATGGGCTGCATGCCCGAGCCGATCAGCTCGCCATCCGGGCCGACATCCATGACGCCGGCCGAAGACGCCTTGCCGCCGACGATGTACCACCCTTGGTAGGTCATGCCGCTCGGCGCGGCGGGCAGGTCGGTCAACACGACAAAGCCACCGCCAGACTGGGGGAAGGCGGCAAAGCCGCGCGCTCCCTGCGCCGTGCCGCTGCCGTGCAGGATGGCGACCTGCGATCCGGGAGCGGCCATCGCCGCGACGGCCTGTGCCAGCTGTTGGGCGCGCCTGTTGGCCTGGTCTGCCTGGTTGCCCTGGCCGACCGCCCACACACCGACCACTGCCAGGATGAGCACTGCCGCCACGGCCGTTGCCCAGCCCGCCCAGGTGGGCATTCGCCACGTCGCAGCGTGCGCAGGGACCTGGCTCACCGGAGCCGGTCGCATCCGCGGCTGAGCGGCAGGCGCGGGCCACGCCGGCTGTGGCGCGCCCATGTCGGATCGGTATGCGTCGAGCACCCTTGCCTTGAGCTCGCTGGGTGCAGCCATTGGCACAGCGAGAGTGGCCAGCGCGGGCGTCACGCCGCCCAACTCTGCGAACTCGGCGTGCTCGAGCGTGCATGCGCGCAGGTGGGCGTCCACCGCCTCACGTTCGTCGGGCGTCAGCGCATCGAGGACATAGAGGCCACTGAGCTCGAGTGCCTCGTCGTGGGTCATGCCGGCTCCTCGAGCATGGGCTCCTCGAGCGCACGCCGGAGCGCGGCGAGGCCGAGACGCACGCGGCTCTTGACCGTCCCGAGTGGAATCTGCACGCGCGCCGCGATCTCCGTCTGGGTCAGCCCACCGAAATAGGCGAGCTCGATCGCCTCGCGCTGCGCGTCGGGCAGTGCCGCGACCGCGTTGCGTACCGCGGCAGCATCGGCAGCGCGGGCGACCTCAGGCCAGACATCCGGCGCCGTGAGCGCCTCGTGGACCTCGTCCACCTCGGGCAGCGGCGCGGCCGGGCGGCGGCGGCGGACGATGTCGATCGCACGGTGATGAGTGATGGACAGCAGCCACGTTCGCGCGCTTGAGCGGCTCTGCTCGTAGCGCGTCGCGTTGCGCCAAACGCCGGTAAAGGCCTCCTGGACTGCGTCCTGGGCCAGTGCCGCGTCGTTCGTTATGCGCATCGCGAGTCCGTACATCACTCCCTGGTAGCGGTCGTAAAGCTGGGACAGCGCGGCCTCGTCCAACCCCGCCGCGAGGCGTGCCAGGAGCTCCTCGTCCGTCGCGGCGGCGGTCGTGCTGTCAGCGACCACGTCGTGTCCGAGGTCGCTCATCGGTTGATTCGCGCAAAGAACGCCACCGGTTCACTTCGGCGCGCTGGGTAGACGCGACGGGACGGGCACAGCGCCAGTTTAGGGCCGCAGCGCCCGCCCGAGCGTGCCTGTTCCCTGGATCTGGCAAACACGCCGGCGGGCGCTGATCCGAACCACGCCCCGGCTGCGTATTCGGGGTCAGAGGGGAAGCAACGGAGAGGAGGAACGCCTAGCGAAGTGCCGGCCACTGCGCGCGGGGAGCGCGCGATCACTCATCCCATTCCTTCGAGGAGGTAACTCGAGCAATGCGCGACCAGCGCAATCGGGCAATGACGGCGTCGCTAGCCGGCTCATTGCTCATCCTGGCACTGGGTCTCGTCCCGACGACATTCGCGGCGGACCACCTCGATGCACCGGGCGTCGCCAACAACGGCGCGGCCGACATCACCGACCTGTATGCCTGGAGTACGGCGAACGGCAAGAAGACCGTATTCGTGCTCAACGTCAATCCCGGCGCCGGCGTTCTGGCCCAGTCGGGGACGACGTTCGGACCGGGCATCAAGTACGAGATCAAGATCGACACGAACGGCGACTACAAGCCGGACGTGACCTACATGTACCGCTTCGGCCAGCCCAGCCACGGCACGCAGAGCCTCAAGCTCTACCGCAACGGCCATCTCATCGCCAACGGCTGGACCGGCAGCAACATCTCCGTGTCCGGTGGCGGCAAGACGACGGCCGGGCTGTACGACGATCCATTCTTCTTCGACCTTGATGCGTTCAAGGGCCAGGTCCTTGGCAGCGGCAACGGCCGATCGTTCTGCGACGGCGGCACGACCGACTTCTTCCACGGCCTCAACGTGAGCTCGATGATCCTCAGGGTCCCCAATAGCCAGATTGGTGGCAGCGGCGCGCACATCGGCATCTGGGCGACAACCAGTGTCCTCAAGAAGGGCACCTGGGTCCAGGAAGACCAGATGGGTCGACCGGCGATCAACACGGTGTTCAACAACGTGGACACCGCGCACAAGACGGACCGTGACGACTTCAACCGGACGGTTCCGGTGGAGCAGCCACAGATCTTTGGCCAGCACGTCAAGGATGTCCTTACAGCGCTCGGCGCGGCCGATCCGACCGCGCTGGCAAACGTTCTCCTGCCCGATGTCCTGACTTACCAGACGGGCAACACTGGCGGCTTCCTGAACGGCCGCAAACTGACTGATGACGTAATTGACGCCGAGCTCTCGCTCGTCACCAACGGCGGCATCACCACCGACTGCGTGAGCAACGACAGCGCGTTCAGTAACGCGTGGCCGTATCTCGCGCCACCGAATTGAGCGCGTTACAGACGCTGCTCGGCAAGCCCGGGGCCGCCGCAAGGCGGTCCCCGGGTCGGCGTCGCAACGGCGTCATCCTCCTGATACCGCCGCTCCTCGCGCTGGCCGTTGTGGGCGTCGTTCAGCTCACGGGCGCAGCGCACAGCACGAGCCCGAATCCGCCCGTCAACGGCGACCAGGTTCTGCCGGCGCGCGGGGACCCGAACGGCGACCTCATCCCGCAGACTGAGATCTCGTCGATCGGAGCGGTTGACACGACGGACATCGATCGGCGCATCGCGTTCTGGCAGCAGCGCACCGCAACCACGGCGTCGTCCGAGACGAGCTGGATCTCACTCGGTGACCTGTTGGACCTCAAGGGCCGGATGACCGGCGACATCAACCAGTTCCTGGCCGCTCAGCAGGCCTACCAGAAGGCGGCCACCGTCGCCCCGAACAGCAGCGCGGCGCGGGCTGGAAGCGCGCGCGAGCTGCCGACACTGCATGATTTCAACGGCGCGCTCGATGCCGCAACCAAAACGGTCGAGCTGGACCCGAGCGCGGTTGGCGCGCTGGGCGTCGTCTTCGACGCGTCCGTCGAGCTGGGCCACATCCCGGACGCGCAACTCGCGCTTCAGGACCTCCAGGCGCGCGTCCAGGGTCCGTCGATCGCTGTGCGCCAGGCACGACTCGACTTCCTGAGTGGCGATACCGCGACGGCCGTCGGTCTAGTGGAAGGCGCAGTGGGCGCGGCCACCGACGAAGGGGATCTGCCTTCTTCGATCGCCTTCTACAACTACACCGCGGCCGAATACGAGCTCTTCGCGGGCAACCTTGATGCGGCCCAGACCGATTCCTCGAACGCGCTGGTGATGCTGCCCGGCTACCCGCTCGCCATCTACGACGAGGGACGTGTGGCATATGCGCGCGGCGACATCGCCGGAGCGATCGGCTATCTCGAGGCGGCCACGGCGGCCTTGCCACGGCCGGACATGCTCGCCTTCCTGGGCGATCTGTACTCGCTCAGCGGCAACACGTCGAAGGCGGCCGACGAATACGCCACCGTCGACTTCATCGCCAAGATGACCGAGCAATCGGGGGCGGGCACGGTCTACGACCGCGAGTACGGGCTGTTCCTGTCCGAACACGGCCGCGATCCAAGCCGCGCGCTGGAAATCGCGCAGAGCGAGATCCAGAACCGCCAGGACGTTTACGGCTACGACGCCTTGGCCATGGCGCTCCATGCCAACGGCCAGGACGCCGAGGCGCTCGGCACGCTCAATCAAGCCCTCGCGCTGGGCACTGCCGATGCTCGCCTGCTGCTCCACGCCGGCCTCATCGAGATTGCCAACGGCGAAACCGCCACCGGTCAGGCGCACCTGACACAGGCGCTTGCGCTCAATCCATCCGTATCACCGCTGCTCGTCGAGCAGGCGCGCAAGGCTCTCGGCCAATGAGAGCACCGCGCCTGCTCCTCGGCTTTGCCCTCTCCTTCGCGGCGCTGGCGCTCGCCGCCCCGGCAGCGAGCGCCCACCCGCTGGGCAACTTCACGATCAACCACTACTCCGGGCTGCGCGTGGCGCCGACAGCCGTGACCGTCGACCACGTCATGGACTACGCCGAGATCCCGACCTTCTCAGAGCGGCGGACGATGGACACCGATGGCGACGGCCAGGTCTCGGACGCCGAGGCGCACCAGTACGCGCTCGACATGTGCAACCAGCTGGCGACCGACCTCGACCTCGAAGTCGGCGGCAGTCGCGCCGCACTCAACCTCACGCAGGTCGGCATCAGCTTCCCGATGGGCCAGGGGAACCCGACCGAGCGCCTGGTATGCATCTACACGGCACAGATCTCCGCGCTCCTGCCGGGCACCTCGATCACGTTTGCCGATGGCACTTATCCGGAGCGCCAGGGATGGCGCGAGATCACGGTCAACGGCGATGGAACGACGGTCTCAGGCTCGGACGCGCCGACGACGTCGGCGTCGAGCCGGCTGACCTACTACCCACCTGACCTCATCAGCGTGCCGCTCGGCCAGACGTCGACCGCGTTTGTCGTGGCACCCGGTGGAGCGACTCTGCCACCGTTCTCGGTGCCGGACGCGGCTCCTCTCGGTGCAACCATGCCCGCGCCCGCACCCGCGGTCACCGATCCGGCCGCGGCCGCGGTGCCTGCCAGCGTGACTGAGCTGGGCTCCGACGTGACTTCGCTCTTCCAGGCGTCCGACCTGACGCCACCGGTCATCCTCCTGTCGCTGCTCGCGGCCGCCGCCTTGGGCGCGCTTCACGCGGTTTCGCCGGGTCACGGCAAGACCGTCATGGCCGCGTACCTCGTCGGCTCACGCGGCAACATCCGCCAGGCATTCGGCCTCGGTCTGACCGTAACCGTGTCGCACACGATCGGCGTCCTGGCACTCGGGTTGCTCAGCCTGTCCGCGGCTTTCGTCATCCCGCCCGACAAGCTCTACCCGCTGCTGAGCGTTGGCTCGGGCGCAATCGTCATCGTCATCGGCACGTACCTGCTGATCGGCCGTGTCCGCTCATGGCGCGCCCGACCCGTGCAGTCACACGATCACGATCACGGGCACGAACACGGGCACGAACACGGCCATGAGCATCCCGAGGGCTGGCATGAGCACGCCGGCGTCGGCCATACCCGTGTTCCGCAACAGCAGATGGGCAAACGTGGCCTGTTCGCGCTCGGCCTGTCAGGTGGGATGATCCCATCCGTGTCGGCTCTGCTCGTGCTGATCGGCTCGATCTCGATCGGCAGGCCGGCCTGGGGCATCGTCCTGACCGTCGCCTTTGGCCTGGGCATGGCGGCCGTGCTGGTCGGCATCGGCCTCGCTCTGGTCTACGCGCGGCGGTTCGTGGAGCGCTTCCCGCAGTCGGCCGCGCTCGATCTCGGTCGTCGCGTGCCCGTCCTGAGCGCGGTCGTCGTGCTCCTCGCGGGCGCGCTGATCACCGGCCAGGGCCTCCTCGGCCTGGGCCTGTGAGGTCTCAGCCGCGTTGGGCGCGGGCGCCGTCGGGGTAGAGGCGGACTCGCCGGTACGGCTCGCGCCCGCGCGATTGCGATACGAGGTTGGCCTGCTCTGCCATCTGGTGTTGGAGCCGCCGGATATACGCGTTCTGGGGTGACAGCTCCACCGGTTGGGCCTGCCGGTGGACCAGGCCGATCGCCTCCTCCACCTCGCGCAGCGCGGCGTCGCGCGGATCCGCCTCGAGCGCAAAGATCGAGGTCAAGGCTGATTCGACCTGGACCAGGGTGTTCGACTTGAGCACGAACATCGGCAGGCCGCGCTCCTCAGCCTCGCGCAGCGCGGGAGGCTTCTGCTTGTAGTAGTTGCGCAGCGTGATCACGACGTCGGCCTCGTCCGGCTCGCGCACCAGCGTCACCGGCAGCTGCAGCTCGCGCACCGCCTGCTCGAGGCGCTTGTTGGAGACGCCAAAGCCAAGGACGTTCAGCTTGGGCAGTGACGACTCGCCTGGCGCAGGCAGCGGAGTGAGGCGGCGCTCGCCGGAGAGCTCCTCGTCGGTGGCCTCGTCGTCCAACTCGAGCAGGCTGAGCGGCTCTTCGTCGGCCGCCTCGTCGTCGTCGCCAAAGGTCTCCTCGACGCGCAGCTGATTGATCGCCCGCGTCGCCTGGTCGCGCCACTCGCGCTGGCGCTGGAACTCGCGCACATCGCGCGCCCGTGGCTCGGGCGGCAGCGAGCCGCGCTCGAGCGGACCTCGGTCAGCTAGCGGGCCCGCTTGGAACGCCTCCGGCGGTCGTCGATCATCCTCCCATGGCGCGGGCGTGCCGCTGGAGCTGGCCGTGCGTGTTGATCGGCCGTGTCTCCAGCCACCACTCGCGCCCGGGCGGTAGCCGGGCCGATAGCCCCGTTCGGGCTGCTGCAGCCCGAACTCGTTGTTGAACGATCCCTGGGCCGCGCGGCCGCCCGGGCGCCAGCCGGGCTCCGTGCGCCAGCCGGCGCCGCTGGAGCCAACGAGGCCGCCGAAGCGCTCGCCGGGCATCTGCGACTGCGGCGCCGGCCGCGGCCGAGCCTGCGAGCGCTGGACCGTGCCTACTTCGTCGCGCCAACGCAGCTCAGGCGCGATGGGATCGCCGCGCAGCATCGCGTCGACAGTCTCGGCGACATCGGGATGGACGCTGACCCGGTCGCGTGACTGGATCTCGACGACGACATCGAAGGTCGGCGGCGCCTTGCGCTCGAGGACGCTCTTCTGCGTCCTGCGCCGGCGCGCCTCCTCGTCACCCAGCGTGACGCTCTGGATGCCGCCGATCAGGTCGCTCAGCGTCGGATTGAGCATCAGGTTGTCGAGGTTGTTGCCGTGCGCCGTGCCGATCAACTGCACGCCGCGCTCAGCAATGGTTCGCGCCGCGCCCGCCTCGAGCTCCGTGCCGATCTCGTCGATGACGATGACCTGGGGCATGTGATTCTCGACCGCCTCGATCATGACCGAGTGCTGCTGGGCGGGCGTGCGAACCTGCATGCGCCGCGCGCGGCCGATGCCCGGATGCGGAATATCACCGTCGCCTGCGATCTCGTTGCTCGTGTCGACCACGACGACGCGCTTGTCGAGCTCGTCGGCCAGGACGCGTGCCGCCTCGCGCAGCATGGTCGTCTTGCCGATGCCCGGCCGGCCCATGATCAGTACGCTCTTCCCAGACTCGACGAGGTCCTTGATGATCTCGATCGTGCCGAACACGGCACGCCCGATGCGAGCGGTCAGGCCGACGATCTTGCCGCTGCGGTTGCGTATCGCGCTGATGCGATGCAGCGTGCGCTCGATGCCCGCGCGGTTGTCCTCGCCGAACGAGCCGATGTGGTCGATGACGTACTGGATGTCCTCGTCGGTCACCTCGCGTTCTCGCAGGAGCTGCTCACCGCCGGCGCCGAAACGCGCCTCCGGCGGCCGTCCAAGGTCCATCACGACCTCGATCACGTCGCGCTCCACGGGTATCTGTCGGATCGCGGCGCAGATCTCGGGTGGCAGCGCGACGAGCAGCGCCTCCAGGTCGCTGGGGGCGTCGGCATCGTGTTCGATGATCGGGTTCCTCATATTGCCTTCGTTCTGGATGCGGTCAGCGCAGGACGGCGGGGACGAGCGCCGGCTTGGTCACACGCTCCACGGCCTCCTTCATCAGCAGCGATACGTGGGCGACGTCCGCGAAGCCATGCTCCTCCAAACGCCGATCAAGCGGTGACTCGTAGGTTCGCACCGCGCTCAGCACTCCGCGTTCTCCCGAGCCTCGCTCGGCGCGCTGCCAGCGGCCGGCCAAGTCGCTCCAGCGCGAGCGCGTCCGCTCGACGAGCGCGCTGAGGCAGAACGTGATCAGGTCGCTCGGATCATGGTCGGTACGCGAGATGACGCGAATGTAGTGCGGTTGTTCTGTCTTCGATGTCCCGATCTGGCAGAACGCGAGCGCCTCACCATCCAACCTGCCACTCGTCGCCTGCTGGATGAAGGCTTCCACGTCGGCGAAGCGCAGGATGGGCGTCAGCGCCGAGCGTGGCACGCGCCAGTGGTTGCCCTGTCGCTCCCAGTCGGGCTGGCGGTAGTCCTCGAGCCGTGCCACGGGTCCGGGCGTCGCGCTGCGGTACAGGCGATCAAGGGTCAACGCGTCGAGCGGCACCGCCGGGCGGATGCCGTGCTCGTGCGCCTCGGCGGCCGTCATCGGGGCGTCGGGCGCCTGGTCGGGCGATCGGAAGAGGATCGTTTCCTCTCCGTAACGGGCAAAGCCGGCTTGCATGAACAGCTCGACGTTACCCCCTTCGTCGGAACAGGCGACATGGAAACGCATGCCGCCGCGCTTGCTTGCGTCTCTCAGCACGCGCTGGACCAGGCGGAAGCGGATGTCGCCCGAGAGTCCTTCGTCCATCGCGTCGAGCTCGACGAATGTCCACTCGTCGCGGATGTTGTCGTGATCGACGTGGGCGAGGCCCTGAACACGGCCGTCTTCCTCGTAGACGTAGAGGAGGTCAGCGGGCAGCAGTGCCGACAACGGCAAGCGAAAAAGGGTGAAGACGCTAACGTGGCTCGAACCAACGGGCAGGCCAAGCGTCCGCATTCGGCCATCGCCTGTTGGCGCGAGGTGCGATTGACGCGACAGCTCGCCGAGCGCGGCGAGATCGGTCAACCGAGCCGCGCGAACGCGTCCGCTGCGCTGCGTCGACGGTCGGGGCGAGGTGATCACTCGGGACTGACCCCGGCATTCGCATCGGCCGCGCGGCGCCGAACCGGGTGCGGCCAAGAGGCGAGCACCGCGCGGTTGGGTAACGCAGCGACGCGCGTCGTGTCCCGACGCTCTCGTTCGGCGTCCGAGTTCCTCGCCGTGAGGCAGAACTCGAGGCAGGCGAACTTCCCGGACGACCTCAACGTGCCGTTCTTCACGACGGCCAGCACCCTAGGCACCGTCGAGTGGATCGGCTCGGACGCTTCCGGCACGAGGACGTCGTGACCCAACGTCGGACGGCCCGTCTCCCAAACCGGAGTCTGGACCTGCTCCAGGGGTGGGTAGGCATGGTCTCGGGGCGGATGAGCTCAAGCCGGCCGGCTGCGCCCTGTTAGCTGGCCTTCGCGTACCTTCATCTCGACTGGCCAACCCGGGTGGGATGCCGCAGGATCGATCCACGCGTATATTCTGGCCTCCGCTGTGAAGTTACTGCGACGATTGATTCGAACAGCGTTTCGCCGCTTGGGATACCACGTCTCGCAACGGCCCCAGCTCCTCGACGATTTCGATAGCCATCTAGCTGGACTACTCCCACGACTCGGCGTCAACTGCGTACTCGACGTCGGTGCACATTGGGGGGAGTACGCCACGAGCTTGCGCCGTCTTGGGTTCGATGGGCGGACCGTCTCCTTTGAGCCTGTCGCTCAGAGCTACGAGCGCTTGGCGGTTGTTGCGCGGAGCGACGACCACTGGCTCGTACGCAACGTCGCCCTTGGGAGCCTCAACGAGCGAAGGATGATCAACGTTCCCGAAGGGACGGTCTTTGCGTCCTTTTTCGAACCCAACAAGTTTGGGCTCGAGCGCTTTCCGAAAAGCAGTGTCGGCCATATGGAGGAAGTCGAGGTCCGGACGTTGGACAGCATGGTTGACTCCTGCCTCGAAGGCCTGAGCCAGCCCAAGGTGTACCTGAAACTCGATACACAAGGCTGGGATCTCGAAGTTCTCAACGGCTCACGCACCGCGCTCCAGTATGTTGTCGGGCTCCAGAGCGAGCTCTCGGTCAAGCCGATTTACGTCGGAATGCCGAGTTACCTCCAGGTCCTAGACGCTATCCAGGGACTAGGCTTCGGACTCACAGGCATCTACCCGATATCGAGGGACCGGAATTCCCAGATCATCGAGTTCGATGCCGTCTTCATAAGGGTTGGCTAACACCTCCTGCGTAAGTGGCCAATGTCCCCACACAACGGGAGCTCTCGGCCGTCCCCGTCGACTAGAACTGGACCCGACGACCGCATTCGCCTGCCTAAGAGGACACACGGCTGCACCGGACATGGATTATCCGTGTGGCCCAAACTGGATCGGTCGGCCGCGCCTTACGCACGCGCCCGGACCATTGGGTGAATGGCCGCGACGTGGTCGTCATTCGTGGCTCGCCTGAGCGCCCGCATCGGCCGGGCGGCGCCGAACCGGGTGCGGCCGGCGCCCACTGCCCTCGCCCGGCTCGGCGAACTCGGCGGCCATCGTCGCCACGAGGCGGTGGAAGCGCGTCTCGCCGGCCAGCTCGGGGTGAAACGCGGTAGCGATCACGCCACCCTTGCGCACGGCCACGACACGGCCGTCGTCGAGCTTCGCGAGGATGTCCACGTCCGGCCCGACACGCTCCACGATCGGCGCGCGGATGAACACTGCGTGCACGGGCCTGTCGCCCAGGACGGGCACATTGACCTCCGACTCGAAGCTCTCCAGCTGGCGGCCAAATGCGTTTCGCTTGACGCTGATGTCGAGCAGCGGCAGGACGGGCGCGTCGCCGTCGGTGATCTCACTCGAGAGCAGGATCATGCCAGCGCAAGTGCCGAAAATCGGGGCGCCCTTGCGCGCAAGATCAAGGATCGGCTGGCGCAGGTCCCAGGTGTCGATCAGCTTGCGCATGGCGGTGCTCTCGCCGCCCGGGATGATCAGGCCGCTGATGCCGTCCATGTCGCTGGGCAGCCTGATGGGAACGGCGTCGACGCCGAGCTGGCGCAGGATGGCGAGATGCTCAGCGAACGCGCCCTGGACGGCGAGAACGCCGATCCTGACGCGGCCGTGCGGCTGATCGTGGGTCCCTGTCATGCCCGGACTCTGAGCCGGAAAAGCCGGCGTCTGCCTACCAGCCGCGGACGGCGAGGCGCTCGCTCTCCGGCATCGTCCGGACCTCGAGGCCGGGCATCGGCGCGCCCAGTCCCTTCGACACCTCGGCAATGATCTGGGGATTGTCGAAGTGGGTCGTCGCCTGGACGATCGCGCGCGCCGTCCGCGCCGGATCCTCCGACTTGAAGATGCCGGAGCCGACGAAGACGCCCTCCGCGCCCAGCTGCATGGCGAGTGCCGCGTCGGAGGGCGTGGCGATGCCGCCGGCGACGAAGTTGACCACCGGCAGCTTGCCGTTCTGGGCGACGTCCTTGACCAGCTCGTAGGGCGCCTGGAGGTCCTTGGCCGCGACGAAGAGCTCGTCCTCGCGCATGCCCTGCAGCTCGCGAATGCCCGACCACAGCGCGCGGATGTGGCGCACGGCCTCGACGATGTTGCCCGTGCCCGCCTCGCCCTTGGTCCGGATCATTGCCGCGCCCTCGTTGATGCGCCGGAGCGCCTCACCAAGGTCGCGGCAACCGCACACGAACGGGACCTTGAACAGGTGCTTGTCGATGTGGTTGAGCTCGTCGGCCGGAGTAAGGACCTCCGACTCGTCGATGTAGTCGACACCCAGCGCCTCGAGCACCTGCGCTTCGACGAAGTGGCCGATGCGCGCCTTGGCCATGACCGGGATCGTGACCGCATCCATTATCTGGGTGATCAGCAGCGGATCGCTCATGCGCGCCACGCCGCCCATCGCACGGATGTCACTAGGGACGCGCTCGAGCGCCATCACGGCGACGGCGCCGGCATCCTCGGCGATCTTGGCATGCTCGGCCGTGACGACGTCCATGATCACGCCGCCCTTGAGCATCTGGGCGAGGCCCTTCTTGGTCGTCCAGGTCGACTTTTCTTCGGTCACGCTCGGTCTCTGGAACCTCTCGGTGGTGCGCGGACGGGCGGTGGGTCGCGCCGCTTCGATGATTATCTCACCGCGACTCGTTCGGGCCGGTTATGCGCCAAACGCACGAACCGTCCGCCGAGCTGCCTCCGGCCGCCGAGTTTCGCCCTGTCGCAGAAGCGTGCTCTGGCCGCCGTGATCCGTGGAGCGGATCGCTCCGCGCCAATTCCCGCAGCAACACCGCACTCAGATCGTCGTTACGGATGCGTCTGACGCTGGGAATCGGCCGGTATCGAGCCTCCGCACGCATCAGGCCGATCATCGCCGTCGCGTGCCATGCCTGCGCTCCTGACCAACCTCCGTATGATCCGCCCACGATGGCAGTGCTGATGACGCACGTTGATCCGCGCAGCGAAGAGGCGCGGAGCAACGCGCGAACGATGCGCGCGCTGGTCGCGGACCTGCGTGACAAGACGGCCGCGGTCAGCGCGCGCGGCGCAGCCGGCGACGAGCGCAGCATCGCGCGGCACCGCGAGCGGGGAAAGATGCCCGTTCGCGAGCGCATCGAGCAGCTGATCGATCCAGGCTCAGCATTTCTCGAGCTGTCCCCGCTCGCGGCGATCGGCATGTACGACGACGACGCACCCGGGGCCGGCATGGTCACCGGCATCGGCAGGGTCGAGGGCACGGACGTGGTCATCGTCGCCAACGACGCGACGGTGAAGGGCGGCACGTACTACCCGATGACCGTGAAGAAGCATCTCCGCGCCCAGGAGATCGCGCTCCAGAACCGGCTGCCGTGCATCTACCTCGTCGATTCCGGCGGCGCCTTCCTGCCGCTTCAGGACGAGGTCTTCCCCGACCGAGAGCACTTTGGCCGGATCTTCTACAACCAGGCCCGGATGTCGGCGCAGGGCATCCCGCAGATCGCGCTGGTGATGGGCTCCTCGACTGCCGGCGGCGCGTACGTGCCTGCCATGAGCGACGAGACGGTCATCGTCCGTGGCACGGGCACCATCTTCCTGGGCGGCCCGCCGCTGGTCAAGGCCGCGACCGGTGAGGACGTCAGCGCCGAAGATCTGGGCGGCGCGTCCGTTCACGCGCGCATCTCTGGCGTCGCCGACCACGAGGCGCTGGATGACGAACACGCGCTGGCAATCGGGCGCCAGATCGTCGCCAGCCTTGCGTGGAAGAAGCCCGACCAACCGTGGGACCGACTGCCCGCGCCGCCGCCCGCCGTCGCCACGCCCGATCCCGACTCAGGCGCCGACGACCCGTTCGGGATCTACGGCGCGGTCAGCCCCGATCTGCGCCGCGGCTACGACGTCCACGAGGTGATCTCGCGGATCGTCGATGGCTCCGAGTTCCACGAGTTCAAGCAGGGCTATGGCGAGACGCTCGTGTGCGGCTTCGCGCATCTCGACGGCTACCCGGTCGGCATCCTCGCCAACAACGGCGTCCTCTTCTCGCAATCGGCGCTAAAGGGCGCGCACTTCATCGAGCTCGCCTGCCAGCGCAGGATCCCGCTCGTCTTCCTGCAGAACATCACGGGTTTCATGGTCGGTCGCGAGTACGAATCGGGCGGCATCGCCAAGGACGGCGCAAAGCTCGTCACCGCCGTGGCATGCGCCGAGGTGCCCAAGTTCACCGTCATCATCGGGGGCTCATTCGGCGCCGGTAACTACGGCATGGCCGGCCGGGCGTACGGCAGCCGCGGGCTGTGGATGTGGCCCAACGCGCGCATCAGCGTCATGGGCGGCGAGCAGGCCGCGATGGTCCTGTCGATCGTGGGCACGTTCAAGGACGAGACGGAGCGCGACATCTACCGCGATGAGATCCGGGCCAAGTACGAGCGCGAAGGCAATCCCTACCACTCGACGGCGCGCCTGTGGGACGACGGCGTGATCGATCCTGCCCAGACGCGCGATGTGCTCGCGCTTGCCATCGCCGCGTCACTCAACGCGCCCATCCAGGAGACGAGGTTCGGCGTCTTCCGGATGTAGGCCAGCCCCGGTCGGGTCAGGGTGCTGCCGCGAAGTCACCCTCGACGGCGGCGACCTCGGTTGGATTGAGCGTGGAGCGGCCAAGGTCAAGCAGCAGCCGTTCGACCGTGCGGCCTTGGTCGACCCGGTAAGTGCGTGTTCCGGTCCCGAGAGGTGCGACGGTTCCTCGATAGGCAACGAGTGTCTCGTCGGCTTGCCCCGGTGATCTGCGGACGATCGTGAAGCCGTGATATCCAAGCCCACCTTGCGGGGGCGTTCCAGTCGTGACCGGGAGTGCCTCGATCGTGTTCAAGACTTGCGCCACCTGCGCGTCCGTGAGGTCCCACGACGGGTCGGGTCGGCCGGAGTAGATGCCAAGGCTCGTCGTGATGCTCGTGTTCGGTGCCGCGGACGCGGTGCCGGTCGCCACAGGGCTAACGTCCGCTGAGTTGCCGCAACCCAGGGTGGCTACAACCACCAGCAACGCGAAGGCTTCGGCCATCGTCGACGTCCTTCGGTCCATATGACGACGCTAGGCGGCGCCTTCCGGCGGCACAAGGGCCGTTTGCCTGCAGCTACCCAGACACCACGAGAGGTACGGCTGGCTAACGCAGGTGGATGCCGAAGGCCCTCTGCTCCCTAGTTAGTGATCGTGACCACGAAGTCGACTGGACTCAGGCGACAATGTGCCGGATGCAGTACCAGCGTTTCGGTGACCGGACCGAGATCCGATTTGAGAGTGGCGACGAGTTCATCGCCTCATTGACGGCGTTCGCGGAGGCGGAGTCGGTTTCCTTCGCCGTCTTCAGCGGCCTGGGCGGGGTCCGCCGCGCACGTATCGCCTACTTCAACAGCGAGACCCGCGAGTACGAGACCCACGTGCTCGACGAGCAGTTCGAGGTCGTCAGCCTGATCGGCAACATCGCCCTGCGCGACGGCAAGCCGTTCATTCACGCGCATGCCGGCCTTGGCAGGAGGGATCTGTCGGTGGTCGGCGGGCACGTCATGGAGCTCGTGGCACGGCCGACGATCGAGCTCTGGCTGCGGCGCGAGGCGGCCGCAGTAAGCCGCGTGCCGGACGAGGAGAGCGGCCTGGCCCTGCTCGACCTGCCCGACCGCCTTTAGCATCGCGGGGTGGATTCGCCGGCAACAGCCATTGCGACCGGGCGCGTGCTCCAGGTCTCCGTGTCCGCGGGCGGCGTGCCCAAGCTGCCCGTCGAGCGCTCATGGGTCGGACCGTTCGGCCTCGAGGGCGATGGGCACAGCGAGCCCACCGTGCATGGCGGTCCGCATCGCGCGGTCTGCCTGTTCGGGATCGAGGTCATCGAACGCCTTCAATCAGAAGGACACCCGATCGAGCCGGGTGGCGCTGGCGAGAACCTCACGACGTCGGGCATCGAGTGGTCGCTCCTGCCTGTCGGCGCGCGGGCGCGCGTCGGCGACACCGTCGAACTCGAGATCTCGTCCTCGACGACGCCGTGCGTGACGCAGAGGGGCAACTTCAGCGACGGCAACTTCAACCGGATCCTGATCGACAGGCATCCAACCGATTCGCGCATGTACGCGCGCGTTGTGCGCGAGGGCTACGTCGCTCCGGGCGACGCGATCGTCGTGCTTCCGGCTGCGCCCGACTCGCGGGCGGAGGACGAGCTCCTGCTCAAGCGCCTGGATCGCGTTCAGGGCAAATCCATGCTCGCCGCGTGGATGGCGACTCGCGAGTCGGGCTACCAGATCGAGATATTCGAAGACGGCGAGATCTCGATGGCCTCGTCACGCCAACTTCCCGGACCTGCGTTCAATTCGGCCGACGGGCTGGCCAGACTCCCGAACATGCTGGAGATGGCGACGCGCTTCTTCGATCGCCACGGCACACGCGGCTGGATCACCGCGGTCGAACCGCCATGGCCGGGTGCCGTTGATGACTACACGCTCGACGTGTTTGCGGCGGCGCCTGCTGAGGTCGCAGATGGTCCACTGCCCGCCGCTGTCGCCGTTCGCATCCTGGGCAGCGACGAGGGAGCGTTGTACAACCAGGTGAAGTCGGGCGAGGACACATCGTCAGGAGTAGATGCCGGAAGCTCCAATCCGTGGCCGGCCATCTACACAAGCCTCGCGCGGACTCATCGCCGGAAGCTGTTCCTCGTCGAGATCGATGGCCAACCATTGGCGCACGCGTCCCTCGCGATCAGCGCCAAGACGGGCTGGCTGCGGAGTGCAATGGTCGCCCCGGAAGCACGTGGCCGCGGCCTACAGCGAGTGCTGATCTCGGAGCGCGCACGGGCGGCGGCTCGGGCCGGGTGCGATCTGGTCGGCGCGGCCGCTGAGCCCGGATCGATCTCGGCCGACAATCTCCAACATGCGGGCCTGCGCCGAGTTGGCACGCGGCGCCACTACATCTGCGACCCCAGGTGACCGACAACCTGCTCGTCGAGCGCAGCGGCCCGGGCGGTGTCGTCGCCCGTGTCACGCTCAACCGGCCGGACGTGCACAACGCGTTCAATGCCGAGCTCATCGGCGAGCTGCGGTCCGTGTTTCGGCGGCTTTCCGACGAACGGGCCGAAACGCTCCGCGCCGTCGTCCTGGCTGGCGCCGGTCCGTCGTTCTGCGCCGGCGCGGACGTCAGCTGGATGCGCGCCTCGCTCGGATTGACGCGCGAGCAGAACGAGCAGGACGCGATGGTCATGGCCGAGATGTTCGACGCGATCGACCGTTGCCCGGCACCGGTCATCGCGCGCGTGCACGGCGCCTCGCTCGGCGGCGGCATGGGCCTGTGCGCGGTGAGCGACCTGGTCATTACCGAAGCCGGCGCCAAGTTCGGCTTCACCGAGACGCGCCTGGGCATCCTGCCTTCGGTCATCGCTCCGTTCGTGATCGCCAAGATCGGCGAGACACACGCGCGCGCGCTATTTCCGTCCGGCAGGCGCTTCGACGCGACGCGCGCGCTGCGCATCGGCCTGGTCCACGAGCTCGTCGAGGGAGAACAGGCGCTCGATGCGGCCGTCGAGTCAGCCCTCAGCGATCTCCTGGCGGCAGGCCCGACAGCGGCTCGCGCTGCGAAGGCCATCGTGCGCGAGGTGCGCGGCCTGCCGCACGAGTCGACACGGTGGCACACGGCACGGCGCATCGCCGCTCAGCGCACCAGCCCCGAAGGCCAGGAAGGCCTGCGCGCCTTCCTCGAGAAGCGCGACCCTGGCTGGCGGCAGTAGGCCTTACCGTGGATGGCCCGTCCCGGCTGATCACGAGGCTGGTCTTTCTCGGCTGCTGAATGCTGACCGGCTGCTCGGGGTTGCCGAGCGCGGGTTCGTCGGCTAATCAGACTCCTTCGCCGAGCCCTGCAGCCAGCACCTCGCCCACGGACACAGCCTCCGACATCGGTTGTGACCTTGGTGCCGGTGGGCTGGGAGTCGAGACACAACCAGGCGGCGACATCTCGACGACGCTCCAGAGCAAGATCGACCCGTATCTCGCGGCGCAGTAATCGGACCAATCGGTGCTCGGCGTGCAAAGAGTCCTCGCCCTAGGCGGAAACGTCCCACCGCTCATTGGCAAGGACGTGGTCGTGGTCCGACTTGGACCCGGGACCACCGTTCAGGCAGCTCCGGGACCGCCGTACAGCGATACGATCGTCAAGTGCAGCCTTGTCGTGTTCGACTCGTCCGATGGGACCTGGCTGACGACCTACGGACAGCGCGAGGCAGTTCCAACAGCGTCGCCGTGACTCTGAGCACACGATCTTGACCATGGACCGCGACAAACGCGACATTCGCGGCGAGCCAACAGGACCGATAGGCCCGGGTGAGGCTGCTCGTCGCCTCGGTGTGAGCACGCGCACCGTCCAGCGCTGGCTGCGCGAGGGCAGGCTGCCGGCGGTCAATGTCGGCGCGCGGGTAAAGGTCGACCCAAGTGCGTTTGGTCAACGCGTCGGTGGCCCGCGATCTATCGGCCGCCTGCTTGTCGCCAACCGCGGCGAGCTCGTGGTGCGCATTGCGCGCACGTGCCGCCAGCTCGGGATCACGACTCTCGCACTCGTGGCCGAGGACCAGGCGCGCGCCTGGTGGACCAACGCCGCTGACGAGCTCGTGCCACTGCGCGGCACTTACCTCGACATGGCCGCGGTGCTCGACGCGGCCCACGCCGCGGGTGCCGATGCGATCCATCCGGGCTATGGCTTCCTCGCCGAGAACGCCGACTTCGCCGAGGCCGTCATCGAAGCGGGCATCGTGTGGGTCGGGCCGCGACCCGAAGCGATGCGCGCGCTGGGCGACAAGGCAGCCGCACGCCGGCTGGCTGCGAGCATCAGCGTGCCGGTCCTGCCCGGCTACGACGGCAGCGACCAGTCGGACGCGAAGCTGCTGCGCGAGGCGCGGCGGATCGGCTTCCCCGTCCTCGTCAAGCCGAGCGCGGGCGGCGGTGGCAAGGGGATGCACGTCCTCCAACGAGCACGCGATTTCGAGGAGACGATCGCCCGCGCGCGACGCGAGGCGCGCGGCGCGTTCGGCGACGAGCGGCTCATCCTGGAGCGCTACCTGGCACGGCCGCGCCACATCGAGGTCCAGCTCCTGGGTGACGAGCTCGGCAACGTGATCCACCTTGGAGAGCGCGAGTGCTCGCTCCAGCGCCGCCATCAGAAGGTGATGGAAGAGGCACCGTCGCCGGTCGTCGACGAGGCACTGCGCGCGCGCCTGGGCGAGGCAGCGCTATCACTCGCGCGCGCGGCCGGCTATTCCAACGCGGGCACGGCCGAGTTCCTGCTGGCACCCGACGGCAGCTTCTACTTCCTCGAGCTCAATGCGCGGCTGCAGGTCGAGCACCCCGTCACGGAGATGGTCACAGGCCTCGATCTCGTGGCGCTCCAGCTTGCCGTCGCTTCCGGTCAGTCGCTGCCAATGGCGCAAGGTGACGTCCGCTTGAGCGGGCACGCCGTCGAGGCGCGGCTGTACGCGGAGGACGCCGAGCACGACTTCGTTCCGGCCACGGGCGAGGTGCTCGAGACGCGCTGGCCCGCTGGCGACGGAGTGCGGGTCGACGCTGGTATCGCCGCCGGCGACGTGGTCGGCACCCGATATGACCCCTTGCTCGCCAAGCTGGTCGCCCACGCGGCCGACCGACCAGCGGCTTTCGACCTGCTGCGCGACGAGCTTGATCACGCGAGCGTTCTCGGGGTGACCACCAACCGCGGGTTTCTGGCATGGCTGGCGCGCGACACGGACGTCCGCGCCGGAACAATGTGGACCACGTTCATCGACGAGCGCTGGCAGCCATCCGAGCATGACTTGGCAGATAGCGTTTGGGCTGAGGCAGCTACGCTCTTGCTCGAGCCCAAAGCGCACGCCGGCTTCAGGCTCAACGCGCCTCCGCGCGTCCGGCTTTCGATCGCCGGCGAAACACGCAGCGTCGACGCGGCCACGCGGGGCGACGCTGCGCACGCGACCCTTGGGGATGGATCGATCGTGCTCGATATCGACGGTCAGGCCGTGAGCGCGGCGATCGCGCCGCCGCCGACGGTGGAGACCGCCTTGCGCCACGCAGCGCACGAGGGCGGCGGCGCCGCGTCGGTCCGAGCGCCCATGCCCGGGACCGTGATCGCTGTGCATGTCAGCGAGGGCGACGCTGTCGAAGCCGGTCAGGTGCTGGTCCTGCTCGAGGCAATGAAGATGGAGAACGCGGTGCCGGCCCCAGGCGCGGGCCGAGTTTCGCGCGTACTTGTCGTGCCCGGCCAGCAGGTCCAGCGCGCCGAGACGCTCGTCGAGCTGGATTAGCCTTCGACCATGGCACTGCCACGATCCGTGCGCATCTACGAGGTCGGCCCGCGCGACGGCCTGCAGAACGAGGCCACGCCGGTCTCGACCGAGACCAAGCTGCAGTACATAACGCTCCTCGCGGCCGCTGGTTTGACCGAGATCGAAGCCACCAGCTTCGTGGCGCCCAAGGCAATTCCGCAGCTGGCTGACGCAGACGCGCTGCTGCCGCTCCTCCCCGAGCGCGGACGAATCCGCTACCCGGTCCTCGTCCCCAACGAGCGCGGCATGGATCGGGCCGTCGCGGCCGGCGCGGACGCGCTCGCGGTGTTCACCGCGGCGAGCGACGAGTTCACGCGGAACAACATCGGCGTGACCATCGACGAGTCGCTGGCTGCCTTCCGTCCGGTGCTCGATCGGGCGACGCAGCTCGGTTGGTGGAAGCGCGCCTACGTCTCGACCGCCTTCGGCTGCCCCTTCTCGGGCCGTGTCGCGGTGGGTTCCGTCGTCGAAGTCAGCCTGCACCTGCTCGACCTCGGCGCCGACGAGATCTGCCTGGGCGACACAATCGGCGTCGGTGTGCCGGCGCAGGTTCACGAATTGACGCAGGCCGTCACCAGCGCCGGCGTGCCGCTCGACAGGCTCGCCTACCACTTCCATGACACGCGCGGCACGGCCCTGGCAAACGTTGTCGCCGGCCTCGAAGACGGCGTCTCGTGCTTCGATTCGTCGACCGGCGGAACGGGCGGCTGCCCCTACGCGCCCGGTGCCGCCGGCAATCTGGCGACCGAGGACCTCGTGTACATGCTCGACGCGATGGCTATCGAGCACGGCGTCAAGCTGCCCCAGGTGCTCGAGGCCGCGCGCTTCATTGCCACCGCCCTGGGCAAAGCCCTGGCCAGCAAGGTCGGCCAGGCTGGTGGCTGGGATCCCGAGACGGGAGCGCGGACCGGGGTCTAGTCCGCGGCCGAGAGCGCGGACCGCACCTGCTGGGTGATGGCCGCGTCGTTGTCGCCGAGCAGGATCAGCACGTTCTTGCGCGCGAGCCAGCTATCGGCACTGACGCCAGCCGACAACCCGACGCACCTGTTGGCCGCGTCGAAGCTGGACAGGCTTTCCGCTGCACGTTGGATGTCGCGCCCGGCATCGATTCTCTCCACGGTGCTCGGAAACAGCATCACCAGGCGAACAGGCAGCGAGGTAGTGGCGGCGCGCGAAACGCTGGCCACGGATGCGAGATAGGTCTGGGACGGCCACGAAACCGGGCAGGATGTCGCTTCCAGGAAGGGCTGGAAGTCCATGTCCGGAAACGCATGTGAGAGGGAGCCCAGAGTCGAGATCGAGCTGAGTGGGTCGGCTGCGGTAAGCGGGTCGCCGGTCCAGATGATGCTGTCCGCTTCCAACCAGAGCGAGCAGGCGAGGTTGTCGTGAATCGGGCACGACGAGGTCTGCGTCGTGGTCCCTTGCAGGATGCGTGGTCCGCGGTCGCCCATCCAGAAAGGCGTCCCGGTCACGATCATCGATTTGCCGCGCGGTGAGCCGGCAGGATCGTCGGACAGGGTCGCGCTCGGGCAGACCGTCGAGTCGGCCTGACAAAGGGTCGAGTGGTACCAACCGCCGACGAGGACCATTGCGCCGGCCGGCAAGGCAAGCGCGTCCTCCACACGCAGGACCGGCCTGCCGTCATATGACGTCGGCAGTCCATCGACGAAACGCAGGCCGCCAGAGCGCTGACCGAATGCCGAGACGAGGCCCGCAGGACTGGTCTCGGGTTGAGGTTCCGGAAGCACAATCGCAGTCGGCACTGGTTGCTCGTATGCCGAAGCGCTGGGCGTCGGTCCAGGCCCGACCGCCACGATTGGCGCAGGCGTCGTCAGCGTCGGGCGTGGACTATCGATTCCGGATCGGCCGAGATAGATGACGCCGCCGAGCACGATTGCCACGCCCAAGGCCGGCAACAGCCACGCCCGTGAGCGAGCGGTGCGCTCAAGCGGGGTCGGATCGACCACATCGTCCTGTTTCATCCGTCCACCGTGTGACATTGTGACTCGGCCGTGTCCACGCTCGATTTTGCTACGATGCAAGCGTCGTTCGGCCGAGTCCCGGCTGGCCTCAGGGAGTCATGGATTTCGCGGTACTGCTGCTCAACTCGGATTACGAGCCGCTGAACGTCTGCAACGTCCGGCGCGCCTTCCGCCTCGTCTTCGCCGAGAAGGCCGAGGTCATCCACTACGACCACCATGACATCCGCACCGCGACGGCAGTCTTCCGCGCGCCGAGCGTCATCCGCCTGCACCATCGCGTCAAGCGTCCACGGCCGCGCGTCCGCCTGAGCCGGCGCGAGATTTTCATCCGCGACAAGCACACGTGCCAGTACTGCGGCGCCCAGACCGGCGACCTGACCCTTGACCATGTCATCCCGCGCCACCGTGGCGGGGCCCACACTTGGGACAACCTCGTCGCCGCGTGCAAGACGTGCAACCACCGCAAGGGCGGCCGCTTCGTCGACGAGGCGCGCATGCGCCTGATGCGCCAGCCGTTCGAGCCGCGCTGCGACGTCTACACGCTCTTCACGCCGTACCTGTCCGACCCGCGCAACGAGCCCTGGCGCGACTATCTCTTCGTCGGCCGCAACTGAGCGCTCGGGCGCGAGCTCGATGAGCGAACTTGCCGTTCCTGACGGCGTCCTGGCCGTGCTCGAGACGCTCTGGTCGAGCGGATTTGGTGCGTATCTCGTGGGCGGTGGCGTGCGCGACACGCTCCTCGGTCGAAGCGTTCCAGGCGACTGGGACGTGGCCACTTCGGGCCGTCCCGAGGAGGTCAAACAGGCACTCCCCGCCGGACGCTACGAGAACCGCTTTGGCACGGTCACGCTCGATGTCGCGCCGTACACGGTCGAGATCACCACGTTCCGGCGCGACCACCAGTACGCCGATCACCGCCGGCCCGACTCGGTGACGTTCACTGATTCGCTCGACGAGGACCTCGCTCGACGCGATTTCACTGTCAACGCCATCGCCTGGGGGCGCGAGCCAACTCAAGGCGCGGCCCATTTCGAGGATCCGACCAACGGAATGGCCGATGTCCAGGCTCGACTGCTGCGCGCCGTTGGCGAGCCGGCCAAGCGCTTCGACGAGGACGGCCTGCGCCTGCTGCGCGCGGCGCGTTTCGCAGGTCAGCTTGGCTTTGAGATCGAGCCCGCGACGCGCACCGGCATGACCGACAAGGCAGAGGTCGTTCGTTGGGTGTCTCAGGAGCGCGTCGGCGGCGAGCTCCGGCGGATGGTGGCCGCGAACCCACCGTCAGTCGCGTTCGTCGTTCTTGACCAGACCGGCGTCCTGACTCACGCCCTGCCGGAGCTCGCAACCCAGCGCGGCGTGGCCCAGGACAAGCTGCCCGGCATGGACCTCTGGGCGCACAGCCTGGCCACGCTCGACGCGGCGGCCAGGATCGATCCGGACAATGAGCCGCTGCGCCTGGCCGCTCTGCTCCACGACGTGGGCAAGCCGAGCACCTTCGCCGACGGCCACTTCGTCGGTCACGACGCCGAGGGCGCCCGGATGGCCGCGGAGCTTCTGGCGCGGCTCGCGTTCCCACGGCGCGAGATCGAGCCCATCGCTGCGCTGATCGGGAACCACATGTTCAACTACGAGCCGCGCTGGAGTGGCGCGGCCGTGCGCCGCTTCATACGCCGCGTCGGGCGCGCCAGGGTTGACGACCTTCTCATGCTGCGTGCCGCTGACAACGTGGGCAGCGGTCTCGCGCCCGACGCGGGCCGGCTGGCCGAGCTGCGCCGGCGCATCGACGACGAGCTGCGCTCCAACCCGCCGCTCAGCCTGGCCGACCTGGCGGTACGCGGCGACGACCTGACACGTGAGCTGAAAATCCGGCCCGGTCCGGTCGTCGGCCGCGTGCTCGAGCGTCTGTTGCGCCTGGTGATTGCCGATCCCGCGCAGAACCGGCCCGACCTGCTCTTCGAACATGCACGTGACTGGCTGAAGCGCGATGAACGTCGCTAACTACGAGAAGCAGATCCAGGCCGACCGGCTGCTGACCTACGGCCTGCTCGACCAGGCCGAGAAGCTGTACGAGGAAGTGCTGGCCGCGGAGCCGAGCAACGTCGAGGTCGCATTCGGCCTGGCACGCGTCGCGCTGGAGCGCGGCGACGAGCAGCTCGCCCACGAGCGGGTCAGGCGCGCGCTGACGATCAACCCGCGCTTCGATGACGCGGTCAGGCTCGAACAGCGCCTGTCCGAGATCATTGCCGCACGCCAGGCCGGCGCTGCACATCAACCGGCGCCGGTCATCCGTCCCTCCGAGCAGGCCACCTTCGCGCGGAATCGGTCGATGGCCGATCATCGGGCGATCGAAAGCAAGAGGAACGAGCAGAAGTGAGAGTTCTCGTCACCGGCGGCGCCGGCTTCGTCGGCAGCACCACGGCACAGCGCCTGATCGAGGCGGGCCACGAAGTCGTCGTGCTTGACACACTGCTGCGCGGCTTTCGCGCCGCCGTGCCGCCAGGGGCCAGCCTGGTCGTCGGTGACATCGGCGACGCCGATCTGGTGACCCGCACCTTGCGCGAGCGGCACATCGACGCAATCGTGCATTGCGGCGCCATGGGCCTCGTTCCCGAGTCGGTGACCCAGCCCGATATCTATTACCGCGTCAACGTCGTCGGCGGCATGACGATGCTCGAGTCGATGCGCGCGGCTGGCGTGCGCCGGATCGTGTTCAGCTCATCGGCCGCTGTCTACGGTGAGCCCGAGCAGACGCCGATCCAGGAGGACCAGCCGCTGCGACCGATCAGCCCGTATGGCGACACCAAGCGTGCGTTCGAAGGCATGCTCACCTCGTTCACGCGTGCCTATGGCATGGCCGCCGTCTCGCTGCGCTACTTCAACGCTGCCGGAGCGACTGACAAGCTGGGCGAGGACCATCGGCCCGAGACCCACCTCATCCCGAACATCCTGTGCGCAGTGAGCCGCGCGGAGACGATCAAGATCTTCGGCAACGACTACCCGACCCCGGACGGCACGTGCATCCGCGACTACATCCACGTCGACGACCTCGCCGCGGCCCATGCGGCCGCGCTCGAGTTCACATCCCGTGCCGAGAACGGGCACACCGCGCTGAACCTGGGCTCCGGCAGCGGCTATTCGGTCCTCCAGGTCCTGAACGCTGCAGAGCAGGTGCTCGGGCATCCGATCGACCACGAGCTCACGCCCCGTCGCGCCGGCGATCCGCCCGTGCTGGTCGCCAGCAACGAGCGCGCACGCGAGGTGCTGGGCTGGCAGCCACAGCGCGGTATCGAGGACATGATCGAGTCGGCGTGGCGCTGGCGGCAGGATCATCCGAACGGATACGACGAGGCCGCAAGGGGTTGATGGCCGGGGAATTCGCCGCCGTTCCGACCGATGCCCGACTTTGGCGACCACAGCGCGCCAAGGTGGCCAAGGGTGCGCCGTACATCGACAACGCCATTGCCGAGCCGTTCTGGAATGGCACGCGTGTGCTGGTCCTGTTCCGTGAATCCCAGCGTGAGGACGAGTTCGGCTCGGTCGAGGTGATCGACGAGACGGGCGCCAACGCATTCGATCTGGCACCGCGTGCCCTGGACCAGCTGCGCCGCTCGATCTTCGCCGGCGAGGCGGTCGTCGACGGCATCGTCACCGGCCAGACGCTGGAGCCGGGTGTCGAGATGGAATTCGACGAGCACCGTGGGCGACTGGGCAAGGATCTCGCCTTCGTGGCGCTCGACCTGCTGCGCATCGACCGCGAAACACTTTTCGATGTGCCACTCCTGGAGCGCAAGCGCCTGCTCGAGGGGGCCATCCAGCAGAGCCCGCTGGTGCGTATCTCACCGTGGGTCAGGCCGCCGATCACGGCATGGCTGCGGACGTGGACGCGGGCCGGGTTCAAGGGAGCCATGGTCAAGAACTCGAACAGCCGCTACGTGCCCGGTTCGATGACCGTCGAATGGGCGCCGGTTGATGGCGACCTCCGTTGAGCGCGACGCGGAACTGGCCGCTGGCGGTTCGTCGGGCACGGCCAGAGGACGAGCACCAGGTCATGGCCTTCTCGACTCAGACGTGGGGCGGGTGGGACTACATGCCCCGAGCGTGGCCGCGCTGGATCGATGCGCCTGACGGCGTGCTGCTCGTCGGCGTCGTCGGCGGGGACGGCGGGATTGACGCCGAGGGCGCGACGCTGGCCGCGGGAACGGTCGTGGCCGTCGTCCGCCTGGCTATGCCCGCCGCGGGCGAGGCATGGCTGGAGGGCATCCGGGTCGAGCCGCGCGTCCGCGCCACTGACGTCGCCAGTGACCTCCAGGTCGCCGAACTGCACTGGGCCGCCGCGAACGGCGCGCGCATCGTTCGCTACGCGACCAGCGCGCGCAACGAGGGCTCGATGCGACTGGGCGCGCGCGGCGGCTTCGAGCTGATCACAAGGCTGCCGGGCGTGTCGTGGGATGCGCCGGCACCGGCGGGAGCAGCAGTGGCCACAGACCACGGCAACCATGATCCGAGCGGCTTCGACCCGCAGGTACAGGCCGAGGCCCGCCGGCGCCGGCGCGCGCTGCTCGACAGTCTCGCCGAGCGCGGCATGGTCGCCACGGAAAGACGCAGCGACGAGCTGTGGACGATGCTCGACGGCGACGAGGGCTTCAACGCGGCTGCGCGGATTTATGAGCCACGGCCGTGGGCGCTTGAGGAACTGACCGACGCCAAGTTCGCGGCCCACGCCGGCCGCGGCGAGGTCGTCGTCAGTGACGGCGAGGATGGCACGGCCGCTGCGATCGTCGTGGCAGACGTGGCGCCCGCCGAGGATGCGGCCATCCGGCTGTCAGTGCTGGGCGGCGCGCCGCGCGCTGCCTTCAACCTCGTTGACACGGCGCGCCAGCTGGCCGAAACCGGCATCCGCTTCCGCCACGCGCACGGCGCGCCGCTCGTGGCCGCCGTCGAGCAGCTCTACCGCGACGCTGGCTACACGTTCAGCGAATGGCCGCTGCACATCCTGGCCCGCGACATCGACGCGGCCCACCCAGTGCCGCCGCTGGACTCGTCGGCACTCAACCTGCTCGATCCACCAGGTGCCGTGATAACACCCGCCCAGTAAGGTTCGGCTGTGCCAGCCGCTGCCCTGCCCAAATCGATCCGCGAGGCCGTCGCCAAGCTGGGCAGTGCCGACATCATGGTCGGCATCCCCTCGTACCGGAATGCGGCGACCATCGGCCATGTCGCGCGGGCGGCGCAGGCCGGCCTGGCGCAGTACTTTCCCGACCTGCGCCCCGTGCTCGTCAACGCCGACGCCGGCTCGCCCGACGAGACCCAGCGCGTGGTCGTCGAGACCGAACCGCCCGAGTACGTCGAGCGCATCCTTCTCGTGCGGCCCGTCAACCGCGTGCAGCGCATCTCGCTGACCTATCCCGAGGTCGATGGCGTGAGCGGCAAGGGTGCCGCGTTGCGCACGATCTTCCAGATCGCCGGCGCGCTCAAGGTGAGTGCCCTCGTCGTCGTCGACTCCGACCTGCGCTCGATCGTGCCCGAGTGGATCGAGCTCCTCGCGGGTCCCATCCAGAAGGGTGGCTTCGACTTCGTCGCGCCGCTCTACTCGCGCTACAAGTACGACGGCACGATCACCAACACCGTCACCTACCCGATGACCCGGGCGCTGTACGGCCTGCGCATCCGCCAGCCGATCGGCGGCGATTTCGGAGTTTCTGGCGATCTCGTCCGGCACTACCTCGAGCAGGACGACTGGAACGCCGAGGTCTCGAAGTTCGGCATCGACATCTGGATGACGACCAAGGCCCTTACGGGCGGCTTTGCGGTCTGCCAGACCCGACTCGGCGCCAAGGTGCACGACCCAAAGGATCCCGGCGCAGACCTGGGGCCGATGTTTTCGCAGGTGCTGGCCACGCTGCTCCGCCTGACCGAGGAGCACGCCGAGCGCTGGCTCGACGTGCGCGGATCGCATGACGTTCCAATCTACGGCTTCGAGCGCCTGCTCGATCCTCCGCCACTGTCAGTCAACACGGCACGCCTGCTCGAGGAGTTCGTCAAGGGCCGCCTGAACGTGGGCGACGAGTGGCAGACCGCGCTCGCGGCCGACAATCTCGACGAGGTGAACGCGCTCATCGGCGACGCTGAAGCCGCGCTCGACGGCGGACCGTTCGTGTTTCCCGACGAGCTCTGGGCACGCATCGTCTACGACATCGCGATCGCCAACCACGAGCGGCGGTTGGAGCTGGACCGCCTCGTGGCCGCGCTGATGCCGCTCTACTTCGGCCGCGTCGCGTCACTCGTGCTCGAGACAGCCGAGCTGACGACCGACCAGGCCGAGGCGTTCGTCGAGCGCCAGGCGCGCGTCTTCGAGCTGAGCAAGCCGTACCTGGTCGAGCGCTGGAGGCGAGCGCAATGAGCCCGGTCAGCGGCCTGCCGCGCCGGATCCTGATCCCACTCGCCAATCCGCGCACGGCCGCCGACCTGATCAAGGTCGGTGCCGGGCTGCTCGCGCCGAGCGGGACGCTGACTGCTGTGGGCATCGTCGAGGTCCCGGAGGGCATGCCGCTCTCGGAAGGTGCGACCAAGGCGCGCCAGGCTCGGCGGCTGTTGCAGCGTGTCTACGAGTTCGCGCCTGCCGGTCTCGAGCTGCGCACGGTCGTGCGCATCGGCCGCCGGGCCGCCGAGGGCATCGTCGAGCTGGCGACGGAAGAAGAAGCGGATCTCATCATCTTTGGCTGGGCAGGGCGGCCCGGCGGCCGCCAGCCGGCCCACGACGCGGTCTTCTCGCCAACGATCGACGAGGTCGTACGCCACGCACCGTGCAACATCGCGGTCGTCAAGCAGCGCGGCATCAAGGACGTGCGCCGCATCCTGACGCCGGTACGCGGCGGCCCGCACGCCGAGCTGGCGCTGACCTACGCCGCAGCGCTGGGCAGGTACTTCGAGGCAGCCGTGGACGTTGTCCACGTGGTTCCGGCCGATATCTCGCCGGTCGTGCGTGCCCAGATGGAGCGCGCGCTGTCGACCTTCGTGCGCCTCAACGCCGACGAGCCGGCGCGGCCGCTGCTGATCGATGGCACGAACGTCGCGACAGCGATCATCCGCGAGGCCGAGTCGGCGCAGCTCATCGTCATGGGCGCGGCCGCAATGGAACCGGCCAGCACGGCCAATCTCGAGGGCGCCCTGTTCGGCGTGCTGCCCGAGACGGTCGCGCAGCACGCGCAGCCGTCGGTCATGGTCGTCAAGACGCGCGAGCCGCTGAGCAGGCAAACCTTCGAGCAGCGCGCCGCTCAGGCCGAGACGCTCGAGGCGGCCGACCTCGCCGCCGAGCAGGCGCGCAGCGTCGCTGCCCGAGTTGACCGCTGGTTCGCCGAGTCGAACTATCACCACAGCGAGTTCGCCGACCTGGGCCGCCTCGTCGCGCTCAAGGAGCGCCAGGGACTGACAATCAGCGCCGTGCTGCCGACGCTCAACGAGGCGGCCACGATCGGGCCGATCGTCCGCCAGGCACGACGCGAGCTGATGGAGCGCTTTCCGCTCGTCGATGAGCTGCTCGTCATCGACAGCGAATCGACCGACGAGACGCGCGCCATCGCCGAGGCGGAGGGCGCGCGGGTCGTCGTCCATTCGGACGTCCTGACCCAATACGGCAGCTTCCGGGGCAAGGGCGAGGCGCTCTGGAAGAGCCTCTACGCGACGAGCGGCGACCTCGTCGCCTGGTCCGACACGGACATCGTCGACTGGCATCCGCGCTTCATATACGGGACGCTGGGCCCGCTCCTCGCCGAGCCGCGCATCGGCTACGTCAAGGCCTACTACCAGCGTCCGATCGTCGAGGGCGGCGTGCTCAAGGAGGGCGGCGGCGGACGCGTCACGGAGCTCGTCGCGCGGCCGCTGATCAATCTCTTCTTTCCCGAGCTGTCGGGCTACATCCAACCCCTGGCCGGGGAGTACGCCGGCCGGCGCGTGCACCTCGAGCAGATCCCCTTCTTCACCGGCTACGCGGTCGAGATCGGCCACCTGATCGACCTCGCCGAGCGGCTCGACCTCGCCGGGCTGGGCCAGGTCGACCTCGAGGTGCGCATCCACCGCAACCAGGAGCTCGAGGGACTGTCGAAGATGAGCTTCGTCATCCTCCAAGCAGTCATGAAGCGGCTCGAGGAGCGACGCAAGGCGCGCCTCTTCGCCGAGCTGGGCTCGAGCATCAAGCTGCCGCGCTCAGGTCCAGGCCACCTGTCGCTCGAGGTGATCGATCTCGCCGACCAGGAGAGACCGCCGATGATCCGGATACCGGAGTACGCCGAACGCCGGACGGCGGTCGCCACGCCGGGCTGAGGACTGCGCCGTGCGCGTGCTGATTGCGCCCGATTCGTTCAAGGGCTCGCTCGATCCGCTGGCGGTCGCGCGTGCCATTCACGATGGCTGGCAACGCGCGCGACCGCTCGATTCGCTGCGGCTGGCGCCGCTCGCCGACGGCGGCGAGGGCACGCTCGAGGCGATCAAGGCAGGCGGTGGCGACTGGATCGAGCTGCCGGCGCACGCCCGTGACCCGCTCGGTCGGCCGATGCGCGCCGCGTTCCTGCGCCGCGGCGACGAGAGTGTCATCGAGCTCGCCACGGCCTCTGGGCTGTCGCTCGTCGCCGCCGACGAGCGCGATGCCATGGCCGCATCAACGTTCGGCACCGGTCTCGTGCTCGCCGCGGCCATTGGCCTGGGCATTCGCCGAATCGTGCTCGGGCTGGGTGGCAGTGCCACGACCGACGGCGGCGCCGGCCTGCTGACCGCGCTCGGCGCCCAACTCCTGGATGCGGCCGGAAAGGAGATTCCGGCCGGCGGCGCCGGGCTGGCCAAGCTCGCGCGAATCGATCTCGGCGACGTGTCACCCATCCTCGCCGAGGTATCGCTGACGGTCGCCTCGGACGTGACCAATCGGCTGCTCGGCGACCTTGGTGCGGCGGCCGTTTACGGCCCGCAGAAAGGCGCCGACGAACAGCACGTCCGGCTCCTCGACGCCAACCTCGCCCACTACGCGGACCTGCTCGAGGCGGCCAGCGGCCGGCCGATCCGCAACGTCCCAGGCGCCGGCGCGGCCGGCGGCACTACCGCTGGCCTGCTCGCCATCGCCGAGCGATTCGCCTCGTTCGAGATCAGGCCGGGCGTCGAGGTGGTAATGGAGCTGACCGGTTTCGACGCGGCCCTCGCGGACTGTGACCTGGTGTTGACCGGGGAAGGCCGCGTCGACGCGCAGACGGCATTCGGCAAGACCGCGTTCGGCGTGGCGCGGCGAGCGCGGGCGGCCGGAAAGAGTTGCATCTGCTTCTGTGCCGGCGCGACTGTGGAAGGCATCTCTGCCCTCGCCGCGCTCGGCGCGATCGTCGTCCCGGCCGTCCAGCAGCCCATGTCCCTCGAAGACGCGATCGCGGCCGGCGCGGCGCCTCTCGTCCGTGCAGCAGAGCGCGCCGCGCGACTAGTCTCGTTGGATGCCAGCCGCTAAGCGACCGCGGGCCAAGCGCAGGCGGGCCAAGCCGGATCCGGTCAAGGCCTGGCACTCACGCCTGCGCCGCTACCGGCCCCGCCTGATGGACGACACGCTCGACGCGCTCCGGCAGATGTACAGCCGGCCGGACTGGCAGCGCATCTACGACCCGACGAGCGAGTTGGTGCTGACCATGCTCTCGGCCAATAGCGCCGACATCAACGCCGAGAAAGCGTTCGACGCGCTGTGCCGGCACTGGCCCGCGCAGGATGCCAACAGGTCAGTCGGTGCCAAATCCGGCTTTCGCGCTGGCTGGGGTGGAATCGGGATCCAGGAGGGCGAAGCCGACTGGGCGGCCATCGCCGATGCTCCGATCGACGAGCTGATCGACGTCATCCGACCAGGTGGCCTCGGGCCGACCAAGGCGCCGCGCATCCAGGCCGTGCTGCGCAAGATCCTCGAGGAGCGGAGCGATTTCTCGCTCGAGTTCCTGGGCGAGATGAAGCCGGCAGAGGCGCTGGCGTGGCTGACCCAGATCCCGGGCATCGGGCGCAAGACGGCGTCGGTCGTGCTCCTGTTCTCGTTCGGCATGCCGCTCATGCCCGTCGACCGGCACATCGAGCGGGTCACCAAGCGCATCGGGCTCGTGCCGCCGAGGGTCACGCCCGAGCAGGCCCACGACTACCTGCAGGTGCAACTCGACGATGAGCGCGTGCACGAGGCGCACGTCAACCTGATCACCCACGGCCGCCAGACGTGCCACGCGCAGCGGCCCGCGTGCGGCCGCTGCGCCATCGCGGCACGCTGCCGCTATCTCGACCCGAAAGCTCCCTAATGCTTATCCCGTTATGTCAGCAGGCCACAAGATGTAAGGGTGAGGCAACGGCCGCCTGCCAAGCTTCGTCCACTTGACTCTTGACCGTTCCCAACTCGACGGAGACGCTGCGGGAACCAACCGCGCCAAACGGAGTGCCAGCGCGAAAAGGCTTCGGCTTGCAGCCTGCGTCGCGATCTACGCCACGCTCCTCGTCGCGGGCTGCGCCAGCGGGACCGCCACCATTACCGGAACACTCGTGGGCGCCGACGGAGCCTGTCTCTACGTCCGTGGGCCGGATGCGAACGGCACTGATCTCTACTGGCTTCGGCATCTGCCGTCCGACTACGTGGCGGACGCCGACGGACTTGCCAAACCTGACGGGAGCCACATCAGGATCGGGGACTCGCTTACCGTCTCCGGGACTCTGTCTTCGGTGCCATTCGAGAGGCAATGCGCTGGCGCGCATACGCTCGACGCGACGGCGATGAAGTAAGGCTCGTCCTCACCCAGGGTCAGCGGCCTTCGCGCGGCTGCGGCCTGATCGGGAACTGCGGCGGGTCGCTCGCTCCCCGGACGATGGAGAGCGCAGCCGGCGCGCGTCCGGTGCCGAGCCCGAGCAGCGTCTGGAACGCCCCTTGCTGAAACAACGGGATAAGCATTAGCGCCGTAGCCCGCCGCCAGCGCGCGATCCGCGGGCGATCGCCCCGTGCGTCGCCCGATCGAGCGCCAAGCGATCGACAGACCTGGCGCGACGAGTGACACGAACAGGACGAGCAGCAGCGCGTTGCGCAGCGCGAGGGCCACGATCGCGTCGGTCGTGAAGTGGACGAGCCCTTCGTAGCCGAAGGGAAAGATGTACAGCGTCAGCGCGCAGATGGCGAGGGTCAGCGTCAGCTTCCGGCGCGGCAGGAGCGCCGCGAACGGCAGCAGCCAGACGACGTACTGCGGCGAGAGCACGCGGTAGGCGAGGAGTGTCACGACGATCGCCGCGGCGACGACCGCGACCTGGCTCGCCGGCCGGACGGCCCCGTGCTCACGCAGGTCGCGGCGGTACGTAGCGGCTGCAGCGACCGCCAGAGCCAGCAGCATGACCGCGGCCGTGACCGGCCACAGCCAGCCAACCTGGTCCAGGAACGGCGAGTCGAGCTGCCACGAGCCGAAGCCCTGGAACGCGGTGACGGGCGTGCCCCACAGCGCGTGCGCGACGAGCGCGACGCTCGACGGGACGCTTTCGAGCTGCACGCCACGGGTCGACTGGTAGCCGAGGAATCCGCTCACGCCGGAACCCACGAACACGTAGAGCAGGCCCAAAGTGGCGATCACCGGCACGATCGTCGCCAGCGTCAGCTGAGCTGCCTCGCGCCAGGAGCGCGCCATCAACGGTCGCAGCAGCACCACCGGCAGCAGCACGACGGGGTACAGCTTGGTGAGCGCGCCGGCCGCAATTGCCAATCCAGTCGCCACGGGCCGGCGCGCGGCAACCGCGCATAGGGCAAGAACAGTGAGCAGCGCCGGCAGCGCGTCGAAGCGCCAGAAGAGAATCGGCGTGGCGCACACCAGCCCGAGATACACAAGGAAGGTCGCGCGCGGCGATCGAGCCGACCATCCGCGACGCGCCAGCCAGGCCAGGCACAAGCCAGTGGCGCCGACGATGGCGACGTTCTCGAGGGCCAGCACCAGGACGTAGGCAACGCTGTCGAGCTGCGTGCCGAACATCGACGCCAGCGCGACCGGCAGGACGATGGGCGCCAGGGCAAGGGGCGGATACTCGAAGCTGAAGTCGCGGTACGGTACGAGTCCAGCAACCACCTCGCGGCCAACGCCCAGGTAGTAGTCGGTGTCGTGGCCCATCACGAGATAGCTCATCGTCAGCATCTGGCGCGCGAGCGCGATGAGGAGGACGATGACGAGCAGGACGAGCGAGAGCTCGACGGCAACAAGGCCCAGCCGAGCCCAGTAGCGACCGGATTGCATCACTCCAACAAGTAGACGCCCAGAAAGGGGGAGCAATGGCCGAATTCGCGCAACTCGTCGATGACTTCCTGGCCAACGAATGGGAGTTGTCGCCGGTAACTGCCAGCTACCTGGGCCTGACGCAGTTTGACGAGCAGCTCGACGACATGTCAGCTGACGCGTTCCACCGCCGCGACTCTGACGCGGCCGAATGGCTCGGCAAGTTCGAGAACGCGGGCACGGACCTGTCGTTCGACGACGAGATCGATCGCCAGCTGGCGATGTCGACCCTCAAGGGGCGTTTGATCGGCGCCGACTGGCAGGTCTGGCGGCGCGACCCGACGACCTACTCGGGCGTAGCCCTCAACTCGCTCTTCTACCTCTTCCTGAATCGGTTGCTGCCGACAGAGGACCTGGTCGACGCGGCCGTGGCGCGCCTCGAGCAGGTGCCGCGTGCGCTCGAGCAGGCGCGCGCCAACCTGGACCCGGCGCTCGCCGCGCCGCTGATCGTCGAGCGTGGCGCGGGCTCGGCGCGCGCCGGCGGCCAATACGTGCGCAGCATGCTCGTCGACGAAGGCGAGACGGATTCGCAACGTGATCGGCTGCGGGCAGCCGGCGCGAACGCCGGGGAGGCGTTCGACGAGTACGTCGCATTCCTCGAAGGGCTACAGGCGCAGGCCCAAGGCACGTGGGTCTACGGCGAGGAGCGCTACTCCCGTCAGCTTCGGGAGCGCGAGGCGCTCAACTTCGATGCCCGCTCGCTGCGCGAGATGGGCCAGGCCGAATACGACCGGCTCGACGCCGAGATGAAGCATCTGTGCCTCGACGCGCGGGGCACGGATGACTGGCGCGCCGTGCTCCACGAGGCGAACGAGGACCACCCGCGGACCGAGCAGCAGATGCGCCAGACCTACGCCGAGTGGACCGAGAAGTCGCGCGTCTTCCTGGCCCAGACCGGCCTGGTCACTCTGCCGGAGGGCGAGTCGTGCTCGGTCGAGCCGTCGCCTGTTTTCACCCGGCCGCTGATCGCGGTTGCGTCGTACAGCGGGCCGCCCGCGTTCTCGGATCGGCGCGCCGGTCACTTCTTCGTACCCATCGCCCCCGACGGCACGCCGGAGGCGGAGATCCAGAAGCGACTTGCTTCGAACAGCAACTCGAGCATCCCGACCGTCACGGTCCACGAGGCCTATCCGGGCCACCATTGGCACATCACCTGGAGCAAGATCCACGCGCCCAAGCTCCGCCTCGTGCTGGGCACGCCGTACTTCAGCGAAGGGTGGGCGCTCTACGCCGAGCGAGCGATGCGCGAGCAAGGCTTCTTCGAGGATCCGATCCAGGAGCTCCAGCACCTCGAGGCGACGATCTTCCGCGCGGCGCGGATCGTGGTCGACACCAGCCTGCACATGGGCGAGATGGACTACGAGCAGGGCGTCGAGTTCATGACGACCAAGACGCCGCTGAGCGAGCCGACTGCCCGCGCGGAGGTCGGGCGCTATTGCTCGTGGCCTACCCAAGCGTCGGCGTATCTCACCGGCTGCCTCGAGATCCTGCGCATCCGCGGCCGCTTCTTCGAGGCGCGCGGGCAGGCCGGCGTCGCCGCCAAGGACGTGCCGATCGAGATCATGCGCGAGTTCCACGATCGGATTGCCGCCACAGGCCGGATGCCGGTCGGCCTTGCCGAGAAGGCGCTCATGGCCCAGGCCTGACACGTCTCTGCAACTCGGTTGGTGCCGCGCGCAATGAGGTGGCACTGCCCGCGTTCGTAGAGTTCGCGGCAGACAACTTGATCACCTCCGGTGCGTGGCGTCTGGTGACGGGGCGCTGCCGCATAGAAAAACTGCACGGCCCGGGCCCCCTCCCCGGGCCGTGCGTGTTGTCTGGCCTAATGCAGCCCTGACAGGGCGGCGGCCGTGGCGGCGGCCAGGATCACGAGCACCACCAGCGCGAGCAGTGCCGCGTGACGCTCGATGTGCCACAGCTCTGCCGATGTCACGATCAACCCAGCGGCCGGCGTCGCGAGCAGGACCAGGAGCGCGACCACGCCCATTGTGTTGGCTGCGCTGGACGCGCCCGCATCCGCCAGTCCGAGCACGAACGCGAGCACGAAGAAGACCACCGCGGCGACCGTGCCAACGGTCAGTGTCCTAACCGTCCACCGCGTCCGGGAGCGCTCGCCCATCAGCCGTTGACCGTACGCAGCAGCATCTGGACGGCGAAGAACGCGGCGATCACCGCGAACGACAGTGCGAGCGCGTGCTGAGGCACGCGGCGCTGGAAGATCGCGCCGGCCCGGCCGCCGATGAAGACACCGACTACGACCGGGGCGGCCAACGCCAGGTCGACCTCGCCTCTGCTGGCGTAGAGGACAGCACTCGCGGCGGCCGTGGCGCCGAGCATGTACGTGCTGGTCGTCGTGGAAACGCGGATGGGCAGGCCCATCAGCACGTTCATCGTCGGCACGTTGACCACGCCGCCGCCAATTCCGAGCAGGCCCGAGAGTGCGCCCGCAAAGAGCGACACGAAGGTCGCCGGCCACAGGTGCCGGGCGCGATAGGCAATCGTCGCCCCGCTCGTCGGTTCGACATAGCTGGCATCGAACTCGAAGCGCAGCGGATCGCCGCTGGGCACGACCACCGGCCGGCCGTGCGAACGGAGCATCTGGATCGCCACGGCCACGAGAACGACTCCGAACAGGCCGCTGATGACGCGCACGTCGAGATAGCCGGCGATGTAGCCGCCGGCCACGCCACCCAGCGCCGTGGCCACGAGCAGCGTCAGCCCTACGCGGCGGTCGACGAGACCGCCGCTGAGGTACGACGCGGAAGCGGTGGTTGATACCGCGATCACGCCGAGCAGCGAGACGGCCACCGCATTCGTCACCGGCACGCCAAGGAACACCGTCAGCAGCGGCACCAGGATCACGCCACCGCCCACGCCCACGAGCGCACCGAACGCTCCGGCGCCCACAGCCGCGAGCAGCGCGAGAGCCTCGAGCGGCAGCATACGGCCGAGATTAGCTGGGCGGCCCGGCTACGATCGCGCCGTGAGCGAAGCGAGCAGCCGCGGACCCCTTGCCGGGCTGCGCGTGGTCGAGCTGTCAACCGTCCTCGCGGGTCCCTACTGCGCGATGGTTCTCGCCGATCTTGGCGCGGACGTGATCAAGGTCGAACCGCCCGAGGGTGATCCGACGCGCGGCTACGGCCCGCCGTGGATCGGCGAGGGAACGTCGCGAACGGCGGTCTACTACCTGTCGGTCAATCGCAACAAGCGCAGCCTGCGCCTGGATCTGCACCGCGCGGAAGGCGTGGAGGTCCTGCGCCGGCTGATCTGTCGGTCGGACGTCCTCGTCGAGAACTTCCGTCCGGGTGGGATGGAGCGACTTGGGCTGGGGGACGGCGCCCTGTCGGAGCTCAACCCGAAGCTGGTCCATCTTTCGATCACGGGCTACGGCCCCGACGGACCGGACGCAGCCAAGCCCGGCTTCGACTTCGTCGCGCAGGCGGTGGGCGGGCTGATGTCGGTCACCGGCTTCCCCGCCGAGACCGGTGGCCAACCGACGAAGGTTGGCGTGGCAATCAGCGATGTCGTGACCGGGCTGCTCGGCGCGGTCGGCGTTCTTGCCGCATTGCGCGCCGGCGTCGGCCAGCGCATCGACGTCTCGCTGCTCGAGTCGACGCTCGCGGCGCTGATCAACCAGGCCCAGAACGCGTTCGCGACGGGCGAGCAGCCGCAGCGGCGCGGCAACGCCCATCCCAACATCGTGCCCTACGAGACGTTCGCCACGGCCGACGGCGAGATCGCGGTGGCCGTGGCGACTGAGCGGCAGTGGCCTCGGCTGTGCACGGCGCTCGGCCTGAACGAGCTCATCGACGACCCGCGCTTCGTCGACAACGGGTCCCGAGTCCGGCATCGCGACGAGCTGCGGCCGTTGCTGGCCGCGTCCTTTGGGTCGCGCCCTTCCGCGGAGTGGTTGGCCGCGCTCGACGCCGCCCAGGTCCCGTGCGGCCCGGTCAACGACGTCCTTGCTGCGTTCGCTCAACCGCAAGCCCGGGCGCGTCAGATGCGCGTGTCCGTCGATCACCCCGCGCTGGGAGCAATCGAGCAGATCGGCCTGCCCTACAAGCTCTCGGCGACGCCGGCGTCGATCAGGAGCGCACCGCCGATCCTGGGCGAGCACTCCGAAGAGATACTGGGCGAGCTCGGCTACTCGCCCGACGAGATCGCCGAGATGCGCTCATCCGCGCTGGCGGAACGCTCCTGACAGCGCCTCGGGGCTGAACTTCGTGCCACCGTCGCCCGTCGTCAGGGCCCAGATCATGAAACGGACTAACGAAAATATCGTTACCATGCACAGGTGGAACCAAAGAACGGCGCTGAGCGCGTCATTGCCCGCTTCGGCGGACAGAGCGCGCTGGCCCAACTTCTCAACACCCGGCAGAGCACCATCCAACACTGGGCGGCCACGGGCATGGTCCCGACGCAGCACCACAGGCGTCTGCTCGCCCTAGCGCGCGAAAGAGGCATCGTCTTGGAACCGAAGGACTTCACTCCCGCACCAATCACGGAAATCAAGCCCGCGACGGGCAAGCTCGGCGTCCTCATCGTCGGTCTCGGCGCCGTGGCAACGACCTTCATCGCCGGCGTCGAGAACACCCGCCGCGGTCTCGGCAAACCGATCGGCTCGGTCACGCAGATGGGCACGATCAGGCTGGGCAAGCGCACCGACAACCGCACGCCGCTGATCAAGGACTTCGTCCCGCTGGCGAACCTCGAGGACCTCGTCTTCGGCGCCTGGGATCCCATCCCTGAAGACGCCTACGCGTCCGCGCTGAACGCCGGCGTGCTTGACAAGCACGAGCACATCGAGCCGATCAAGGACTTCCTCCAGTCGATCAAGCCGATGCCGGCCGTCTTCGACCAGTACTACGTGAAGCGGCTTCAAGGCACGAATGTCAAGACCGCTCCGACGAAGCTGGCGCTGGCGGAGCTCATCCGCAAGGACATCCGCGACTTCAAGGCGGCCCACGGCTGCGATCGCCTGGTCATGATCTGGGCGGCCTCCACCGAGATCTTCATGGACGAGCACGCCTGCCACCAGAGCCTTGAAGCGTTCGAAGCTGCCATGAAGAGCAACGACGTGAACATCGCCCCCTCGATGCTGTACGCCTACGCGGCCCTGATGGAGGGGATTCCTTTCGCCAACGGTGCGCCCAATCTCACCGTCGACATCCCCGCGCTCCTGAAGCTGGCCAACGACCGCGGTGTGCCGATCGGTGGCAAGGACTTCAAGACGGGCCAGACCCTCATCAAGACGGTCATCTCGCCCATGCTCAAGGCGCGCATGCTCGGCGTCGCCGGCTGGTACTCGACGAACATCCTCGGCAACCGCGATGGCGAGGTGCTCGACGACCCCGAAAGCTTCAAGACGAAAGAGGTGTCGAAGCTTGGTGCCCTGGAGTACATCTTCCAGCCCGAGCTCTACCCCGACCTCTACGGCAACATCTACCACAAGGTGCGCATCAACTACTACCCGCCCCGCGGCGACAACAAGGAGGGCTGGGACAACATCGACATCTTCGGGTGGATGGGCTACCCGATGCAGATCAAGATCGACTTCCTGTGCCGCGATTCGATCCTGGCGGCGCCTCTCGTGCTTGACCTCGCGCTCTTCTTCGACCTCGCCCAGCGCGCCGGCATGAAGGGCATCCAGGAGTGGCTCTCGTTCTACTTCAAGAGCCCGCAGCACGCGCCGGGGCTGTACCCCGAACACGACCTCTTCATCCAGCAGACGAAGCTCAAGAACACGCTCCGCTACATGATGGGCGAGGAGCAGATCACGCACCTGGGCATCGAGTATTACGAGGACGTCGAGGCTTAGGTTGGTAGACTGGTGGGCCGGGCCGACATAGCTCAGCGGTAGAGCAGCTGTTTCGTAAACAGGTTCAGAGGCGCTTTTAGGGCATTCTCCCGATCAGTAACAGCAGCGCGGAGGGAGTACGAAATCCAACTCCCCTCCACGACTCCCCTCCGTGGTTTCGGGCTGGTATGCTCGGGTGCCTATGGCGAAACATCGACGGGCCGAGTCTGGCGCTGGTTCGGTGTATGCGCGCCGCGACCGACCGGGAGCTTGGGTCGCCGAAGTCGAGGTCAACGGCAAGCGCCACCGCAGCTACTTCCCGAACGAGAAGGCAGCGCGCCTGGGGCTCGACAAGCTGCGCGTCGAAGCGGGCGCAGTCACCCGCGAGGAACAGGAGAGCCTGCGCGCCTGGCTGACCCATTGGGCGGAGGTAGTCGTCCCGCGCCAGGTGGAACGTCGGCGGCTGGAACCGAAGACGGCACTCTATTACCAGGGCGTTGTCCGCAACCAATGGCTGCGGTCGCCACTGGCTAACGAGGCTCTGTCAGCCGTAGGCCCAGCTCAGATCGAAGCGGCGCTCGAGGAAATGATTGCGTCGGTCAGCCGCACTACCGTTTCGCACGCCCGCGCGGTTCTGTCGGCGGCCTACAACGCCGCAGTGCGCGACGGTCGAGCGCCAGGTAATCCAGTCGCCTCGACCAAGCTTCGCAACGTTCCTGGTCGGCCAGTGCCAAATCGAGCCCGGAGGCTCCCCGTGTCGCGCGACCTGGCACGTGCAATCAGCGATGCTGTCGCGGATACGTCTGATCGGGCGGTGATCGGGCTGATGCTCAACGCCGGGTTGCGTCCGGCCGAGGCATTGGCGATTCGCTGGGGTGATGTGACCCTGGCTGAGCCGATGACTGTGCGCGTGCGCCAGGCAGTCAAGCAAGTCGGCGGTCGGTGGCAGATGGGAACGCCGAAAACGGATCTATCGACACGCGACATTTCGCTCGACGCGGCGCAGGCTGGCATTCGTCCCGTCCTGTATCAGCAGTCGCACCGTCTCGAAAAGCAACTCGGCCGGAAACTTCAGACGGACGACCTGCTCTTCCCCGCGCCATCTGGCGGCATGGACAATCCGGTATCTCTGTCACGGCGGTTCAAGAAGACGCTTGCCGAGGCCGGCATCGGCGACTTCACGCCGCGCGACCTTCGGACTTTGCACGCCAGTCTATTGGTGAGTGATGGCGTGGACATCGCCACCGTTAGTCGTCGCCTGGGCCACTCTGATCCCGTGACAACGTGGCGACGCTACATCGGGGTTCCCACGAAATCTGACCAAGCGGCAGCAGCAGTCGGCACCCTCTGGGAGCGAGCCCGTCGTCCGAAAGAGGATGGCGACACCGCGCCGGCAGGCGACCGGAGTGGACGCGACAGCGCGGGGAGCTGACCTGAAAGGGAGATGGAGCCGCCTCAGGGATTCGAACCCTGGGCCTGTTCTTTACGAAAGAACTGCTCTACCACTGAGCTAAGGCGGCGCGCTCAATAGGATAACGGGCGGCTTGATCGCCTGACTCACACGAGCCGCAGCTTGACACGCGGGCGACTCTACCGACGGTCCCAGCATGGCTGCTACCACCATCCACGATGCTTTCGGGCAGCCGCGCCAGCGGATGCACGATGCCTTTCGCTTTGAGCTGGACCTGAACGATCGCCAGCGGACGTGGTGTGTGCGCAGCGCCGGTGTTGCCCGTTATGTCTGGAACTGGGGTCTGCGCGACCGGATCGACCGCTTTGAGCACAACGAGGGTAAGGCCAAGTTCATCTCTGCCTACTCGCAGCAGAGCGAGTGGGTCAAGGTCAAGCCGGAGTGGGCCTACGAGGTGTCCTGTTGGGCGTCTGTATCTGCTTTGGGTGATCTGGACGCCGCCTTCCGCAACTTCTGGCAGTCGCGCAAGGCCGGCCGACGGGTCGGCTTTCCCAGGTTCAAGGCCCACGGCAAGAGCCGCGATGCTTTCAAGCTGCGTCAAGGCGTCAGGGTGCTGGACGAACGGCACATCCGTCTGCCCGGTATCGGCAGCCTGAAGATCAAGGGCAGCACCAGGCGCATGAGCGCCATTGGCTATGACAAGATCATGTGCGCCACCGTCTCGCGCCAGGCCGAGCGTTGGTTCGTGTCGTTCTCGATCGAGCGCCAGCATGAAGTTTCCACGCCGCCGGTTGGCGAGCCGGTCGGTATCGACGTGGCCCTGCGCGGTTTCGTGCTCTCAACCGGCGAGGAAGTCCTTTCTCCAAGACCACTGAAGAACAGCCTACGCAAACTGCGCCGGGCACAACAGGCTGTTGCGCGCTCACAGCGCAACAGCGCCAGTCGCAAGCGGAAGCTGATCCGCGTGGCGCGCATCCATCGCCGCGTCGCCAACCAGAGATCAGACTGGCTCCATAAGTTCTCTGACCGGCTCACCCGTGAGCACCCGGTCATCGGCCACGAGACGCTCAACATCGCCGGGCTCAAGCGCAAGGGCACCCGCCAGGGTCGCTCATGGGCCGACCTCGGCGCAGCCGAGTTCTTCCGTCAGCTCGCCTATAAGGGCGAGCGCCGGGGTGTGTGCATCGTCGCTGCACCTCGTTTCTACCCGAGCAGCAAGACCTGCTCGGGCTGTCAGGCAGTCAAGGTTGATCTGCCTCTGTCCGTCAAGACCTACGTCTGTGACGCGTGTGGCCTGGTCCTCGATCGGGACTTCAACGCCGCACTCAACCTCAGATCTGTCGCGGTCACGCCGACCGAGACACTAAACGCTGGTGGAGGGATCGTCAGACTCGGGCTTGCTCGAGCAGTCCCCGCGAAGCCGGAACCGAGCACCGTTCTGCTGGTGGCAGCCTAAGGAACGGATCAGTCTCGGAGTCGTCCGGCTCGCCTCGTGTGAGTCAGGCGATCAAGCGGTGATAACGGAGCCATGCGCTCGCCCCTTGTGGTGCGACCCGTCGGTGTCTCGTTCGCGAAAATCAACGCCCGAACCTCTTGCGCTAACCCCGGTCGACCCGGACAGTGGATACATGGACCCGGATTTCAACATCGACTCATTGCTCGAGCGCGCTCGGTATCGCGGACCGACCGTCACGGCCGATCAGCTCGTGGGCGTTGACGCGTGCCTTCGGCAGCTCGGTGGACAAATCGCCCTCTTCGCTCGTCCCGACTTGGCCGACAGGTTTGGCATCACCCCGTCGGGGAGCCTATTCATCGGTCCGCCGGGGACAGGTAAAACGCACCTCGTGCGCTACCTCGCCCGCTCGGTGCTCGACGTCCCCTTGTATCACCTGGGCGCTGACGAGTTCCAGGATGATCCGCAGCTCGTCCACGCCATTTTCGAGCGCCTCGCTCCCGAGCGCGCCATCCTGTTCATCGACGAGATCGGGATGATTGCGGTCGCCCGCAAGTATGCCGACCGCGACGAACGGCGAATGCTCACGGCCCTGTTGACCGCCCTTGACGGGTTGAGCAGCTCCACGACGAGGCAACGCCTGTGGGTGATCGCCGCCACCACTCCAGACGCCACCCTGGATGCCGCGATCACGCGCAGCGGTCGACTGGGCGTGCAAATTGAGTTTGCGCTGCCCAGCGAAGAGCAGCGCGCAAACCTGTTCCGCCTGTATCTGCGCGACCTGCCCCATTGCGTCACCGACGGCGAGATCGACCGTCTCGTGGCGATTAGCACCCAGGCATCAGGAGCCGACATCCGAGACTGGATTAGCCAGGCTGCGGCCGAGGTGCTGGCCGATGCTGTGCCCAACGACGCGCGGGACAACCCGGTGA
>Ga0209014_10000027_pt1 | contig 73720 bp, 65 predicted proteins | sample BarGraNGADG00212_FD_184491 | JGI IMG/M metagenome (GOLD analysis project Ga0209014, IMG submission 184491) | Arctic peat soil microbial communities from Barrow, Alaska - Barrow Graham LP Ref core NGADG0002-212 (SPAdes) (version 2) | ecosystem: Environmental > Terrestrial > Soil > Wetlands >...
CTGCGTTCCGGGGACGAACTGGTCTCCGCCAGCACGCTGTATGGTGGCACCCACACCCTCTTCTCGACTACCTTCGCAAAGTTCGGGGTAAAGGCCCACTTCGTGGACCCGTCCAACCCCGAGAACTTTAAGAAAGCGATCAACGATCGAACCAAGGCCGTGTACGCTGAGATAATTGGCAACCCCAGGGTCAACGTGCTGGACATCGAGGTTGTGGCGAAGATCGCCCACGACGCCGGACTCCCCCTGATAATCGACAACACCTTTGCCACCCCCTACATCTGCCGGCCATTCGATTTCGGGGCGGACATCGTGGTCCACTCGGCGACCAAGTACATCGGCGGCCACGGCACCTCTATTGGCGGGGTGATCGTGGACTCCGGCCATTTCGACTGGACGAATGGGAAATTCCCCGAGCTGGTTGAGCCGGACCCGAGCTACCACGGCGTCTCATACACCAAGAACTTTGGCCCGGCTGCCTACATCGTCAAGGCGCGGGTCCAGTTGCTGCGGGATCTGGGCCCCGCGTTGAGCCCCTTCAACTCCTTCCTCTTCCTGCAGGGGCTTGAGACCCTCTCCCTGCGAATGGACAGGCACTCTGAGAACGCACTGAAGGTGGCCCACTTCCTGGAGGAGCACCCCAAGGTTTCCTGGGTTGCCTACTCGAGTCTTACGTCCGCGGCGGATCATTCCCTAGCGCAGAAGTATCTCCGCAGAGGAATGGCCGGGGGCATAATGGGTTTCGGGATCAAAGGTGGCCTGGAACCTGGCAAGCGCTTCATCAACAGCGTCGAGCTGCTCTCTCTGCTGGCCAACGTGGGCGACGCCAAGTCGCTGGTGATCCACCCCGCCAGCACCACCCACCAGCAGCTGACGCCCGAGCAGCTGCTGGAGGCCGGAGTGACCGACGACTTCATCCGACTCTCCGTCGGGATCGAGGACGTGGACGATATCATCGCCGACCTCGATCAGGCGCTGGCCAAGGCCTAGCCGTTCTTGGTGGTTCGGCCCCTTCAAAGTGCCTGCAATTCGTGCAAAATATAGCTAACCAGGGCGTAGCGTGGTTTGCTGCCCAATACTTTATGATTGGGAATTGACACCCCACGCGGCGCGCGGTATATTCTCGCATGCCCCGAGAGATCCGGTAGTTTCACCGAACGGAGCAAGGGAGATCGGCGAAGCGAGGAAACTCGAAGCGTCGGTACCGGAGCGAGGTTCGGGACTCCGATGCGGGACGGCCGGCGGAGCCAGCAAGGCGAAGGCCTGAGAGGCCGGCGGACGGGCCGTACGGAGATCCGATCCAGGGTGACTGACGAACAGCAAGAGCGAAGGCCGATGCTGACGGAGGGAACCTGAGGAGAGGAAACAGAAAGGTCGCTCGGGGCACCCCTTTGTCCAGAAACCTTCCCCCACCGGCGGGTCTGCCCCAGTTCAACTTTCTTGTCCACCCCTCGACAGCGTGGTATAGTATCCGACGTCGCTTTTGATCAACTTGAAGGGGCAGCGCGACCGAATGCGCTCGCGCACCGGCTGTCCCTCAGCGCCCCGGTCAGCCCCATACCCCCGTTTTACTCAACGCTGGGAGGAACCCGTGTTCAGCCCCTTCAACGCTATCCTTGGCCTGATGTCCAGAGACATCGGGATCGACCTTGGGACCGCGAATACCCTTGTAATGGTCCGCGGCAAAGGTGTTGTTATCAACGAGCCTTCTGTGGTCGCTATCAACAAGAGGACCAGGAAGGTGCTGGAGATCGGTGCCGCGGCCAAGCAGATGGTAGGCCGCACCCCTGCCAACATCGTCGCCATCCGACCCCTAAAGGATGGCGTCATCTCCGACTTCGACGTCACCGAGCAGATGCTCCACTACTTCATCGGCCGGGTTCACGAGGAGTTCACCCTGATCCCAAGGCCGCGGGTCGTGGTTGGCATCCCCAGTGGGGTTACAGAGGTGGAACGACGCGCCGTCCACGATGCCACCTGCAGTGCAGGGGCCAGGGAGGCCCTGTTGATCGAGGAACCCATGGCAGCCGCCATCGGCGCGGGCCTACCCATCACCGAGCCCTCGGGCAGCATGATCGTGGACATCGGGGGCGGCACCACCGAGGTGGCCGTCATCTCCCTTGGGGGGCTGGTAGCCATCCGATCGATCCGCATCGCGGGCGACGAGATGGACAAGGACATTGTGGCCTACGTGCGCGCTCGCCACAACCTGCTGATCGGCGAGCGGATGGCCGAGGAGATCAAGATCACCGCCGGGAGCGCCCACGCTACTACCGACGACCGGAGCATCATCGTACGTGGCAGGGACGTGCTCACCGGCCTTCCAGGCGAGCTGGAGCTGACCAGCGGCGAGATCCGAGAGGCTATCGGCGGATCCGTCAACTCTATAGTAGAGGCAGTCACGGAAACCATTGAGGAGACTCCCCCCGAACTGGTGGCCGATATGATGACCCGAGGCATCACTCTGGCCGGCGGCGGCGCCCTGCTACCCGGCATATCCCAGCTGATCCGAGAGGGAACAGGCATCCCGGTCAACATCGCTGAGGATCCTCTCCAGGCAGTAGTGCGCGGAACCGGAATGGTGCTGGAGGACCTGGACATGCTCCGGAAGGTGCTGGTGGACGTCCAGGACAGCAGGGGCCCGCGACGCCGATAGCCCACCCGACGGCGGAGAGGTACATTTCTTGGATCGGAAGCCGATACCGTGGTGGGTTAGTGCCCTGGCGGTGGTGGTCGCGCTCTTCTTCATCGTCCAGCCCGCTGCCAGAGACCGCTTAACTGGAGCCGGCAGCCAGGCGCTGGCCCCTCTGTCCTTCTTTGCCTCCAATGCGGCCGGCGGGGTCGCCGAGTTCTGGCACACCCTCGAGAGCATCGGCACCATGCGCCGGACCACCGAGCTGCAGAAAGACGAGATCGACCGTCTCAACTTCGAAATTGTCCGCATGCAGGAATTGGAGCAGGAAAACCAGGACCTGCGCCAGCTACTGGGATTCAAGAGCACCAGGCCAAACCTGCAGTTGCTGCCTGTGCGGATCCTGGGCACCGACGCCACCGGACTGATCGACACGGTGATCATCGATAAGGGCAGCACCGACGGGATCCGCGAGGATATGGCCGTCATCACCTGGCGCGGCCTAGCCGGCAGAGTCATAAGGGTGGAACCGACCACCGCCTTCGTCCTTCTGGTAACGGACGTCAGCAGCTCCGTGGCCGCCCGGACGCAGGATCCCAACTCGAGGGCCAGCGGCATAGTGGGTGGACGGAAGGAGGGTGGGCTGATCATGAAGGACATCCTCCAGCAGGAGCTCATTCAGACCGGAGACACGGTGATCACCTTGGGGATCGGCGGCAGCCTCCCGGAGGGGCTACCCATCGGCAAGGTAGTGCGGGTGCAGAAGCGCAATATCGAGATGTTCCAGGAGGCGATCCTGGAGCCAGCGGTGGATACCACCAAGCTGGAAAGGCTGTACGCGGTGCTCAGCGACACGAAGGCCAACTGATATGCGCACTCGCAGGTTTGGCATATTCTTTCTCGCGCTGGCCGTGGCGGCGGTGCTCCAGTCTACCTTTGGGCGAGGATTGGTCCTCTTCACCGCGAGGCCGGACCCCGTGCTGCTGCTGGTAGTCACCTTCAGCGTCGTCAGAGGCATGGAAGAGGGTCTGCTGGGCGGCATCCTGGGAGGGCTCCTGATAGACAACCTGTCCGCGATCCCCTTTGGCACCGCCACAATCAGCATGGCCATCATCGGGCTGGCAACGGGACTTGGTGAGGCCAACGTCTACCGTGCCACCTTCATGATCCCTCTGGTGGCCGTTTTTCTGGCAACGGTCTTCTACCACAGTGTTGTTATGTTGAGTCTCCAGGCGATAGGCTGGAACGTGGAGTGGATCAGTACCCTCGCGTTGCAGACTATCCCAGGCGCCGTCTTCAACGCCGCCCTCGCTCCCCTGGTCTTCCCCATCGTGCGGCGCCTCGGGGCCGCTGGCGACGAAGAGGAAAGGATGCGATGGTAGAGTCAGGTCCGATCAAGTGGAACGCCATCACCGCCAATCCCGATCGCGATAAGAAGGCAGGCCCGGACTGGCGGCTCATACTGCTCAAACTCGCCATAGCGACGGCTTTCACGATGCTGCTTGCCCAACTTTGGAGGCTGCAGATCGTGGAGGGTACCAACTTCCGGCAACTCGCCGACATCAACCGGTTCCGCGTCAGCCCAGTCTCAGCTCCTCGGGGTGTCATCTACGACCGCAACCACCAGATCGTGGCCGCCAATACGCCGAGCTTCCAGGTCTCCATCGTCCCCGCGGCGTTGCCCAAGGACAACCCGGGCCAGGTGTACCTGGAGTTGGGCAACTTGCTGGCCGTGGACCCCGCGGGGGTCGCGGACAAGGTCAATCGTCGCCGCGGCGACGATTTCACGCCGGTGACCATCAAATCCGATGTGGAGCGGGATGTGGTCTTGCGCGTGGAGGAGCGCCACCTCAAGCTGCCCGGAGTGATCGTTTTGCCGGAGTCCAGCCGGCTCTACCCATACGGCCCCCTCCTCTCCCATATCCTGGGCTACATGCTCCCCATCACAGAGGAGCAGTTGGCTGCCCGCCAGGCCGACAAGGTGGCAGGCTACCTCCCTGAAGACCGGGTAGGGGCAACGGGACTGGAATCTACCTACGAGCGCGAACTCAGGGGCACGCCAGGGAAGAAGTTGTACGAGGTGGACGCCACCGAACGCCCTGTCAACGACCTCCGTATCGACAGTCCGGACCCCGGGCACAACCTTACCCTCAGCATCGACGTCAACCTGCAAAAGGATGTGGAGAAGATCCTCACCGACGGCATGGGCGTGTCGGAGTCGGCCGCGGCCATCGTCATGGACCCCAGAAACGGACAGGTCCTGGCCATGGTCAGCCTGCCCAGCTACGACAACAACCTCTTCTCCGGCACGGTGAAAGACGCCGATCTGCAGAAACTGCTCAACGATCCCCGCAAGCCGATGATCGACTACGCCATGAGCGGCACCTTCGCCCCCGGATCCGTCTATAAACTGGCCACTGCCGCGGCGGCCCTGCAGGAAGGGGTCGCCAACGCAAAGACCCAGATACTCTGCCAGGGGGCGCTGCTGGTCCCCAACCAGTACAACCCGGCGCTAACTCAGCGGCTCCCATGCTGGGGGATCCACGGCCTGCAGGACTTCGTGACGGGCCTGGCCAACTCCTGCGACGTCTACTTCTATACGCTGGGCGGCGGATTCAAGGACTTCAAAGGGGTGGGCAACGAGCGATTGGCGAAGTGGGGCAACCTGATTGGGTACGGCGCACCAACAGGCATCGACATTCCGGGCGAGGCCGATGGGCTCGTCCCAACCGCAGCCTGGAAAAAGGACACCTGGGGAGAGGACTGGTTGACGGGCGACACATACAACATGTCCATCGGACAGGGCTTTGTGCTTGCCACGCCGCTGCAGGTGGCCAACACCACGAACGCCATCGCCAACGGCGGCCACCTGCTCAAGCCGAAGCTGGTGGCATCTATCCGCGACGCCGAGGAGAACCCGATTAGAAATGTCGATCCCGAGGAGATCCGCCAGATCCCCATCAGCGAGGAGAACCTCAACCTCATAAGGGCGGGTATGAAGATCGTCCCCACCAACGACGACGTCAAGAAGTTCAACATTCCTACCTTAAAGGTTGCGGGCAAGACCGGCACGGCGGAGTTCCCCGGAGAGAAGGACTCCCACGGTATCCTGCCAACCCACGGCTGGTACACCGCGTACGCCCCGTACGACAACCCGCAGGTGTCGGTGACGGTCTTCGTCCAGCGCGGTGGCGGCCCCACCGATGCCGTGCCCATCGCCATGAAGATCTTCGCCAGGTACTTCAACTACGCCGACCCGGGTCCGGTTGCCACCCCCACCCCGCAGGGGGCCAGGTAGAGGTGTATTCCGGGTGATTGCATCCATTCTCAAGCGGTGGCGCTACGCGGACTTCTTCCTGCTCTTTGTCCTGTTGCTGATCCTGGCCTACGGCCTCGCGCTGGTGTATAGCTCCACCTTCCCATCCACCAACAGTGAGACCATCGTCTTCAGCCCCTTCTTCCAGAAGCAGGTGGCATACGTGGTGGCAGGGCTGATCTTTATGGTGCTGCTCGCGTCCACGGACTACCGAATCCTCTACGCCTCCGCCTACGGGCTGTACATCATCAGCATTCTTCTTCTGGGTGTGGTGCTGTTCACATCCCACGGCCAGGCCGAGTACGGCTCCCAGCGGTGGATCGACCTGAAGATCTTTTCCCTCCAACCGTCGGAACTGGCAAAGCCGGCCCTGGTGCTGGCTCTTGCCCGCTATTATGCCGACCGGCAGCCAGAAATCAGCTTCTTCCGCCACTTCCTGGGCTCCATCCTGCTGGCGGCGCCCCCCGTGGCCCTGGTCTACGCCCAGCCAGACCTGGGAACCTCCACAACCTTCCTGGTGATCTGGTTCATGATGTCGCTGGCCGCAGGCGTGCGATTCATCTACCTTGGGCTCACCTCGGTGTTGGCTCTCGCCTCAGTGCCGATCGTCTGGTCGCTGCTCCAGGAGTACATGCGGGACCGCATCACCATCTTCCTCCATCCGGAAAGCGACCCCTGGGGCCAGGGATACAACATCATTCAGGCGCAGATCAGCATCGGGTCCGGCGGCATGTTCGGGCGGGGCTTCCTGGCCGGCACCCAGAGCCAGGGCCACTTCCTGCGCATCCAGTACTCCGACTTCATCTTCTCAGTCCTGGCCGAGGAGTTGGGATTCGTGGGGGCTCTGGTGCTCTTCGGCCTCTTCCTCCTGCTGCTCATGCGCATCTTGAGGGTGGCCGGCCTCGCCAGAGACGGCTTTGGCAGGCTTGTCGCGGTGGGGATGGCGATGACACTGCTGTTCAGCATCACCGTGAACGTTGCCGCCAATCTGCGCCTCATGCCGGTAACCGGCATTCCGCTGCCCTTCATAAGCTACGGCGGCAGCTCCCTCATCACCAACCTGGCCTGCCTCGGGATTGTCCAGAGCGTCCTGATGCGCCGGAAACGGTTCCTCCCAAATTAGACCTAACCACCCTCATGAGCCTGGGACAGACGCCGTGGTCGGCATGGTTCACGACCGGGGTGGCAGTTGTAGGTAAAGTCGAAACGGACTACAATCCCACTGTCGGCACCCCACAGCGCGGTGCCCATGGTCCCGCGCATCGATCACGAGAGGGGCAGATCGTAGTCGGTATTCCGGACCAAAGGTGAGGTGGCAAGCGTGACGCCGATCGATCCATTATCTTCAGATCGCGCCAAGCGGAGCGAAATAGTAAGGTCCGGTCAGTCCGCGCCTTCCGATCGTGAGACAGGAGTCGGGGTACCGAAAAAGCCCCGTGGCGCGACGCCATCAGACCACGTTACCGTATCCTCGGATGCCCTCCTGTCGTCCAAAATCCAGCAGGCAATCAAGGACGCTCCAGACGTTCGCGAAGATCTGGTGGAGAGGGTCAAGAGCGCCGTCAAGAACGGCAGCTATCAGGTCAATTCTCGCGAGATAGCAGAGGCGCTGCTGAAGGCTCGTGAACTTCCGAGCAAGCCCGAAGGCAAGTAACTGCCCTGCGGACGCCGCCGAGCCTCGACTGGCCATCCTCTAGAGAGTATTGATATGCCCACGATCCGACAAGTTAACTTGACGTTCAAGCGGACAGAGCCAGCGCGAACACCCCCGCAATCAACCTTCCCTATGCCCTTATCCGATTAATGGTTCCGTCAAAGTTACAATCACCGACTTTATGGGCAACCCGCCGGCTTTTTGGGCGAACTGGGGTTTATGGGCAAGGCTCCCCTGGGGGGGAACCAGCAACTGAACTTCGCAGACACATCCCGGAGTTGGATGGCCTCCGCGCCCTGGCCGTTCTGGCTGTCTTGCTCTTCCACCTGCAGATCCACGATTTCAGTCTCGGCTGGGCCGGGGTGACCCTCTTCTTCGTGCTCTCCGGCTTTCTCATCACCGGAATCCTGCTGGATGCGAAGGGCGATCCTCACTACTTGCGCAACTTCTACATGCGCCGCATCCTGCGCATCTTCCCCATCTACTACCTGACCCTCCTCAGCGTTACGATCGTCGCGCTGATCCTGGATCAAGAGGTTGGAGACCTACCCTACTACATGGTGTACGCCCAGAACTACCTGCTCGGTATCACCAACTTCGCGCCCGATTTCCCCATCGCCTTCAACCACAGCTGGTCCCTGGCCGTGGAGGAGCAGTTCTACCTCCTGTGGCCTCTGGCCGTCCTGTGGCTGAGCCGCCGGAAGCTACTGATTCTCGTCTCGTCCCTCTTTGTTCTGGGTATCGCCTCACGGGCCTTCTTGCTGGTGGTTTTCCATAACCCGGATCTGATGGACACGGCACTGCCAGGCCAGTTCGAGCCGCTGACCGCGGGGGCTGGTTTAGCCGTGGTGGTACGCCTAGGCGTGTCGGACCGTGCGCTCGCCCGAGCGGGGATGTTGGTTGCGGTTGTCGCGGGTGCCTGGCTGACTTACCTGGTCCATGCCAATGGGCTGGAGGCCTACTGGCACCCAGATGTATGGGCAACTCAACCGGCGAATCTGCCCACACTGTCGCTGCTGGCGCTCTCATTCGTCGGGGTAACCGCGGTGGCGGTCTCGGGCAACCGGGTCGTCACGGCCCCACTGCGGCTGGCTCCCTTGCGACACATCGGCAAGATCAGCTACGGACTCTATATGTATCACCTTCCAGTCTTCGTGGCCGTGGACAAACTGCTGTGGCACGCCTTTCCCGGCGAGCCCGGACTGGTCCCCCAAGCTGACCTGGTCGCGAAGTTAGTGATCACCTATCTCGTGGCAGTGGCTTCATGGAAGCTGGTCGAATCCCCTATCCTGAGGCTCAAGGACCGTTTCGCCAGGCGCTGTCCTCAGGCAGTTCGGACGGCTCGGCGCCGTTGATAACAGGACACAAGATAAGGGGTCTGGAGTTACTCCAGACCCCTTATCTTGTGGTATTGTGGGCGCGCCCGATAGGATTCGAACCTACGACACCTGGTTCCGAAGACCAGTGCTCTAATCCACTGAGCTACGGGCGCAAAGGTTGGTTTGGGGTGAGGAAGGGGATTCGAACCCCCGATCTCCAGGGCCACAACCTGGCGCCTTAAACCACTTGGCTACCCTCACCATGCGCGAACTCCCCCGCGGAGCGGTATTATACCAGCCGCCTCGCCAATCTCGCAATAAGCCGGCACGCCGAAAAGAGCCAAGGTGAAACAACCCCCACGGCTGCCGGGTCTCAAGAGGTGAGCACTGATGATGGATGATCAACAGCAACTTTGCCTTGACTTGCACCCCAGAGGTGGTATGCTTCATCGGGCTGTGCAACCTTGCCCAAACTAACCGCGGAGGAAACCTCGTATGAGCTGGCTCAAGAGGCTTGTCGGAGAGGACGAGCCCGAGAAACCCAAAGAGCGAACCCCTCAGACCATGCAAGTCGGCGACGGAGTCTCCTACCAGAGCGAGGACTACATAGTCGAGCAGAGTGTCGAGTATCACGGCGACGGCGGAGATGTCTGGTGGGATTTCCTGCTGGCCAGCCCCAGCGACAAGTACTGGCTCGGAGTCGTGGAGGATGAAGGTCTCGAGCTGACCCTCTACCACGCAATTCCCTTCCACCCGGATATGCCACCCTCCAATCCAATCACCTGGAAGGACCAGAGCTACCGCCGCAAGGAGTACGGCTTCGCCGGCGTTATAGTCAAGAAGAAGTCCAAGGTCGCCACCACCGGCAGGGTCGAGTACTGGGACTACGAGAACGAAGACGGCCAGCAGCTTTCCATCGAGCGGTGGGGAGATAACGAAGTCAGAGAGGACCAGTCCGCGATGACTGGAACCGTGGCATGCTCGCTGGGCGAGATAATCAAGCCCTATCAGATCAAGATCTACCCGGGTCCCCAGGGGGAATAGGGATTCAATCGCGCTCTCCCCTGCGCGCGGACGGTGTCCACCGATTGGGTGCGGTGGGTTATGTCGAGCAACGCACGGCAGACCTCTGCTACTACTTGCTGGAGTCCGCGGCGCCGCGCTCGGCCGTACAGGTGCTAAGAGAGCAAACCGTTGAGTTGGCCGGCGGCAGAATAACCCTGGCCATCATCGGCAGCAGCCACTTCTTGGAGATCGATACTCGGGGAACCGCCATCTGCGAGTTGTTCGCCTGCCCAGCTGGCGACCTCGCCGGCCTCCAATGCGGACACAAGATGTCCGATGCCGCCTCATGGAAGCACGGTTCTTTGGGCCCTGGGCTCGCTTATGATTTCGAGATGTGGCGAGAGCGCTTGGGCCGGCACCAGTTCGAGATCGAGAGCCTGCGGTTGCAGGAGTCCAAAGAGCGGCGGCTGCACTACAGCTTCCCCAAAGCCAAGGAGACGGGCAGCGCGGTTACCTGCCTGGAGTGGCAGATAGATGGCGCTAAGGCCATCGTCTCAACCTATCACACCTTTCCCGGCGAGTTGGCGATAGTCCACACCCGCTCGGCAATCGACCTAGCAAAGGCGGTGGCATCACAATGAACAGGGTAGTTCTCATGGCCATCATACTGTTCATAGGGCTGATCTGGTTCTCAGCCTTCGCCGCCTCCTGCGGTCCAGGAATCGGCGGGGGCCTCTTTGGCCCGTCCTGGGGCGCTCCAACCTTCATAGGAGGGGGAGGCTGGAACCGAGGGGGCTGGGATCGCGGCAGTACGCCCTCTTCCGGCGGGTCGTCCAGCCAGCCCAGCGCCCCGGCGGGAAGGAGCAGTGGCGGCAGCATCAGTGGTGGCGGAACAAGAGGAGGAAGTGGAGGTAAGTAACCCATGGAAGTCGGCGCGATACTATCGTCTATCTTTTCTTCAGTTGTCTGGGCGATCATTGGGGTTCTTCTTCTGATCTTGGCCTTCAGAGTCTTCGACCTGAGCGACCCGATCCACTACCACACGGAGATCGAAAAGGGCAACGTTGCGGCGGGCGTGGTCATGGCGGGCGTCATGATCGGCATGGCTATCATCATCAACGCCGCAATACGCTAGAACGAGCGGTCAGCTATCGGCCGTCAGCACTCGGACTCCAAGGTGGGCAAGCCGACGGTTGACTGCTGATCGCTGAAAGCACTAATGGAAGCACGAACCGACGACGCGAGGGCAGGGGGCAGGACTCGTCCCCTGCCCCTCCTGTTTTCTGTATTCGCGGTAGCGACCTGCGCAATAGTGTACGAGCTGATGATCGCCACCATCAGTTCGTATCTGTTGGGCGATTCTATCTATCAGTTCTCGGTGACGGTGGGGCTCTTCCTCACCTCCATGGGGATAGGCTCCTACCTATCTCGCCGCATCCTCAACAACCTGCTCCTCACCTTCATAGCCGTAGAGTTGCTGATCGGCGCGGTGGGTGGGGCCTCCACCCTGTTGCTCTACTTCACTTACGGCAACGCCAAGGACGTCTACCAGCCGATCATGTACCTGGTCATCGCCGTGATCGGTGTCCTGGCCGGTCTGGAGATACCTATCGTCACCCGGCTGCTGTCGGAGACGTTCGACCTTCGGGTGAACATCGCCAACGTCCTCTCCTTCGACTATTTGGGCGGGTTGATCGGCTCCCTGGCCTTTCCACTCTTGTTGCTTCCCTTCCTGGGGCTGCTGCGGACGGCTCTGGCCGTCGGGCTCGTGAACGTTGGCGTTGCGGCAATGGTGCTGGCCGCCTACTGGCGCCAGCTACCGGAGCGGCGCTACGTCGCGGTGCTGGTGGTCTCCGTGCTGGGACTGTTGGCCACTGGCATGTGGGATAGCGGCTCCCTGTGGGATCAGTTGGAGCAGCGGCTCTACCGCGACCCCATAGTGTTTTCAGAGCAGACCCCCTACCAGCGCATCACGATCACCCAATGGAGGGACGACCTTCGACTTTTTTTGGACGGGAACCTCCAGTTCAGCTCCCTGGATGAGTACAGATATCACGAACCGCTGGTTCATCCGGCTATGGCAGCGGCCAGGGACAGATCCGAGGTGATCGTGCTCGGGGGCGGCGACGGTCTGGCCGTTCGGGAGATCCTGAAGTACCCGGAGGTAAAGCGGGTGACCTTGGTGGAGTTGGACCCGCAGATGGTGGGGCTGTTCCAGACCCAGCCCGAGTTGACGAAGCTGAACGGCAACTCCCTCAACGACCCCAGGGTCCGCGTGGTGGTGGCCGACGCATTCAAGTTCCTGGAGAATGACAGCGGCTTCTACGGCGTGATCGTCGCCGATCTGCCGGACCCTCGAAACGAGAACATCCAGAAACTGTACACGATGGAGTTCTATCGGCTGGCGGCACGCCGGCTCTCCGTGGGTGGATCCTTCGTCACCCAGGCGACCTCTCCCTACTTCGCCCCTGAAGCCTACTGGTGTATCTACCAGTCGATGAAGGAGGCGTGGACGCAGGTGGCGCCCTACCACGCCCTGGTCCCTGCCTTCGGCGATTGGGGCTTCCTGCTGGCCTCATCGCGTCCGACCGATCCCCAGTCCCTGGCCCCAAGGGTGCCGACCCGCTTCCTGGATGGGCCTACAACCGCGTCCCTATTCGTGTTCCCGGCGGACATGCAGCGACTGGAGGTACAGCCGAACAGCCTGATCCAGCCTGTGCTACCGGGCTACTACCGCCAGGGATGGCGCCAGGCGCGGTAACGAATGGCGCTGGCCAACCGGCTGATGGCCAGCGGGAGACTCCCCCAGCCTTTCCTCTGAGCCCGGGATCCCGGTCCCCTCTCAAGCACCGCAATTTCGGGTTGCGCGGCCAATGCCGGTAATCCCTCAATAACCCGTTGACAGACGCCGGGATAGCGAGATAATGTCTATCACTATGGAGGACACAAACGGGACTTAACATCAACGAGAGGAGGCACTCGCAAGAGATCTTATCGAGTGTTTCTACAAAGGAAAACAGACATAAGAAATGGGAGAGGTGTGTACATGAGATGCATGACAAGGGCCATTGGTTTCCTCGCGGTGGTGGTTACGGTAGTTGGCGTGATGGTTGGGTGCGAGCAGGCAGCAGCACCATCGCAGCAAGCCAAGCAGCAATTCACCCTGAAGTTTAACCACGTGCTGACGGAGTCCGAGCCTTTCCATAAGGGCTTTACGGATTGGTCAGCTCGGGTCAAGCAAAGAACTAATGGTGGTCTAGACATACAGGTGTTCCACAGCGCACAGCTGGGCGTCGAAGAGGACATTATCGAGCAAATAAAACAGGGCGCTAATGTGGGCCAGAACACGGACTCCGCACGCCTTGGCCAGTACGTCCCCGACATCGCCGTTATGAATGCCCCCTACTTCGTCGATACTATCGATGAAGTTACCAAACTAAGTACTATGGATACGGTCAAGAAATGGCAGGCCGAACTGGCTGACAAGCATGGGCTCAAGGTGCTCTCTTTCGAATGGGTCCAGGGCCTGAGGCACATGGTAACCAACAAGCCTATCAGGACGCCCGCGGACCTGAAGGGATTGCGCATAAGAACCCCTGGCGCACCGATCTGGCAGGAGTCCATCCGCGCTCTGGGAGCAGAACCCGTCGCCATGAACTTCGGCGAGGTGTACATCGGGATGCAACAGGGAGCGGTGGACGGAGCGGATCTCGTGTACAGAAACGTGACGGGCGCCAAGCTCTACGAGGCCGCCAAATTCATGAGCGAGACGAAGCACATCCTGTTGATTAACTTCGAAGTGGTCAGCAAGAAGTGGTTCGACAGCTTGCCCAAGGAGTACCAGGATATCCTAGTGGAGGAGTGCGCTAAGGCAGGCAGGGAAACCTCCAAGGCGATGGAAGTGGAGGTAGAGACCCTCAAGAAAGATCTTGCCAGCAAGGGCATGACGATCGTCACGGACGTGGATATTCCGGCCTTCAAGAAGGCAGGCGAAGCGGCATATACCAAGCTGAACCTCACTCAGGCAAAGACTCAGATCTACAAGGAGTTGGGCAAGCAGTAGCTGTCGGCGGCAAAGCAGGCCGATTGAAGGGGGTGGGGCTGACACACCTTCTCCAGAGGTGTTCGGCCCCGCCCATGTCAGATGGGGCCGAACGGTCCCCTGGCCTGCTACTTCCCGCGCGAAGCGCTGGCCAATCCACAAGCTCTCCTCGCCGGCAGCCGGGACGGCCGGCACTCCGCTACAGGAGTTGGAAGATGATGCAGCTTTACGAGCGCATAGGCAGGGCCGAGGTCTTCATAGCCAAGAGCGCACTGGCCATCCTCACGGCCTTCGTCTTCATCTCAGCAGTGGCAAGAACGCTCCACTATCCCGTCGCATGGGCGGTGGATGCGGCCACCTTCCTCTTCGCATGGTGCGTGTTCCTGGGCAGCGACGCAGCCATGAGACAGGACAAGCTGGTCACCATTGACATAGTTACTGCCAGGCTACCTCTGAGGGCTCAGTACTACATCAGACTGGTGAATCAGTTCATCATCATAGTCTTCCTGGCGGCGCTGGTGGGTTTCGGGTTCTGGCTGTCCTACACCACCAGGCTGAGATCCTTTCCGGGTCTGACGGGGTTCAGCTATACCTGGGTTACTCTCAGCGTGCCCATCGGGAGCTTACTTATGCTGGTGACCACGATCCTGAAAGTGAAGGAACAGGTCGCTCGAGGGTACAGGAACTTGAAGGAAATCGAGACAAAAGAGTTCATCTAGCTCAGCGTCCACCACTACGGGCAACAGGGAGGGTCGAGGGATGATCCTGGTCATAATCGTTTTCTTCTTGCTCATGGCGATGGCAATGCCCGTGGCTTTCGCTATCGGGATTTCCGGCGCCGTCTTCTTCCTGCAGCAAGAGACGCTCGCCTTCACCGTCCCCGTGCAGCTGGTCCTCACGCAAACCCAGAGCTTCGTGCTGTTGGCGATCCCATTGTTCGTGTTCGCTGGCAATCTCTTGAATGAGACGGGCATTACCAGTCGACTGATGCGGTTCGCCTCGGTCCTGGCGGGCCATCTACAGGGCGGCGTCGCCCAGGCCAACGTCATCGTGGCCACCCTGATAGGTGGAATCACCGGATCGGCGATTGCCGACGCCTCCCTTCAGGCGCGGGTACTCGGTCCGGGAATGATCCAAAGAGAATACGGCAGAGGCTTCTCGGCCGGCGTCATCGGCTTCTCTTCTCTGATCGTCACGATGATCCCGCCCAGCATAGGGCTGATCCTGTACGGCAGTATCGGAGAGGTATCCATAGGAAGGCTCTTTGCGGCCGGGATAGTCCCGGGCCTCCTGATGGCCGCCTTCCTGATGACGGCGGTTGGCATCATTGCCAGGGCCAAGAAGTACAGGCCGGAGAGAGAAAGTGCCGCGCCGCCAAGAGAGGTTGCCGCCGCCTTCATCGACTGCATTTGGGCGATCATTTTCCCGATCCTCCTGATCATCGGACTCAGGTTCGGTCTGTTCACGCCTTCAGAGGCGGGCGCTTTCGCGGTGGTCTATGCCATTCTCGTTGGCGTACTGGCATACAAGGAGTTCACCTGGCAGAAGTTCCTGACCACCCTCGAGTATACCGTGCTCGATATCGGCATGATCATGCTCCTGATAGCCATGTCCGCGATCTTCAGTTACGGCATCACCTGGGAACGAATACCCCAACAACTGGCCGGTGCGCTGCTCGGCATTACTACTAATCCCCAGATGTTGATGCTGATCATCATCGCGTTCCTCTTCGTGGCCGGGATGTTTATGGACTCCACAGTGCTGATCCTGCTGTTGACGTCCATTCTCATCCCTGTGGCCCGCCAGGCAGGTATTGACCTGGTGCACTTCGGAATTGTCATGGTCATGACTCTGACGTTCGGCCTGCTGACGCCCCCGGTCGGCATAGTGATGTATATCGTGTGCTCCATATTCGAATGCTCAATACCGGACTTCATGAGGGAATCCGCACTGTTGTTGGTCGCCGTTCTGGCAGTTGTCCTACTGGTGGTGTTTATTCCAGAACTGGCTATCTTCGTGCCGAACTTGATCTACGGGCAACAATAGGAGACGGGGTGCCGCGCTCGCCCTGGCTGCTGGTGGCCGAACTCTAAGCCCCTGGGCCAATCGCCATGAGCTGGGGCTGCGTTCCTCAATTCGGTGGTTTGGGAGTGTCCGAGATGGACTTCACGAACAAGGTTGTACTCGTTACGGGAGCAGGCGCGGGAATAGGGCGTGCGGCAGCGGTTCTCTTCGCGGAACATGGGGCGACGGTCGCGGTGAACGCGCTGGCTGCCAACCCCATGCAGAGCGGGGAGGTTACCCTGGAGATGGTGAGGAAGGCGGGGAGAGACGGTATCTTCCTCCAGGGAGACGTCTCCAACGCCGCTGACGCTGAGGCCATCGTGGAAGGTACGGTCCGGGCCTTTGGCAGGATCGACGTCCTGGTAAACGTTGCCGGCATCGTATCGCCTGGCAGGGTGGATAACACGCCGGAGCATGACTTCGACAGGACCATGCTTGTCAACGTAAAGGGCACCTTCCTGATGTCCAAGTACGCGGTCCCGCATATGAAGAGGCAGGGTGGCGGTGTGATCGTGAATATCGGCTCTGTCGCGGCTCTGAAAGGTCACGAAGACAGATGCGCTTACAGTGCTTCCAAGGGAGCCGTTGTGTCCTTGACCAGGGCTATGGCAGCGGACCACGTTAAGGACGGGATCCGCGTGAACTGCGTCTGTCCTGGAACCACGTTGACGCCCGCGCTGCAGGAGAAGATCAGGACAGCAGCAGACCCGGAGGCCATGGAGGCGAGCTTTGTCGCCCGACAACCCCTGGGCCGGCTTGGGAAGGTTGAGGAGATTGCTCACGCGATACTGTTTGCGTGCTGTGATGAGGCGGCTTACATGGACGGCAGCGTCATCACCATCGATGGTGGCATGACCATGTAGGTCGGGCAATGGCCAGCCTCACGCGGCTCGAGCCACGGCGCCGTCGCGGGGCTGGCAACTCTCGCAGAGCCAGGTCTCTCGTCCGCTCATCCACCCTCTGGTCACCACCCCGCCGCAGCCGAAGCAGGGCTGCCCCTCCCGCCCCACCACCTTTAACTCCGCCTGGTAGCCGCCCTTGCGGCCCAGCACGTCCCTATAGGACCGGGTGGTAGTTCCCCTTAGCTCAAGGCCCGGGACACGATGGTGCGGATGGCGCGATAGAGGGAGGCGACCTCTTCGGGGGTGAGGTTGTTGGCAGCACGCAGGGGATAGATCCGGGCAGCGAAGAGGGTCTCGTCGGCGTAGATGTTGCCGATGCCGGAGAGCACCCGCTGGTCCAGCAGCAGTCCCTTGATCTGCCTCCGCGTACGCCCGATCATCTGCCGGAACCGCTCCAAGGTGAACTCATCGGAGATCACCTCGGGGCCCAGCAACGCCAGGGGAAGCTTGGTGTTCAGCTCCTCCGGCGTCAGCAGGTGGACCCTGGCCAGGTAGCTGCTGTCCGCCAGCCGCAGCTGCTGCCCCTCGTCCAGATCCAGGACCAACCGTGTGGACTTCCTCAGAGGGACGGAGGGAGCCAGCAGCAGGAGCTGGCCGGTCAGCTTCAGCTGGATAACCAGCACCATGCCGGAGGTCAGGCTTACCAGCAGGTACTTCGCCTGGCGGTCTACCCGCTCCAACCGCTGCCCGGCCATCCCCGCCTCGAACTCCCAAACGGAGGGCGTGGCGACCACCCGGGGGTCCAGCACCCTGGCTGACTCCATCAGGTTCCCCTGGACCAACTGCCTCAGGTCGTTCTTTATGGTCTCCACTTCCGGCTGCTCGGGCATCGGCCTCGCTCACCTCACCGCGGGTTCACAGCGGCTCCTTGGCCAGTCGGGCGTAGGGCAGCAGGGGGCCGCCTATCAGCGGGGTCGCGTACTCGATGAAGGCACGAGTCACAAAGGAGCCCCCCTCCGAGATGAACTCCGCCGGCATCCGTTTCTCCACATTGGCGACGTTCGCCAGGGGTGTGGAGTCCACCAGGCAGCGGTACGTCGGCCCGGGCTGGCGTACGAGGATCACCATCTCGTCGCCGTGACCCTCCACGGCCAGCTGCACGGCCCGCCGGCCCAGCAAGTGGGCCTCCTCCAGGTCGGTCTCAGAGGCCAGCGCCATGGACATCCTCTGGATGGTGCCAGGCTTGTCGTAGCGGGCCCGCAGCCCCAACTCCCTGGTGACGACCCTGCTCAGGTAGGCCGCCGGGCTGTCGTAGTAGCCGTGGCCGAAGGGGTCCACGAAGCAGGGCTTCTCGTTCCCCACCACTTGCCCGCTCTGGTCCCTAACCGTCTCAGAGAGCACCACCACCACGTACCCGACCTCCCGGTGCACCCTGGCCACATCCTCCAGGAAGCGATCGACGGAGAAGACGGATTCCGGCAGGTAGATCAGGTGGGGGGCGTCCAAGGGGTTGCTCTTACCCAGGGCGCTGGAGGCGGCCACCCACCCTGCGTTGCGCCCCATCACCTCGATTATCTTCACCGGGTCGTAGCGCTTCATCGCCTCGGTATCCATGCCGGCGTCCCTGGTGCTCTGAGCCACGAAACGGGCGATGGAGCCGTAGCCGGGGCAGTGGTCGGTGATTGGCAGGTCGTTGTCTATGGTCTTCGGGACCGAGATGACCCGCAGGTCGTATCCCTCAGCCACCGCCGTCTGAGCCACCCTGTGGGAGGTGTCGGCCGAGTCGTTGCCGCCGATGTAGAGGAAGTAGCGGACGTTGTTGGCACGAAGGATGTCGACGATCCGCTCCAGGTCCCCCTCCTGGAGTTTGTGGCGGCAGGAGCCAAGGGCAGCGGATGGAGTCCGGCGAATCCTCTGCAGCGTCTCGGCGCTCTCGGCGGCTAGGTCGACCAGTTCGCCCCGGAGCAGCCCCTCCACACCGTGCAGGGTGCCCAGCACCCCCTCTATCTCGCCGTGGCGGAGCGCTTCCTCGACAACTCCCACCAGGCTGCTGTTAATGGCGGCCGTACAGCCGCCAGACTGGCCCACCAATAGCTTTCCGCGTAGCGCCCTGGTCAAACCTTTGCGCCCCCCTTTTCCCTAGGCTGCCCCAATCGGTGCCGTGCAATTGTACCGGTTGGGCCACCATGGGCGAAAGGGCGGAACCGCGCGCCTACGCGGCCATCTTCTCCAGCACGTTTCCAATACGTGATAGCAGGTCCCGGATATCGAACGGCTTTTCGATGAAGTCCTCAGCGCCCAGTGCACGCACTATCTTGCCCATCTCGTCCACCCCCCTCAGGGCCGCGGACATCATGATGATCGGTGGCCGGAACTCGAGCTCGGAGAGCGAAGATAGAACCTCCATCCCGTGAGCCGGCTGCAGCACGATGTCCAGCAGGATCATGTCGGGCTTCTCCCTCATCACCCGCTCGGGAATTCGCTCGCTGTTGGGGATCAGGATCGGCGCGTATCCCGCCTCAGTAAGAACCGTTCCCAGCAGTTCCAGGACCGCCAGGTCGTCCTCGATAACCATGATCTTCTTCACGATCCACCTCCCCAACAAGTCCAGCTCCAGCCGACCGACGCCTCGCACCGGTCCCCGCGCAGTCGCATCAAGGGTGAGCACTGTTTTTACCTTATGCAAGGATCATACTAGGCTTATCAACCGCTTCCATTTCACTTGGCCACCTCAACGTGAGAGTGGAGCGGGCGCACGGTGCAAATCGCCCTACGATTTACTCCAGGGGGCCGCGCTTGACACCCCCATCGGCTGCTGCTACTCTGTGGCCACAGGCTGATCAATAGCCTGACAACGCGGGAGCTCGGGGTTAGCCGGGCTGAGATGGTGGCCGTTTCCGCCACCGACCGTTGAACCTGACCTGGGTAATGCCAGCGTAGGAAACGGATTCAGACTGTTCCGTGACGGGCGCTGCAACTCGGGTGCAGCGCCCTTTTCGTTGCCTGAAATCGAGGGACATCGGTTGCACAGTTTCGTCGCCTCTCAACCGAAGATCGAGCTGGAGCGGGTTTCCCTGGACTTCGCCACCCACCAGGGGCCTCTACCGGTGCTCGAAGAGGTCGACCTCTTCGCCCGAGAGGGGGAGTTCGTCACTCTCATCGGGCCCAGCGGCTGCGGCAAGAGCACCCTGCTGAACGTCATCGCGGGGTTAGAGGATCCCGCCTCGGGCACCATTCGCTTCGACGGCCAACCTGCAACCCGCCGCATCGGTACCGTGGCCTACATGCCCCAAAAAGACCTGCTAATGCCCTGGAGGACCATCCTGGACAACACCATCCTCGGGATGGAGATCCAGGGCGTACCCCGCGAGAAGGCTCGGGGGAGGGCTCTAGCCCTCTTCGAGCAGTTCGGGCTGAAGTCCTTTGAGAACGCATACCCATCCACACTTTCCGGCGGCATGCGGCAGAGGGCAGCATTCCTGCGCACGGTGCTGACCAACCGGGAGATCATGCTGCTAGACGAGCCCTTCGGGGCGTTGGATGCCCTCACCCGCTCGGATATGCAGGAGTGGCTGCTCCACCTCTGGGACTCCCTCCATAAGACCATCCTGTTCATAACCCACGACGTGGACGAGGCAGTCCTCCTCTCCGACCGGGTCTACGTCCTGACCGCGCGCCCCGGTAGGGTGAAGCTGGTGCGGGAGATCGAGCTTCCCCGCCCCAGAGAGTACGGAATGGTCACCTCCGCCCGATTCGTTGCCCTGAAGGAAGAGCTTCTGGGGGCATTAAGGGATGAGACCCACAGGGCAATAGACGAGGACCTTCGCGGCGCGACGGATTGGGGGGATGCCCACCATGCTGTGGTCGGCGTTCCGCCCCGTCGAGACGGAAAGGGGGGCTGAAGTTGGCTTCGGGGTCTTCATCGGCTGTAGTCGCTCCTACGTCGGGCAAGAGATTGCTGGAGTGGATGCTGCCCGCCTCATTGGTCACGGCCCTGCTGGTGGTGTGGCAGATAGCCGCCACGCTCCTGGAGGTGCCCCGTTGGCTGCTCCCCAGCCCAACTGATATCGCGGTGGCCATGATCTCGTCGGCTGATCTGCTGGCTCGGCACGGTCTCATCACCCTGGAGGAGGTGGTGGTTGGGTTCGCCATCGCCTTCGTGGTTGGGATTGCCCTGGCGCTGGCCATCGCCTTCTCCCGCACCTTGGAGCGCGCTATCTACCCCTTCGTGATCGCATCCCAGACGATCCCCGTGATCGCCATAGCGCCGATCCTGCTGATCTGGTTCGGATATGGGCTACTGCCCAAGGTGATCGTTGTGGCGTTGACCTGCTTCTTCCCAATCGTGGTGAACATGGTAGACGGGCTGCGCTCCGTGGATCCCGAGCTGGTGAGTCTGATGCGCACCCTGGGCTCCTCTCGCTGGCAGATTTTCGCGAAGGCCCAATTCCCGTCCTCCCTGCCGTCCCTGTTCTCCGGCACCAAGGTAGCCATTGCCGTCAGCGTCATCGGTGCGGTCATAGGCGAGTGGGTCGGGTCCAGCGCCGGTCTCGGCTACTTCATGGTGCGCTCGGCCTCCCAGTTTCAGACCGCCCGGGTGTTTGCCGCCATCGTGGTGCTATCCGTGATGGGGGTGGCACTCTTTGCCATAGCGGCGCTGTCGGAGCGCTGTCTACTTCCCTGGTACCACGACGAGCGCCGAAACCGCGCCGCCAGGTAATTGTTCGAGCCTTAATTACTAGACCGGAAGGGGTATCCACTATGAGACGCTCAGCTTTCATGTTCGACTTCAGCTTTACGCGCGTGCTGTCTATCGCTACCCTTGGTGTCCTGGCGCTGGCAATCGCCGCCTGCCAGTCGACCCCAACGACTCCTGCGGCACAGCCGGCCGCGGCCACGACTCCATCCAGCCAGCCGGCCGCGGCCGCGACTCCATCCGGCCAACCGGCCGCGGCCAAAACACCGACAAAGCTGTCTGTTGCCCTGGACTGGTACCCATGGTCTAACCACGTCGGCCTCTACATGGCCCAGGACAGGGGCTACTATCGGGACGAGGGGTTAGATGTGGAGATTTACGTCCCCGCCAACCCGGAGGACGTCCTTAAGCTGGTAGGGTCCGGAAAAGATGCCTTCGGGATCAGCTACCAGTCCGACGTGCTGCTGGCTGCCGGGGAGGGGATCCCCATCAAGTCGGTGGCCGCGTTGGTTCAGCATCCCTTGAACACGGTGATGACGCTGAAATCTTCCGGCATCACCCGGCCGAAGCAGCTCGAGGGCAAGAAGGTAGGCTACCCAGGGATCCCCGGCCACGAGGCGTTGCTATCAACCATGATGGAGAAAGATGGTTCATCCATTGACAAGGTGGAGATGGTCAACGTGGGCTTCGACCTGGTCCAGGCGCTGATCGGCAAGAAGGTTGACGCGGTGCTCGGTGCCTACTGGGTCCACGAGTCTATCCTGGCCGAGATGGAGGGGTACCCGGTCGACGTGATGAAGGTTGAGGATTGGGGAGTCCCCGACTATTACGAGCTGGTGATGGTAACGAACGAAAAGATGGCCAAGGAGCAGCCGGACGTGGTGAGGCGCTTCCTGGCGGCCAGCGCCAAGGGCTACGCCGACGCGAAGAAAGAGCCTGCCAAGGCGTTGGACCTGCTGATGAAGGTGAACCCCGAGACGAACCGTGCCATGGAGGAGAAGGGCATCCAACTGCTGATGCCACTCTGGACGGACGGGGTCCCCACCTTCGGTTGGCAGACGAAGGAGCGCTGGCAGAGCTACGCCGACTGGATGCTCCAGAAGAAGCTGCTGTCAGGCGACGTGAACGTGGACTCCGCCTTTACCACGGAGTTCCTGCCCAAGCCGTAGTGCAATCGTGTGTGGGGTGTGTGTGGGGTGTGTGTGGGGTGAAGCGATCTTCACCCCACACACACCCCAATCCCCTACGCGGTCAGCAACTCCTTCGCCACCCGGCATGCCGTTTCCACGTCCTCCCTGCTGATCCCGTAGTGGGTCACGAAGCGCACCTTGCTGCCACCAAAGGGGGATACTTTAATCCCTCTCCCCTTGGCCCGCGCTATGAACTCGACCGCGCTCACGTCCGTGCGGGCCAGGTCGGCCACGACTATGTTGGTCTGGACCGCCTTCAGCTCCACATTCAGGCCGGGAATGTCGGCGATCCCCTCCGCCAGCACCCGCGCGTTGGCGTGGTCCTCGGCCAGCCTGTCCACCATCTGCTCCAGGGCCACGATGCCGGCGGCGGCAAGCACGCCCACCTGTCGCATTCCGCCGCCCACCATCTTCCGAATCCGGCGGGCCCGTGTGATGAACTCTGCGGACCCGACCAGCACAGAGCCGACCGGGGCGCACAAACCCTTGCTCAGGCAGATGTTCACCGAGTCGCAGTGATCTGCCAGGGTTCGGGCATCCACGCCCAGCGCTACGGCGGCGTTGAACAACCTGGCACCATCCAGGTGAAGCTTCAATCCATGCTTGTGGGCCACATCGGCAACGGCCTGAGTCTCCCCGGGTGTGAGCGCCACCCCTCCGCACCGGTTGTGGGTATTCTCCAGGCACACCAGCCGGGAGATCGGGTAGTGGACGTTGGTGGGGTCCCTCAGGGCTGCCTCCACATCGATCGGATCGAGCGCGCCGGACCCGTTCGGGATCGTGCGCACCATGATGCCACCCAGGGCGGAGACGCCACCGACCTCATAGTGGACAATGTGGGCCTGGTCGCCGGCGATTATCTCGTCGCCCCGCCCACAGTGGGTTAGCGCCGCCACCAGATTGCTCTGGGTGCCGCTGGTCGTAAAGAGGGCGGCCTCCTTGCCCAGCTTCTCAGCGGCCAACCGCTGCAGCCGGTCTACTGTCGGGTCCTCACCGTAGACGTCGTCCCCCACCTCCGCCCGATACATCGCCTCCCGCATTGCTGGCGTCGGGTGGGTCACCGTGTCGCTGCGAAGGTCAATTAAGGCAACCATTCTGCGCTGCTCCTGATAAATAGGGATAGATCCCGCAGATTATAGCAGGCATGGCGCTGGCTTAGCGTTCTGTCTTCCCTGGTCTCTCCCGAGGCATCACACAGGGTCGATCTGCCCACTAGCTCTCAACCCTGGGCTGAAAGCTGATATACTTGCTACTCCCCTGCGGCCGCCGCGCGGCCACCACAATCAGCAAGAGCACCGACGGGGGCCATTCCGATGACCAGACTAGTCTTGATGCTGCGCACTGCCCTCCTCCTGTCCGTGCTCGCGATCGCCACGTTACCGATGGCAGCCTGCACCCTGAAGCTGCCACAGGTCGAGAACAGCAAAGTTGAAAACAGTAAGCCCGAGCCGCGCGTGCTGCAGCCGGATCCGACCCGCGAAGCGCCGGGTCCCACCGCCGTGCCCACCCGGCCGCTTTCCGCCGAGCCCACCCGGCCGCCCACTCAGCAGCCCACAAGTCTCCCCGCCACTCCGCTACCGGCGTTGCCTGTTCGGGACCTTGTGGCGGTTCAGCCCCCGGCTGGTGCCGGTCTTAGCGTGGTCCAGGTGGCAGCCAGAGTCCGCCCCGCCGTTGCCCAGATAATGGTCAAGGGGTCCTCTCCAAGCCCTTTTGAGCCGGTCCCCACCAGCGGGGTTGGCTCGGGAGCCGTCATAGACAGCCGGGGCTACGTTCTCACCAACAACCACGTCGTGGAGGACGCCACCGAGATGGTGGTCTCCCTCCCCGACCGGGAGAAAACCTACACCGCTCACCTTATCGGCCGCGACCCCTCCACCGACCTCGCGGTGGTCCAGATCGAGGCCGATAACCTGCCCACCGTTGGGCTGGGCGACTCCGACGCCCTTCAAGTCGGAGAGCCGGTGGTGGCCATTGGGAACGCCCTGGGACTGGAGGGTGGACCCACGGTGACGTCCGGGGTAGTGAGCGCCCTCAACAGGAGCATCGATGAGCCGTCCGGGGCAACCCTGAACCAACTGATCCAGACGGACGCGGCCATCAACCCCGGCAACAGCGGTGGGCCCCTCGTCAATATGGCCGGGCAGGTGATTGGGATCAATACGGCCGTCGCCACGGGCTCCAGTCAGGCACCGGCCCAAGGGATCGGGTTCGCCATCTCCATCAACAGCGCGAAGCCGATCATCGACGACCTGATAGCCTACGGCAAGGTTCGCCGCCCCTACCTGGGAGTGGAGCTGGCCTCGGTGACCCCGTCGCTGGCCCGCCAGAACAAGCTGCCGGTAGACAGGGGTGTCTACATCGTCCGGACGGTGGCCAGCGCCCCCGCGGCCAGGGCCGGCATTGTGGCTGGAGACATCGTCACAAGGATCGACTCGGACGACATCAGCAACGTCTCCGATCTTCGCAAATCGATCAACAAGGCAAGGATTGGCCAAAGTATAAAGGTGCAGGTGGCGCGAGGCTCGGGTCAGCGCAACTTCGACGTTACTCTCGCAGAGATGCCCAACCCCTAACCTCTCTCTAGTGAGGCCGGGTTGCGGCTCATTGGCCGACAACTTTTGAGCCAAGATCTATATCACCGGGCCGCATCCATAGCCTCGATGTACTAGTTCCTTGATTGGGCTACCACCGAGGCGGTATAATCTAATCATCGAATGAAAATGCCAGCAACGAGGAGCAAGGGAAGTGTCCAAAAAGCAAATACTGATTGCTGACGACGATCCCTCGATCCGTTTGCTCTTGCGAAACTTCCTGGAGAGCGAAGGTTACGAGACTGCCGAGGCCAAGTCCGGTGGAGAGGTGCTCCGAATTCTGCCGGCGCTGACTCCGGACCTACTGATAATGGACCTCCGCATGCCCGAATGGGATGGCATAGAGGTGATGAAGAAGCTCGGAGAGCAGAACCTCAAAGTCCCTGTAATGCTAATGACGGCCTACGGCACCTCAAACTCAGCCATCCAGGCCATCCAATTGGGGGCCTTCGACTACATAACCAAGCCATTCGAGCTCGATGATGTACTGCTCACCGTACGCCGGTTTTTCGATTATCAAGAGTTGGCGGCCGAGGTCAAGAAGCTGCGTGTGCAGCTCGAGAGACCAGATCCCACGGACAAAATCATCGGCAAGAGCCCCGCGATGCAGGAGGTTTACAAGACCATCGGACGGGTCGCCAGAAGCGACTCGACGGTGCTGATCTGGGGAGAAACGGGCACCGGCAAGGAACTGGTTGCTCAGACTCTTCATCAGCACTCAGCACATCGGGCCGGCCCGCTGATCAAGGTGGGCTGCGCCGCCCTACCCGAGACACTGCTCGAGAGCGAGCTGTTCGGACACGAAAAAGGCTCCTTCACCGGGGCGATGGTCCAGCGAAAAGGTCGCTTCGAGATGGCCCACAAAGGTAGCATCTTCCTGGACGAGATCGGAGAGATGTCGCTGGGAACTCAGAAGAAGCTGCTTCGAGTTCTCCAGGAGCGGGAGTTCGAGCGAGTCGGTGGTTCCGTCCCGCTCCAGGTGGACGTACGAGTCATCGCGGCGACAAATAAGGATCTGGCGACAGAATCGGCGGCCGGCAGGTTCCGAGAGGACCTCTATTACCGGTTGAACGTGATTTCCATATTCATGCCTCCGCTCCGTGAGAGGAAGGACGACATCCCGACGCTGGTAGAGCACTTCTTGCACAAGCACCGCTTCAGTGTCAGCAGCCCTCCGTCTCGACTCAGCGAGGAGGCGCTGAAGGTGCTGATGTCCCACGACTGGCCCGGCAACGTCCGCGAGCTTGAGAACACCATCGAGCGGGCTGTGGTCATGGCCCAGGGCGGGATCATCACCAGCCAGTACCTATACCTAACGCCGCTCAAACAAAAGCGCTTCATCGACCTGGACCAGAAGCTCCAATCGAACCAGTCGCTTCGGGAGACAATGGGCGACATCGAGAGGCAACTGCTACAGCAAGCGCTCGCCCGAGCGGACGGCAACCGGACTGAGGTTGCCAAGCTGCTGAAGCTGGAGCCGAATGAGCTTGAGACACGCCTCAAAGAGTACGACCTCGAGCGGTAGCCCAGATAGCCGGGCGGAGTGCCCCCTGGAAGCCACGTTTCAGAGCAGCCCCCATCCACGCTCGGCCCATCTGCTCAGCAGGTAGGGCTTCAACTCCTCGAAGCGGCGCGCCACCGCCTCGATCGTCGAGGCCTCCACCTCTGCCGTAGACATCTCGGCTGTCTCCATGCAGAAGGAGGCCGTGCGCCCGTAGTAGAGCCCGGTTAGAGAGTCCACCACGCGGGCCGGATCCAACCCGGGGCAGTTGTATGCGACGGCGAAGTCGTACACCGTCTTCACCCAGAGATCCAGAGGGAGACTGAAGGCCGCCTCATTCGCGCCTCGCAGAGACCTCAACTGATCCATGCTTTCCGGGGAAAGGAATGTCTCCCAGTAGCCGGCTTCGGCATCGAAGCCATCTCTGAAGCGCTGGATCATCGCCGGTACGGTCACCGGGACCTTTTCGGGCGCCACCGCCACCGCATCACCCACCAGAGGGGCCGGATTGGACCCTGTAATCCCCTTCCATCGTGACTCATACCGCCCCATCAGACCAAAAAGGGTCCCCACTACCTGGCGAAACATTGGGCCCAGGGAGGCCGCGGGGTCCTTGGCATCGTGGGTCTTCGCCCCCAACTGTGCCTGAGCCACGGCAAAACCCTCGTTAATCGCCGTGGTAGTCATCCAGATATCGATGCCGAATCTGGCCACATCGCCCTCCCAAACGTTCTGGGAGAGGTAGTGGTCCAACAGCTTGGCGGAGAAACCAAAGTCGCCGCCAATCGGCTGCCGCACCGACACCCCGTACAGGGCGCGAGTCAGGGGATAGGCAATGCTGTTCGTAATTGTTCCGTCGTACTTGTACCGAACGTAGAAGGGAGCGACGTAGCCCGCACTCCCTCCCACTATGGGGCCCGCCAGCAGCCGCACCCAGTCGGGCGTGATGCTGCGGAGATCGGAGTCCACCACCACGCACGCCTTTGCGCCCACCTCTCGCGCAACCTCGAAGAGTCCTCGGAAGGCGCTCCCCTTGCCCGGGATCCCCTGGTACTGAAACGCCAGCTTCCGGACGGATTCGGGCGTTGGGGTAGACGCCACAACCTCCCTGGTGCCGTCGGTTGAGCCACCATCTGAGGCCACAATCACCCCCGCCATTCCGGGAAAGTGGACGGCCAGCCCCTGCGCGACGGCAGTGACCACGTGGCCCACGGTCTTCGCATTATTGAAGCAGGGGATACCAACCAGCAGGCCGGCCGAGCCGATCTGCCGCACCCTCTCCCAGTCACTGCCGGATATCGCGCTGGCGTATCCACCCATGATTGTCCTCCAAACGGCTGTCAGCCGCTATGCCGGCGACTCCAACTTCAAACCATCGGCTGAGGGCTGAGGGCTGATCGCTCTAGAACACGTACACGAAGGTCAGGTCGTTCACGTTGGTGTTGGTGGGCCCTGTGATTATCAGGTCCCCCAGCTTCTCGAAGAAGTGATAGGCATCGTTCTGCGCCAAGTACTCCGCGGGATTCAGCCCCATGGCAACCGCGCGGGCCACGGTGGATCCGTCCGCTATGGCACCGGTGGCGTCGGTCGGGCCGTCATTGCCGTCGGTAGCGGAGGGTACGATCATCACATTCTCCATCCCGGCGATCTTCAGAGCCGCGGAAAGCGCCATTTCCTGGTTGCGGCCACCCTTTCCACCACCCCTCACAGTCACCGTGGTCTCGCCACCGGCGATCAGGCACGCCGGCCGAGCCAAGGGCCGACCGTAGGCCTGGATCTCTCGGGCAACACCGGCATACAGCTTGGCAATTTCCCGCGCCTCCCCCTCCACAAAGGTGGAGAGAAGCATGGTGTTGAACCCCAGCTCCCGAGCCTTCGCCGCGGCCGACTCCGCCGCAAGCTCGTTGCTCGCAACAACCACGTTCTGCACCCGGGCGAAGACAGGGTCCCCTTCCTTCAGGGTGTCCGGGATCTCGCCCCTCAAGCCGGCCTTCAGCCTCTCCGCTATCGGCTTCGGCACGCCGTCCGTGAGCCCATACTGCCCCACCACGCCCCAGGCATCTTTGAAGGTGGTGGTGTCCGGCACGGTCGGGCCAGACGCGATGAAGTCCAGTGGGTTCCCCACGACGTCGGAAAGGATCATGGATACGACCGTGGCAGGGCTGGCGATCCGCGCCATGCCTCCTCCCTTCACCTGGGAGAGGTGTTTGCGGATGGTGTTTATCTCGTTGATGGTAGCTCCGGAGCGCAGAAGCGCGTCGGTCAGGGCTTTCATGTCATCCAGGGTAATCCCATCCACCGGCAGGTCCACCAGTGCGGAGCCTCCGCCCGATATCACGGTGACCACCAGGTCCTGCTCGTCCGCACCTTCCAGCAGTTCCAGCATCTGGCGGGTGCCGGCCAACCCCTGCTCGTCCGGGACCGGGTGCGCCGCCTCAACGATCTTGACCGTGGATGTCGGGGCAACGTGGCCGTACTTCACGTTAACCACGCCCGCGGTAACCCGGTTGCCCAGCACCTGCTCCACCGCGACTGCCATGGTCGCACCGGCCTTGCCCCCTCCGACTACCAGCACTCGCCCGAAATTGCGCAGATCGTAGCTCCGATCCGCCACCCGCAGTATGTCGCCATCCAGTTTCAGGAACCGCTTCACGGCTTCACCAGGGTCGACCGCCACCAACGCCGCGGTCAATACTTCCATTGCAGCCTGGCGCCGCTCCCGCGTCCGGCCGGACTTCAGTAGTTCGTCGGTGAACTTGTACATTCCTACACCCTCTTCGGTTCTGAGTTTTGGGACGAAGTCCGCACCGACTGCTCTAGCCCTGCCCTCACCCGCCCTTCGGGCGGCCTCTCCCAGAGGGAGAGGCGAGGCGAGCGCTACCGTTTGGTCGGGGTGGCCGTGGCCGCTGGTGCAGCCGAAGCAGCAGACGGCACCGGGGTAACTGCCGGCGCCGCAGGCGCCTGAGGTTTGGCCGGTGGTGCGGCAGGCTGCTGAGTGACGCCCGGCTGAGGGGTCGCACCCGGAGGCGGCGTCCCCGTCAGGGAGGGCGTCCCGGCCTGGCCGCCGGGTTCAGGGGTGCCAGGGGTCGCAGGTCGCGACCCCACGGGCTTCTTCGTCCCGACCATCAACACGTTCTTTGCAGGCAGGTACCTGCTCTTCAAGTGCAGCGTTCGGACATCGGTGCCCTGGGTGACCCTGCGGATGATATCCACGTCCATCCCGTCGGTAGCCCGCTCCACCCACAGCTCCCTGCCCTCGTCCCAGGTGGACTCCTCCTGGCGAACGGTCGCGGTGTCGGGTTTGACCACATTGGAGATGATAGGGCCCTCAACGTCCACCTTCCAGGTAGGCTTCGTGCCATAGAGGTCGAACTCAAGGTTGCTGCCCACGGTGCTGCTCTGGATCAGCAGGTAGCTGTCCGAGTTGTTGACGAACTTGAAGTCGAGGGTGGGATCGTCCACCGTGGTGTCCAGACCGGTAATCCCCCTGGGGGGCTGCCCATAGCTGGAAATCCAGTAGAGGTGGGGGTAACGCTCCTCGATCTGGTATCCCGACCAGAAGACCGCGTGGATCAGGGTGGTGGCCACCTGGCAGATCCCCCCGGCTACCGACGGCACCGTCTGCATTTCCCCGTTGTTTACGGAGAGGCCAAAGCCGATCTGGAAGCCCGACTTGAGGGTTGTAGGACCCAACTCTCTGTTAAACGAAAAGGTCTCGCCGGGACTCACCACCACACCGTTCAGCCGGGAAGCCGCCAGCTTGATGTTGTAGACCTTCTCCGGCACACCGGCGACGGTGGTGCGGCCGTAATCGATCCTCTCCGTGATCCCCAGCTTACTGACGTCTATCGAGCCACCGACGGCGTGGTCCACCTCCACTGGAAGGGTGACCGTCCGCTGCTCGCCTGTTATGGCGGACATCAAAGCGGAGAGTGTCGAGTCGCGATTCAACGTCCGCCCGTCCTGCCCAGCCTTCAGCACCTTGATATTGCCGCCGTTCCAGTCAAGCCGGGCGTTCGTTTTGGACTGATCCACATCCCCCGCGATGTTGTCCACCAGCTGCTTCAGGGAGTCATCCTGCACGGTCACCCCGGGCGCGGCAGATCCGCCCTTGTCATCCACGACGATCATCCCAGCGATCTCCTTGGCCGTCACCGACCATTGGCTCCCCTCATACTCCAGCGACACCGGTCCCGAGAGTATCTGAACCAGCTTTGTCCTGGCGTCCTCCAGATCCTTTTCCGTTCTCTTCGGCTGGATGAGGGTTACAGGCAGATCCACGGACGTAGCACCCGTGGTAACAGCCCGTTCGATCGCAAGGGATGACCCAGGTGGGTCCAGCTTGCGACCGACCACAGCCGGCTCAACCCGCACGGCACCGTCTCCAAACTGCAGCTCGGCGTCCTTTACGGGTCGATCGTACTGCTGAACCAGCTTGGATAGGAACGCATCCGTTTTCGGCCAATCGATTTTGACACCAGGGGTCTCAACCTGATAGCCCTGCCTCATCGCCATCAGTTGCGTCCCCAACCGCTGGCTCCATCCACCTGTTCGCCCAACTTCGAAGGCGGCGTCCGCCGCGTCGGCTGGATCCAGCGTCACGCCCAGGTCGGCAAGGCTGACGCGCTGCTCAGTGTCGGCCAACTGCAGCGTCATCCCCTGCTTGGCCCGATCTTCGTACTGCGGACGCAGCGCGGCAATCGCCTTGTCTCGAGACATACCACCCAGCTGAACGCCGCCCACCCGAATACCGGGGAACACATCGCCGGAGTGAACCATCTGGTAGCCTGCGGCAACGCCTAAGGAGATAACGCCGAGGGTGGCAATCAGAAGAAGTCCCACTATGAAGGGGGTCAACCAGCCTGGCCGGACCGACTCCACGGAACTACCTGGGTGGTCACCCACCCCTCGCGACTGAGTCAATTTATCCATCAGGGGAACATCCTCTCGCAATGAACCTTCCCTTCCGCACCGTCGCACACGAAGCTGGAAGTTTCTTGATGATTGTCCTAGATGGCTCCGATTCTGTCAACCCAATTAACAGCAGTTTGCCATCGCCCTCAGCTTTCAGCCGGCAACTATCAACGATCGGCCATCCTCAGTCAGGCTGGCTCGGCTGGCCGCCGTCCCATCGGCAGCACACGGGGTGGAACTGGTTTATAATTTCCCCAGGGTCTGCCGGGGGACCCATGTGAGCCACACCAAGATCAGTGCTGACAGAGCAGGGCACATCGTGGTGGAGTACGATAGATTAGCCAAGAGAGGGAACTAATGGCAAACGGTAAAATCGCCTTTCAGGCGGGCATGCTCCTTGGTGCAGCCGCCGGCGCCCTCTACGTTGTGGCAGGACGGAGGTGGCTTGAGGGCAAACATGAGATGGTGGACTGGGATCATGTGCAACAGGTGGCCATCCGCGCCTCCGGCCACACCCCGCTGGAAACCCCCTGGACATCCCGCCGGCTGCGATCTTCTTACGAGGAGATGGTACGGCGGCTGGAGGGACCGATCTCCGAGTACACGGAGACTACCCTACCCTCGGCAGGCACCAGCGTGACGGTTATGGGCCGGAAGGAGTGGATCGAGGCAAACGTTGTCGCGTTTCGCACTCTCTTCGAGCCGGTGGAGGAGATGTACCGGGAGATCGGCCACCAGAGCGCGATCGTGGTTCCCGGGCTGCAGCGACTCAGCCAAATGGCCATCAGCGGCGAGATGGGGCTGCTGATGGGCTACCTCTCCCGTCGAGTGCTGGGCCAGTATGACATGAGCGTCCTCGGACGAGAGCCAATTTCCAACGGTAAGCTCTACTTCGTCCAGCAGAATATCGAGGGGATCGAGAAGGAGCTTGGGATCCCTCCGGAGGAGTTCAGGGCCTGGATCACCCTCCACGAGTCGACACACGCCCACGAGTTCGAGGCGTTCCCCTGGCTGCGGGACTACATGAACCACACCCTTCGCGCCTACCTGGACTGCGTTTTGCAAGAGGTGCGCAAGGCTCCGAGCCACTCCTCTGGAACGGCGGCGGCATTGGTAGCACGCATGGCGAAGAACATCAGATCCGGCCGCAGCCTGCTGGAAGCCGTGATGAGCCAAAGGCAGCAGTACCACATGGGGTCACTCCAGTCGCTGATGTGTCTGCTGGAGGGGTACAGCAACCACGTTATGAATGAAGTGGGCAAGAGTCAGATGCCACACTTCGAAGAGATAAAGTCCCGTGTGGACGCCCGCTCTGGTGATCGCACTCAATCGGAGCGTCTATTCCTTAAGTTAACGGGCCTCTCCATGAAGATGGATCAGTACCGTCTGGGGGAGCAGTTCGTCGACATGGTAGTGAAGGATCGAAGCATCCGCTTCGTCAATAACGCCTTTAAAGGCCCCGAGAACCTGCCCACTATGGATGAGATACTACACCACGACAAGTGGATCGCCCGCATGGAGAGGGACAACTAGAAGCACACGGCCTTTGGACATCATGCGCTTCACCGTCATTGACGGACGGCTCGCCCGCCGTCCTCGTAGGGGCGACGTATACGTCGCCCTCGCGGCGTCAAGCCACCGGACTACAAATACCCCTACGGCTCCACGGGTCGGTGACTCGCGGTAAGTTGCTGGGAGATGCCCTCGGCAATCCCCCTTGCCGCCGCCTCGCGAATAGACTCGTCGCCCAGCAGGAACGCCTCGTGAGGGTTGCTCAGGAACATGGCCTCGACCAGCACGCTGGGTATGCCCCCACGAAGGCTGAAGAAGTGGCCGTATGGTTTGCCGGCGGAGAGGTCCTCCTTCACCCCCCGGTCGGGAAGGTCGTATCCCGCCGCCGACACCTCGGCCAGCAGCCTGTTTTGGATGGCCTTGGCAAACCGCTGGCTGGGCTCCCCCAGATTATCCCCGTTGTAGTAACACTCCGCACCCCTCACCGACGGATCGCCGAATCCGTTGAAGTGTATGGAGACGAACACCCTCGCGCTTCCGACCGCGGCGACCCGCGCCTCTTGCTCCAGCCGAGTCCGCTCGGTGGGATCGGGTTCCGAGAAATCGGTAAGGGGTTGGTTATCGACGCGGCTCATGGCCACCGACAGGCCGTCCTCCTCCAGAAGGGCCTTCACCCTCATGGCCACAGACAGCGTGAGATCGGTTTCCCGCAGGCCTCCTCCAGAGGCCCCCACGTCGGCATCGCTATGACCGGGGTCCAGCCCTACATCCACGCCACCGGCCGAACTCGGAGAGGGCTCCGTCTCACCCCAGGCGTAGGCCGGAATGGCCGAAACCGCCAGGATCAGCGCTGCGAGCAGAGACAATCTCAACATTAGCCGGCCCCTTGCCTCGTTAGCGGCGGGTCTGAGATCCGCCCCTTAATCGTGTCCATGCGGTTGCGAGCGGGTCCGAAACCGCCCCCCCCTGCCGCAATATCAGTATCATACCACTCCTTCAGGCCTGCATCTGCCTCCGGCAATCGGAATCCCGTCGACAGCAGTGGTACGAGACAAGCCTGGCGATGGCCCGGGCTATCGCGGCCTCAAGACTGTAACCCTAACTACCCGCTCTGGTGAACCATGCGGCCTGGGACTCGGGCTCCACATCACAGAGGGTCTCGTCGAAGTCCACGGCGGAAAGATTAGGGTGGACAGCGAGGTCGGCAAGGGCTCGACGTTCCACCTCAGTCTTCCCGTTACCATTCGGTGAGCCGGGAGCCTCACCAGCCATAACAGCCACATGCTATACTCAGTCAGTTTCGTCTACATTGAGACAGTTTAGGCTCTGGGAGTCCGTTGCACTTCTGGGAGGTAAAGAGGTGTCTCACAACATCCAGTGGCTCGGGCACGACGTCTTCAAGATCTCCAGCAATGGAACCGTCATCTACACCGACCCCTTCAGGCTGCAAGCCGGAGGCGACAAGGCCGACATAGTCTTGATCACCCACGAACATTTCGACCACTTCTCCCCCGACGATCTGGCCAAGATCGAAAAGCCTGACACCGTGATGGTGGCTCCCCGCTCCGTCGCGGACAAACTGGTTGCCGAGACTCGATCCAGCACGGCAAAGCTGAATGGCAAGAAGGTTGAGGTGGTGCGTCCCGGCGACAGGTTGGAGGTGAGGGGGGTGCCCATCGAGGTGACCTGGGCCTACAACGTGAACAAGTTCCGCAGTCCCGGCCAGCCATTCCACCCGAAGAGCCACGATTATGTGGGCTACGTCTTCACCGTCGACGGCAAGCGGATCTACCTCGCCGGGGACACGGATATGATCCCAGAGATGAGCCAGATCGACGTGGATATAGCCCTTCTGCCGGTGAGCGGCACCTACGTGATGACGGCCGACGAGGCGATTGAGGCGGCCAACAGCGCAATCAAGGCGAAGAGCTACATACCCATGCACTACAACACACTAGTCGGGGTCGAGGAGGACGCAAAGAAATTCGCCGCCGGAGTCACGCGCGGCAAGGTGGAGATCCTTCCCCAGTCCTGACGACCTTGCGATTCCCGGGGTGGAGGCTTTTCCGAAACCGTCGGACGGAGACACCGAATGGCGCGGAGGCTTTAGCCGGAGCATTTTTCTCCCGGCTCAGGTCTCCACACCATTCGTCACCATACAGCAGCGAGTTTTAGACAGCTCCGCCTGCTAGGAATGACTCCTACAATCTGAACCCCGCCTGTTCCTTGGGTCCCTCGACGGTCTCCACCAGGGAGTCCACCATCTCGAAGATCTTCTTGGCCGAATCGCATACGGCATCCACTTCCCTGCCGCCTTCCGGACCATGGGAAATGTAAGCCACCAGGATCTCCTTGGCCACGTCCAGTTTCTTATCGTTGGTCGCCTTCATCAGTCACCTCCTGACGCCCGAGGATATGGCGTTCAACATTGTACCATGCCCGCTGGGTTACTACCCATGCGCTTGTCAGTTTAGCGAAGCAAATGCCAGCCGCTTCCATTTCGACGCGGGGTAATATGCCCGGCTGATCGGCATGTACCGCAACTCGATGCTGAAACCGTTCTTCCTGCCTCGCCTGCTTCGGGAGCGCCTTTGCCTTTTCGGAGTCATCATGACTCCTGGTTTGTGACTTTTGTCACAGCGACTTCAGAGGATTGGGGCTAGGATCACACCACAGAGAGGTCGCAACGCTACGGGCGACGCTGAGAACAGGAAAGGAAGCGTGGAAATGGCTGTAGATACGACGCAGGAGATGTTCTGCTACCAGTGCTCGCAAACCGCTCATGAGACAGGCTGCACGATGACGGGGGTCTGCGGCAAGGACTCGACGGTAGCTCGACTCCAGGACAATCTGCTCTACGAGATCAAGGGGATCGCCGCCTACCTGTACCACTGCCGCGAGTTGGGGCACAGCGATCCCGAGATCGAGGCCTTCATGGCAAGGGGCTTCTACTCCACCCTGACCAACGTCGACTTCGATCCCGCCCATTTCGTGGAGATGGCCCAGGAAGCCGGCATGATGAACGTCAAGGCTATGCGGATGCTCAAGGACGCCCACATCGCCGCCTACGGCGAGCCGGTGCCGACTCAGGTCCAGACCGGAACTGTGGACGGCCAGGGCATCGTCGCCACCGGCCACAGCCTCAAGGTGCTGGACGCCCTGCTGGAGCAGACGGCGGGCACAGGGATCAACGTCTACACCCACTCCGAGCTGCTTCCGGCCCACGGCTACCCCGGACTGAAGAAATACCCCCACCTGGTGGGAAATCTGGGCAAGGCGTGGTTCGACCAGAAGCAGTTGTTTGCCGAGTACCCGCTGGCCATCCTGGGCACGTCCAACTGCGTCCTGCACCCCACTGAAGACTACCGCGACCGGATGTTCACCACCGGCATCTCCAGGTTGCCCGGCGTGCAGCACATAGACGGCTACGACTACAGCGCCGTAATCGAGAAGGCCAAGTCGCTGCCGGCTCTGCGGAACAAGCCCGGCGATTACACCCTCACCACCGGCTTCTCCTCCTCCGTCGTGCTCTCCCTCGCCGGCAAGATCAAGGAGTTGGTGCAGTCGGGCAAGATCCGCCACTTCTTCCTGGTGGGCGGCTGCGACGCTCCGGGGAAGAAGGGCTCCTACTACCGTGAGTTCGTTCAGCAGCTGCCCCAGGACACCGTGGTGCTGACCCTCGCCTGCGGCAAGTTTCGCTTCAACGACCTGGATCTGGGCACCATCGATGGAGTGCCGCGGCTGATCGACCTCGGGCAGTGCAACGACGCCATCGTTGCGGTGGACATCGCCCTTGCCCTGTCAAACCTCTTCGGAGTGGGCGTCAATGAGCTCCCGCTCACCCTGGTGCTGAGCTGGATGGAGCAGAAGGCCGTGTCGATCCTGTGGAGCCTCTTCGCCCTCGGGATCAAGGGGATCTACCTTGGCCCGATTGCGCCGGCATGGGTGAACGAGCCGATACTGCAGGCGCTGGTCGCCAATTGGGATCTGAAGCTGATCGGGGACCCGGCAGAGGATATCCAGAAGATGCTGTCGGCCTAGCAGAGGCAGGCAACCCACAATGCGGCTTGGTAGGGCCGGCCGAAATGGCCTGTCCTACCAAGCCCTTTCTATTTTCTATGTTGAAGCTAACATGCAAAGGTGGTACAATTATGTCAATAAATGGAGCAGCGCTAAGGCGGCCCGATCCCTAGAAGGAGTACCACATGTCCGAGCAGCATTCCCTGTCTATGCGGGACAATCTGCTTAGAGTTCCAGGATATCTCTCCGTCAAAGCCGCCGCCGCGGAGATTGGCATCCGTGAGCGCAGCGTTCGCGAACTGATTGAGAGGCAACGATTGCCTTCGGTTCGGCTGGGGCGTATGCACTTCATCCCCACGAGGATGGTTTACCAATACGGGGTTGCGCGTAGGCTTCGGCTGCGGCGCGCCCATCCAGCAACTCGTCCAACTCCTCGCGGGTCAGTGGCCGCTCGCAAAGCTGGCGCAGCGCCAGAAGGCCAATATCCGCTCTGGGAGCCAGCCCTTCCAGGTCGTGCTCTTCGTCCGGCCCTCTGACCAGGCTCCTAATGGAATCCCACTGATGTCCCACTCCGGCCCTCAAGATCATGTATGCAGTAGCCCCGGCGGATGCTATACTGCGATTCTCGCGATAGGCTTCTTTTGATAGGGTCCTCATGAAGCCGGTTGGGGTTCCTTACAGATCAATCCCGATCAGTTACGCTTCATTACCGTCTCCCCACGGCAGGATCACTTAGAATGGGGCTGTTGATGGCACGGCGAAGCGTTCATCGCCGATCAGAGTATGTAGTGGGAAAAGCATGGATCGTCCGACCTTTCTCACCAAGATAAGGCTGCCTCAGCGGCGCTCGGACATCCTTCGACGCTCACGGTTGGTGGATTTCCTCCACCAGCAGGTGGACAAACGGCTGATCATCCTCTGTGCGGCTGCCGGCTACGGCAAGACGACCCTTCTGACCGACTTCGCCCACGACGTAGATCTCCCCGTCTGCTGGTACTCCATGGATAGGTCGGACGCAGACCCCAGGACCTTTTTCGACTATATGCTGCTCTCCCTGCGGCAGCGATTTCCGGCTTTCGGCGCGCAGACTGAGACACTGCTCAACTCCGTGGACGACGTGGGACGTGAGGTCAACTCCATCGTCGCCTCTCTGGCAAACGAGATCCAGACGGACATTCCAGATTACTTTGTCCTGGTGCTGGATGACTACCATTGCGTCGAAGAAAGCGAAGTGGTCAATTCCGCGCTGGACCTGCTGATCTACTACCTGCCGGACAATTGCCATTTGGTGATATCCACCCGGACCCTCCCTCATTTCACCTTTTCCCGACTGGCAGCGCAGCGCCAGGTCGCTGGCCTCGGCACCACCGATCTCCGATTCACCACAGATGAGCTAAGCAAGCTGCTGAGGGAGAACTACAAGCTGGCGATGCCGGCCAACCAGGCTGAAGAGATGATCGACGCCTCCGAGGGGTGGATCACCGGCATACTACTCACCACCCACACCCTCTGGATGGGACTTGTGGAGAGCCTCATCAAGGCAAAGGGCGCCGCCAGCCCTCTCTTTGACTATCTGGCCAACGAGGCATACCTTCAGCAACCGAGAGAAGTGCGACGATTCCTTCTCGCCTCCTCAGTCCTTCCTCAGATGTCGCCCGAGCTGTGCGATCGCCTCTACCCTGAGATCTCGGCCGACGAGATGGTCCAATATTTGATGCGGGCGAACCTCTTCATCACAGAACTCGAGGGCCCGGGCCGGTGGTACAGCTACCACAACCTCTTCCGGGAGTTCCTGCAGGCCAAGCTCAAGACTGAGGACGCGAAGCTGCATGCGACCCTCCATTCGAAGGCCGGCCAGCTTGCCGAGGAAGCGAAGGAGTGGGACTGGGCGCTGCGCCACTATGGAGAAGCGGGGGACAGCGTTGCCTCGGTTGAGCTGGTTGAGCGGGTGGGCGAGTCCCTGATGAGTTCCGGCCACTGGCAGACCCTCTACCGCTGGATGGACTCCCTCCCCTTGACGGCGATCGACTCCAGGCCAAAGCTGTCGTTCTATCGCGGGCGCACCCACATCTGGGCTGGCGAGTTGGACCAGGCTGTGGCCAACCTCGATCGGGCCGCTCAACGTTACAGAGAGGTGGGAGATCCATTCAGCGCCGGCGGAGCCTTCACCTTCAAGAGCATGGCGCTCAGATACAAGGGAAGGCTGCCAGAGGCGCTGGATGCCTGCACCCAGGCCCTCGAGCTCCAGACCGACCCCAACTCTCGTGTGGCGGCAGAAGCCCACCGAGATATCGGCATCTGCATGGCCTCCCTGGGGAAGCTGGTCGAGGCAGAGAGGGAACTGCAGAAAGGACTGGAGATCTACGATCTCCTTGGCGACGAGGCCGGCATAGCGACCCTCTGCCAGTCCTTGGGTGTTCTGGCGGTCCGGAAGGGCGACCTGGCCAGGGGAACCAGCTTCTATCAGCGAGCACTGGCAGCCTGGCAGCGGCTCGGCGACACCGCGTCCACAGCCCACGTTCTCAACTGCATCGCCCTGGTGCACTACTACACCGGAGAGTACCCGCAGGCTCTGGTGATGCTGGAAGACGCCCTTGCGAGAGCCCGACAGGGAGGGAGGCTGCGTATCGAGGCGCTAATCCTGGGCAGCCTGGGCGATGTCCGGCGCGATATGGGTAACTTACAGGGAGCCCTCGAGGCTTACGAATCGGCCCTTGACACGGCTCACAAGGTGGATGAGGTCCCGTTGGTGAACTACCTGCTGGACGCCATGGCCAACACGCAGCGGATACAGGGGGACTACGCCACAGCGGAGCGGCTGCTGCGCCAGGCGATACAGCAGGCCGAGGATGGCCAATCCCCTTACGAGGTTGCCACCTATCAGATCTCCGCCGGAGCCTTGGCCGAGGAGCAAGGAGACCAGGAGAGAGCCCTGGAGCTGCTCCGCTCGGCGTTGGAACGGCTTGCCGGGTCTGGGGCTCGCCGTGACCTGGCCAGGGCCCGCTACCACCTGGCGCGCACCCTGTTTGCCGCCCAGGACGAGGATGGGGCCAAAGAGGAACTGGAGGGATGCCTGGAGCTGTGCCGCCAATTGGGCTATGACGCCTTCATGGTGTCCGAGGGCCAGCGCGCGCAGCCACTCATCTCCTGGGCCCTGGCTCGAGGCATTGGTGGCCGCAGGCTCGAACTGGTGGCAGAGAGACTCCAGATGGCCAGGCTGCCCGTGTCTCCGATTAACCGACGTCCGAAGATCCGGATGGAGCCTTCCGGCCCCGAGAGGATCGAGGTCTATGCCCTCGGTCCAGCGAGGGTATTAGTGGACTCACGGCTCGTCACCAGCAGTGACTGGGCGGTGGAGAAGACCAAAGAGCTATTCTTCTTTCTGCTGCAGCAGACCCATGGCCTCCGCAAGGAGCAGATTGTGGACGACGTCTGGCCAGAGGTGGAGATGGGAAAGAGCGATAGCCAGTTCCACTCCACCATGTACCGGCTCAGACGAGCCCTCTTTCCCCAGTGCGTCACCTATAAGGATGCCAGGTACCAGATCAACCTCGGCAAAGCTCTCTGGTGCGACGCCGACGAGTTCGTCAGGCTGATCGGCGAAGCGGAACAGCCGGAGGTGGAGCGCCCCAAGTCGATCGCACGCTACCAGGCTGCCCTGGCGCTGTACAGGGGGGGGTTCCTGGAGGGGTCATACTGCGACTGGGCCATCCCGAAGCGCGAGGAGCTGGAGATCCGCTCGCTGCAGGCCACGACCCGCCTGGCCAGGTTGCTGGCGCAGTCCGGAGCCCTGGGGCAAGCAATGGAGCTGCTCCGCTCCGCCGTGGCTCTGGACCCATTCCGAGAGGAGTCTCACTACGGTTTGATCCACTATGCGGCGCTGATGGGCGACAGAGCCGTGGCATTGAGCCATTACCAGAGCTACGTGAAGTTGCTGAAGGATGAGTTGGGCGCCGGGCCAAGCGCCGTCTTTCTAGATCTAGCCGACCGAATCGCCCGAGGCCAGTCCGTCCCTTCCCTCTGACAGATTCCTTCGCCCACGGACCCCGCGTTTCCCTCTTTTCCATCTATTTGGACCACCTGCCGCATTGCGAGAGTTTTGCGAGAATCCCCTGTTACAGTTCCCCCAACACACCGGGCCAGACGGGTCCGGGAAGGAAAAAGAGATAGGGGGGAGAAGAGAAATGAAGGGTCTGCGAAGCGTCTACTTCAAGGTTGTTTGTGCGCTCATCACCATTTCTACCATGGTCATGGTGGCCGGTGCTCCCGAAGGCTGGCCGTAGGTCGAATGCGACCCCAAGAGCTCGCTACGATCGCCGATTCAACAGGTCTGATTCAACAGGGAGGAGAAGAGAAATGAAGGGTCTGCGAAGCATCTACATCAAGGTCGTCTGCGCTCTGTTCACCATTTCCACCCTGGTCGTGGTCGCTGGTGCCCCCGAAGGCTGGCCGTAGGCCGAAGCCGCACAAGGTTCCCATGGCTTAAGGAGGCCTGCGGTTGATACTGGCCTTCGCTGTAGTAGCAGGGGTGGTCGTGGCGCTGGCCAGGGGGGGTTCTCTGAAGCGCTTGGCCGACCTGTCGATCCGCCTGGCATGGCTCGCGTTGCTCTGCTTACTGGTGCAGTTGTACGTGATCTATTGCCCGGAAGACCAGTTGGAAACCCAGCGCACCACCCAAGGCATATTGATGGTGTTGTCCTATGGGGCGCTTGGCTACGTGGTATGGGCGAACAGGCGGATCACCGGAATGACGGTCATATTATTGGGCGTAGTGCTCAATCTCGTGGTGATGGCTGCCAACGGTGGGTTCATGCCCGTGTCGCGTGAGGCCATCATAGCCACCGGTACGCGGATTGCCCAGGGTCTGCCCGCAGAGGGCTCGAGGCTCTCCAGGTCGAAGGACGTATTGCTGCCACCTGAGCATGCAAGGGTGTGGTTCCTTGGCGATGTGATCATGGCGCCATCTCTACCCGTGCCCAAGGTGCTCAGCCTCGGGGACCTCGTCGTCGCTCTGGGCGCCTTCGTCCTGCTTCAGGCGGCCATGGTTCCGAGCAGGAAAGGGCACCCCGTTGAAGAAGGGGGAGAACTGCCTGAGCGATCCTAACAGCTGCACTCTCTGGAGGAACCATGCCGCCACATAGAAACCTGGATAGACTGATCGGTACCGCCATAGTAGATCGCGCCTTCCGGGCGAGCCTTCTTGAGTCACCACTCTCTGCCGCGGAGGGGTTCGACCTCTCCTCGGATGAGTTGGACATATTGAGGAGTGCCAGCGCCGACACGTTAGAAGATCTGGCGACCCACGTACACGCCTGGATAACCAATGCGCCCACACCGAGGAGGGCCGTACCCCCTCGCTGGATGTCCGAGGACTACCATCTCGTCAGGGTGGCAGTTTAGCCATCCTCATTAATCGACACCGACGAGGTCGTCGGCTTGCCTCCCAGACTTGCCGGCCCTCGGGTCTATGACGACCAGCGCTCAATCGGCTGCCCTCCGTTAGGCGCTGGTCGTCCCATTATCCCTACCCTATCCCCTCGACCAGGTCGATCTGGGCCCTCTGTAGCCGCCCCGAGTAGTCTACATACACCGTCTTCCACTCGGTGAAGACGTCCAGGGCGGTCCAGGCGGCCTCCCGATGGCCGTTGCCCGTTCCACGGGTCCCGCCAAAGGGCAGTTGGATCTCCGCACCAATCGTCCCAGCGTTCAGATACACCACCCCCGTGGTGATGTCCCTGATCGCCTTGAATGCACGGTTCACGTCCCTCGTATACAGCGAGCTGGACAGCCCGAACCGTGTGTCGTTGTTCACTCGGACCGCCTCGTCCAGGCTGTCCACCGAGATGACGGCCAGGGTAGGACCAAAGATCTCCTCCTGGGCTATTCTCATGTCGGGCCGCACGCCGGTGAAGATCGTCGGCGGATAGAAGCTCCCGCGCGCCAACTCTCCCTGCCGGGCAATTTCACCACCAACCACAAGCTTCGCGCCCTCCTGGAGACCAACGCCCGTGTACTCGTGGATCTTCTGAAGCTGCCGGGCGTTGATGACCGGACCAACGTCCACCGCGGGATCCAGGCCGTTTCCCAGCTTCATCTTGGATGCCCGGTCGACCAGCCTTTCGGCCAGCTCCCGCTCAACCGCTCGATGCACGATCACCCTGCTGGCGGCAGTGCAGCGCTGGCCCGTGGTGCCGAAGGCGCTCCACAGTATTCCCTCCACTGCCAGATCCAGGTCGGCGTCCTCCATCACAATGATCGCGTTCTTGCCACCCATCTCCAGCGAGACCCGCTTGATCCGATTGGCAGTCTCCGTGAGCACGGAGCGACCGGTGTCGGTGGAACCTGTGAAGGAGATCACGTCCACACGCGGATGCTTCACCAGAACATCCCCAACTTCGCTACCGCTACCCGTGACCAAATTGAGCACGCCGGCCGGAAGCCCCGCCTCCTCATATACCTTCACCAGCTCAGCCGCCAGAACAGGGGTATCGCTGGCCGGCTTGAACACGACGGTGTTTCCACATATCAGCGCCGCCGAAAGCTTCCAACTGGGTATGGCAATGGGAAAGTTCCATGGAGTGATTGCCACCACCACCCCCACCGGGTCTCGGAGCGAAGTGGCAAACTTGTTGGGCAGTTCCGAGGGCACCGTGTGCGCCGTTAGACGCCGCCCCTCTCCGGCCATGTAGAAGGTCATGTCTATGGCCTCCTGCACATCGCCCCGCCCCTCCGCGATCACCTTCCCCATCTCACGGGTGACCAACTGCGCAAGCTGCTCCTTCCGCTCCTGAAGAAGCTGCCCCACCCGGAACAGAATCTCACCCCGTTTCGGGGCCGGCGTCAGCCTCCAGCCGTTGAAGGCCTCGGCTGCCGCCTCAACCGCTTTCTCGGCATCGGCAGCCGAGGACAACGGAAGCACCCCAACCACCTCACCGGTGGCGGGATCAAGGCTCTCAAAGGTGCGGCTGCTCTCGGAATCCACCCACTGGCCGCCCATGTAGTTCCTGTGCTCCATGAAGAAATCCTTCCGCTCCAGCATCGGTTAGCTGGGCCACCGATTCCCGGTCCCACAACAACTAGCAGGCGATCCCGTGGGGAGCCGCCTGCCGAAATGCACCAAGATATCCAACTCCTACCTCATGCGCACGAACCGTTCCTAGGGATGAAAATGGGGGGCGCACCGGTCGGTGCGCCCCCCATTTTCATCCCTAGGCGATCGCGAGGTTAAGGCAGAAGAAGCTTACTCCCTGGCTTCGGCTGCAGCGCATCCAGGCGCTGCAGCACGCGGCTGGCCATCTCCGTCTGCATCAAATGAATGTCGCCGCGCAACTCCTCTACACGCGCCCGCAGCGCTTCACGCACCTCAAATTGCAGCCCCTCCAGGGGCGAACGCAGCCGCTGGCCAAGCTCTACCTGCATCGCCTCAACCTGGGCCTGTACCCCCTTCAGCTCTAGCTGAAGCCGGTTGCTCATCTCGGTTTGCAGCGCCCTCGCGTCGTTCTGAAGCCCCTCGAGCTGGCCCTGCACCTCTTCCAATCCAAGCTGGAGCCGAGCACCCAACTCCACCTGCACGGATCCCACCTCCAACTGCAGTCGCTCAAGCGCAGACTGGGCATCGGCAAGTCCGGTCTGTATCCGCTCCCTAAGGTCAATCTGGATGCCGTCCAGGTAGCAGGCCGGATCGGTTACCTGGGCAAGCATGTCCCTAACCCGCTGCAGCCCCTGTCTGGGGATCCGCCCCTGCCGGATCATCTCCTTCATTTGGGAGAAGCTCATCACAGTCTCTTGATAAAGGTTGGCCATCTGCTCGTAGAACCGCTCAGGCGGAAGCTTGGTCGGCACGACGCTGTGGAGGAAATCGAACTTCTCCCACCCCGCCCTGATCCGATCCTTGCTCTCCTCGTATAACTGTGTGCCCGGCAGCGGGGTGAGAATGGTGAACTGGAGGAACTGGATCCGCTTCCGCTTCACGTACTCAATCAGCCCCTGAAAATCACGCTCCTCCCAATCGGGATGGATCAGAAAACAACCCCAGATGTCCACTCCGTTGTCGTGCATTATGTCGATTGCCTGATCGTTAACCGCCACGGAGGCGTCTTTGCCTTTGTTGAAGTGGCCGAGATCGTCCTCGCGGTATGCCTCCAACCCTATCAGCACGGTTGAGAGGCCTGATCGAGCGGCCATGGCCACCCCATCAGGATCCTTCACCATCGCATCGGCGCGGCCCTGGATCCAGAACTTCTTCTTGATGTTGCGCTCCTGCATCATCTGCACTATCCGCCTGGTCCTGGGCATGGACGCGAGGAAGTTGTCGTCTACGATGCAGAAGTACTCGCAGCCGGATGGGAGGGCCTCGATCTCGCCCACAACCCGCTCCGGCGATTTGAAGCGCACCTTCCCCCCAAAGAACGCCCACACCGAGCAGAAGGTGCAGCGATAAGGGCAGCCGCGGGTGGTCTCAATGGAGTAAACGTTGTCCCAGAAGCGGAAGAAGTAGTCGGACCGGTACTGCTCGACGAGATCTCGGCGCGGCCATGGCACCTCGTCTAGGTCGTGAAGGGCCTCCCTGGCCGGATTGCAATAGAGCCGGCCATCCCTCTTGTAGCCGATGCCCGCAACCTGAGAGAGATCGCCCCCGCTCTCGAGGGCGCGCACCAGGTGGGGGAAGGTCAGCTCCCCCTCCCCGGATACAATGTAGTCCACATCCCCGCTGTCGAACTCGGTCGGGCTCATGGTGACGTGGTGGCCGCCCACCACCATCTTCGCCTCCGGCAGGGTGGCGCGCACGGTGGCGCAAATCTCCAGAGCATGGGGAACCTCGGCTGTATATCCCGTGGTGCCCACCAGGTCAGGCTGGAACTCCTCCAGCACCCGCTTCAGATCCGGTTCCACCCTCATGTCGAAGATGCGCACTTCGTGATCGGGGACCGTGCCCGCAACCGTCTCCAGCGCCAGCGGCTCTGGCCGTGCCAATCGCTTGAAACCGATGCAGGTCCTATTGGAGTCGGGCTGAACCAGCAGTATCCGCATTGGGCTCCCCCTTCCTTGCACAGATTACAACCCGCTCCGGGGAGCGTCAAATGGTCACCCCTGAGTTGCCCGCGGAGAGGGGCGTGGCCCAAGTGTTACGCCCGCTGGATTCCTAGTGGATGCGGTATCTATCCCTGGCAAACCGGCTCAGGCGCTCCCTGTAATCCGGGTGAGCGATACTGATGAGCGCCTCGGCCCGCTGCCGTATCGTCTTCGCTTTCAGACCTCGAAGAGTGAAAAAGGGGCGTCGAGCCTTACGGCTCGCGCCCCACTGAATCCATCTCCGATGATAAACTGCGCCATGGATCTCGCTCTCGCGCGGAACTACACGGCACTAGCTTGATTCTACCATCGTCCTCACCACAATCAAGAGGGTGGCAACCAGCAGATTCCTCCAGGTGGACAACCCATCAGACCGACCGGACCACCAGGACGTCGCACGGGGACTGATCCACGACTCGGGCTGTCGTGCTTCCCAACAGACTCCCCCAGACACCAGAATGCCCGCTGTGGCCGATGACGACAAGATCGAAGCCACCGTCACCGGCGCGGCTCACGATCGACTGGGCGGCATAGCCGACTATCGTCTCGGCCTTTATCGCCACACCCTGCTCCCTACCCAGCTCCGACACGCGGGCCCGGAGTTCTGCGTAGTGGGCGCTGCGCAACTCCGGTTCCTCCTCGACCTCGCCAACTCCGGGCGCAAAGCGAGGGGTGTGTTCATCCACCGAGAGCGCCGTGACGTCGCTGCCGTGGTCCATTCCCAGTTGCACGGCCCGTCGCAGCGCCTTCAACGAGCCGGCCGACCCATCGAAAGGGGCGAGTATCTTCTTATAGCGGGGCACCATGGGATCTTCGGCCAACTGATATACCTCCACTCCTGCTTTTCACGTAACCGTGTACGGATTAGAGCCCCAGCCTAGGGTTGAAGCCAAACACAAAGATCGCCACGAAGTAGACGGCGTTCAGCACAAGGCCCAGGGGAACACCAAGCTTCGCCCACTCTCCGCTAGTAATTCCCAGCTTCCCCGCGGAGATGATGTTGGGGATATTCCCCGGGATCAGCATTCCACCGGAGATGAGCAATCCCATGAGAGCCGCGTTGATCTGCCCCTGGGTCATGGAGGGCGCGATCTCTGCCGCGGTGAGGGTCGCGTTGTCCAGGATCGCGGAGACCATGTTCAGCCAGAAGAGGATGGTGGCCGGCACCTGGGCGAAGTACTTGTTGATGATAACCTCCATGCCGGCTCCCAGCAGAAAGAGAGCCGCCACAAAGGCGTACACCTTGATCGTGCGAATGAAGACTTCACGCAGCCCGCCCTCGTTCCCTTCGATTTCCATCTTCGCCCCGCCAACAGACACCTTCTTGCCGATATAGATGACCGCGAAGAGGCCGCAAGCCACAACCCCGAGGATGACCAGCACCCCCAACTGGCTGAAGAGGTACCAGAAGGAGGCGTGGTACGGGGGACCGGACAGCTTGACGACTGCTATAGTGGAAAGCGGCTCTCCGAGGGGAGTGAGCACGGCGCCCAGTCCAATGGAGAAGCAGGCAACGATGACTAGATTGATCTTGTCTCTCCTATCGAGCGGCATCAGATTCACGATCTCAACCAGGAAGAGGGCCGCAATGATGGCGGTGATCACGCTCGATAGGAGTCCCAGAACAACCACTATGGTGAAGAATAGGAACCCCATGGGCACCGTCTTCAAAATGCTATAGGTGGCCTTCTGGAACGGGGCCTTGCCAAAGTGGAACAGCAGCCCGGCCACGAGTACAGCCGGCACGATGCCCTTGGCAACGGGTTCCTCGACGGCCAGCTTGACCAGATCCACATCCCATTTACCGGTCACCGTGACCGCGATTGCGCCCATGACGAAGAGGAACGCCTCAAGATTCTTCTCAACCAGTTTTACCTTGAAGGGAAAGGCGAGCACGATCAGGAAGATGGCAAACAGGGCAAAATCGACTGGGGCAGGTTGCATCTCTAGACCACCTCTCTCTTTGACGCTGTCGGCGGCACTGTCGGCAGTGAAATACCAAGGAAGGCCAGATTGGCAGGGTCGCCAGCCTCCATCTTCAATCCGAAGACTTTGCCAAAGCTCTCCACCATGAGAGGGCGCACCTCGGACACGTCCACTTCACGGCTCACAAGCATGGATAAGGAGGTCACGCCCTTGTCGGTTATCCCACAGGGATTGATCAGTCGGAAGTGCGCCAGGTTCGGATTCACGTTCAGGGCGAATCCGTGGGTCGACACGCCCCCAGAAACGGCAACTCCGATTGCGGCGACCTTCTCGTCCCCAACCCACACACCGATGTAATGGGGGTCTTGCCGGCCCTCAATGCCGTAACGGCTCAGCAGATCGATGATGGCCCGCTCCAGAGAATGGACGTAGTCCGCCGCACCAAGCCCCAGCGACCGGATCGCCAGGATCGGATAGCCCACCAACTGCCCTGGGCCATGGTAGGTCACGTCGCCACCACGGGTGGACTGGTAGACCGATACCCCCTCCCTGCGCAACCACTCCTCCGGCGCAATGATGTTGGCCTGGTTGGCCCGCCGTCCCAGGGTGAGCACAGGGGGATGCTCAAGGGTGATAAGGATGTCAGGAAGCGTACCGGTCTCCCGCGCCGCCGCGACAGCCCGCTGCAATCGAAACGCCTCGCCGTATTCGACGAGGCCCAACTGAAGGTGAACGCAGATTCTATCCAAGAGAACGACTCACCGTCGAGCGACCCGATTCTAGAGGTAGGAGATGGTTTGGACACGCCAAGCCCGAGCTTTCCAGCCGGCTCCAGACAGAATTGTACTATCCCGCGGCTTTTTGTCAACGAGTGAAGCCCGATGTATACTTTCATAACCCGGCCTCACAAGCCGATTGCCCCTCCCCAACATGCCGGCGCATCAGGTCTACCGAGCGCCGCCAAGACCCGCCCCTAGCGGCATCTTGATCCGTTGTCAGGACGAGCTGTAATGTTGACGGATGTCTCAGTCGAACAGGCACTGGCGATGGTGCTGCAATCCGTGCCCACAATGGCTGGGGTGAGGTTGCCCCTGCTGGACTGCCTGGGCTCGGTCCTGGCCGAAGAAGTGGCGGCCGACATGGATATCCCCCCATTCGACAACTCAGCCATGGACGGCTATGCCCTCATTGCCGCGGATACCGCCGATGCCTCTTCAGAAAACCCGATCACTCTACGGGTCATCGCCGATCTGCCGGCCGGCTATCCGCCTCCCTCGATAGTACGGCGTGGGGAGGCCGTCCGCATCATGACCGGGGCGCCGATGCCTCAGGGCACTGACTCAGTCGCCAGGGCGGAAGACGTGGAGAGAGGCGAGGGTACCGTCCGCATTTCCCAGCCGCTCTCCGTCGGCCAGGACCTTCGCAAGGCGGGCGAGGACGTGCGCCGCGGAGAGATCGTCTTAACACCGGGGCTCGTGGTACGTCCCGGGGAGATAGGTATGTTGGCCACTCTTGGCCGGAAGCAGGCAACGGTGATTCGAGCCCCCAGGGTGGCAGTCCTGACTACCGGTGACGAGCTGGTGGCCCCAGACGAACCGGTTACCCTCGGGAAGATTCGAAATAGCAACCTATTCAGCATTTCCGCCCAGGTTAAGGCTTGCGGTGGCCGGCCCATCATGCTGGGGGTAGCCCGCGACACGGTAGATCAGCTAGAGGCCAAGATCGAGGAGGGGGTCAGGGACGCGGACATGCTGATCACCTCCGGCGGAGTTTCCGTGGGTGACTACGACGTGGTGAAGCCCGTTCTGGCCAGGATGGGAGAGATCCTATTCTGGAAGGTGAAGATGAGGCCCGGCTCACCGGTGACCTTCGGCCGGCTGCAGGGCAAGCCTATGTTCGGATTGCCTGGCAATCCTACGGCCTCCATGGTCGCCTTCGAGCAGTTCGCCAGGCCTGCGATTCTCAAAATGGCAGGTAAGACACGGCTTCGCCGTCGCGAAGTTGAGGCCATCCTGAAGGAAGCCGTGAAGGGACGACTGGGGGTGCGGCAGTTTGTCCGGGCAGTCGCCACCGAAGGAGCAGATGGTTGGAGCGTTCGGCTGGGTGGTCTCCAGGGATCGGCCATGCTGAGCTCGATGGTGCGCTCCAACGCCCTCCTCGTGGTCCCGGAAACGGCGGGCAGGCTACAGGCCGGTGATCGGGTTAAGGTTCAGCTTATCGACCTGCCGGAGATTGCGTAGACGTTGGAGGCTAACTTGTCCGATCTGACTCACTTTGATGCCCAGGGCAGGGCGCGCATGGTGGACGTCACACCCAAGGACATCACCGTTCGAGAGGCCACGGCCCGTGGATCGATCCGAATGAACCCCGCGACCCTGGAGATGATCGAACAGGGACGGATGGCCAAGGGGGACGTCCTTGCTGTTGCACAGGTGGCGGGCATCATGGCCGCCAAGCGGACTCCAGATCTGATCCCCATGTGCCACCCCCTGGCGATAACGGGGGTGGAGATGAAGCTGGAAACCAACCGCGAGCGATCCAGTGTTGAGATCTCCGCGACGGTGCGATTGGCCGGCCGCACAGGGGTGGAGATGGAGGCGCTGACCGCGGTCTCTATCGCCGCCCTCACCGTCTACGACATGTGCAAGGCGGTGGACCGAAGCATGGTGATCGATCAGATCCGGTTGGTCCGGAAGTCCGGCGGAAAGAGCGGAACGTTCAAGCGGGACGAATGACAGTCCCCGGCTTACGACCATTCTCACGCGGGCTGAGACGACCCGGCCCGCGAAGCGCGCGTCAGGGAGGCAACCATGAGCAAGGCCCGATACGCCGTTCTAACCATCAGCGATAAGGGATCGCGGGGCGAGCGAGAGGACCGCAGCGGCGTGGTAATTCAGGAGATCGTGGCTCAGTTGGGCGGCGAGCTCTCTGCCTACCAGATCGTGCCCGACGAGAAAGAGCAGATCCAGGGTAGGATCGTGGAATGGTGCGACAGCCTCGAGGTGGACGTGGTGCTCACCACAGGGGGAACCGGCCTCGCCCCTCGCGACGTGACACCCACCGCTACCCTTGAGGTCATGGACTACGAGGTTCCTGGCATTCCCGAGGCGATGAGAGCGGAGAGTCTGAAGAAGACGCCCAACGCCATGCTCTCCCGCATGGTTGCCGGTGTGCGCGGCCACACCCTGGTGGTCAATCTCCCTGGAAGCCCCCGCGCCGTTCAGGAGTGCCTGGACGCCATACGAGCCGCCCTTCCTCACGCCGTGGAAACCCTCAGGGGCGAGGTCGGCGACCACCCTCAGAGCAGCTAACCGCCGGCCGCGGGCGTTATCCTGGAAGCGCGAACGTCTTGCCCGCCGGTGCCGCGCTCCATGCCACGGACCGCCATGACAGGACTCTAGACTCTCCGCCACAGCGGTATCACCAGGATGGAGCTAACCAGCGCCACCGCCGCCAGGGCGGCAAAACCGTGATTCGGACCGTACTGGTCCAGAACCCATCCAAAAAGCGGAGTTGTGATCCCTGTGGTCTGCTGGGCAAGCAGGTTGTACCCGCCCAAGACGGTCGCCCGTCGCTGAACGGGGACAATATCGGCAATGAGCGACTCCATCGCGGGTAGACGGAACACCTGGAACAGCCCGTAGAGGGCAATCACGCCGACAAACAGTGTGCCGAAGGGCAGGAGGGTAGCCAGGAAGATCAGCGGACCCACGGAGACAACTGAAAGCATGATCACCGGTTTTCGACCGAAGCGGTCCGAAATCGCTCCTCCTATGGGAGCACCCAACACGCCGGCCCCGTACACCACGGCCATTATCAATCCAGCCTGATCCTGAGCCGCACCGAAGTTGTCCACCATATAGAGCGGAAGGAAGGAATTCATCCCCGCCACCATCATCTGGGTAAGCAGGGCCACGGCCACCAACAGCCCCAGCATGCGGATCACACTCATGTAGCCAATTGGCTCCGAGGGCGTCACGATGGATGCCCTCACGTTGGCCGTTTCCTGTGATCTGGCCAGGAACCAGACCAGCACTCCTCCGAGAATTACGGGCAGCCCCATGACAATGAACGCCGTGCGCCAACTCCCCGTGGCCGAGGTAACGATCATGGCCACCACGGGAGCCGCGGTAAGGCCCGCGGTCCCCCCTACTACGTGGATTCCCAGGAACCGCCCTCGGGATTCCTTTCCGAAGGTCTCGGAAAGAAAGGCGGCAGCAGGGGCGTGATAGGTCGAGCCCGCCACCCCCAGCAGAAGCAGAGCGAACAGGATGTGAATATAGTCTGTCGCGAGCCCCACTCCAATACAGGCCACGCCGGTTCCGACCAGCCCCAACGCAATGATTCGACGCTTGCTGAAGCGATCAGAGATCGCGGCCATGGGGAGTTGGACGAACCCGTAGGTCAAGCTGAACGCGGAGAGAAGAAGGCCCGACCGAGTGTAATCCAGATTGAAGGCATCACGAATCATTGGCAGAAGTGGAATGGCAGCCGCAGTGCACAGGTGATGGCTGAAGTGCCCCAGCATAAAGGCAAACAGCGTTGCCCGGGGGCCTGTGCTGGAGGAAGAAGAGACTCGTAGTCGCATGGCCGCCATTATAGACCATTTCGGTCGAGCTGCTAGACTCTGTGGTTTACCTCAGGGGTATCGTTCCCTCACTGGACGACGTGGACTCCCCGAAGGGGTTGCCGCGAGCGTACCTGGGGTTGAAGAGGCGCGAGAGGGGTTGATCATCGAATGCATGTGGTAGATGCTCTCGTGGCACGCGTTATGCGCTGTTGAGTGGGACGTGGTCCCATCGGCCTCACCCGATGGCATTGCCTCAGAAGCTATCCATCAGCCTTAAGGTCAGATCGCCAGGGCGAATCCATCTGGAATTGTATCGCTCCACCGCCGTAGCCGCACCGAACTGGATTTTGGGGTGCCACTGCCGGTATAATTCGTTGATGTCTGGCGATGGGGGAGTTTATCCCTATGGATATGGATCTAGACGCACTTCAAGAACAATTACCACAACAGGGGATGCGGGTTTCGCCTCGGCTCGTGGCGGCGAACCACATCCTCCAACTGTCGTCTCTGGAGTTGCAGCAGACGATCTCTTCAGAACTGCAGGATAACCCTGCCCTGGAGCTGATAGACCTCCCCACCTGTCCCACCTGCGGAACCCAGCTTCAGGGCAGCATCTGTCCAAACTGCCTCCGTCGCCAGAAGTCGGACAACCAGCTTCTGGACGGGCCAGATGCCAATGACGAGCCATACTACGGGCAGAACCTCCGCAGCAGCAATGAAGAATTCGACCCCATGACTCAGGTAGCGGCCGAGGTCAGTCTGCCAGAGCGGCTGCTGACCGAGTTGCGGGCCGTTGTCCAGCCGGACCTGATGCCCGTCGCCGAGTACCTGGTGGGAAATCTTGACGAGAAGGGGTACCTGGACTGCTCTTTGGAAGAGGCCGCCTACGAGTGCAGCGCGGGACAGGAAGACGTGGATCTGGTTCTCAGCCTGCTCCAGACCATGGACCCGCCGGGGATCGGCGCCCGCAACCTCCGGGAATGCCTGATGATTCAGATGGAATACCTGGAGACCATGGGGATCCGGCAGCCTTTCGCCAATGAGATCATCGGCACCCACCTGACCGAGCTTGGCGAGCACAAGTTCAGCAGGATAGCGCAGGAACTCCACATCTCCACAGATGTGGTTGCCAACGTGTGGGATTTCATCAAGCGGGAATTGAACCCCCACCCCGCCGACGAATTCTCATCCAGCGCAGGCCATCAGGATGCAAGGGAAACTCGCTCCTCATACGTGCTGCCGGATGTCATCATCTCCCAGCGAGACGGCTCCTTTGAGGTCGAGGTGGTGGAGTCAAAACGCTTCCTGCTGCGAGTGTCGCCGGTATACTCTCAGATCAGTGCGGATGTGGAGCGGGACGGCGAGCGCTACTCAGACGACGAGAAGCGACACATACAGCAGTACGTTACTCGGGCAAAGCTGTTCATCGCCAACATCAATCAGCGCCGACAGACGATCCACCGGATCACCAGCTGCCTTGTTGAGTGCCAATCCGAGTTCCTGTCTCAGGGCGTGAGACATCTGAAAGCGCTCACTCGCGCCGCGGTAGCCAGCAAGCTGGGCATTCACGAGTCGACCGTCAGCCGGGCCACAGCTTCCAAGTTCGTGATGCTGCCCAACGGCGAGGTGATTCCCTTCAGCAACTTCTTCACCGCTTCTCTCAGCATCAAGGATGTGATCGAGGAGTTCATCGAAAACGAGAAGGCTCCGCTCACCGATGCTGAGATCGCAGAGAAGTTGGCCCAGAGGGGGATCCATGTTGCTCGACGCACAGTGGCCAAGTATCGAATGCAGTTGAGGATCCTGCCCTCGTCCCTTCGCTGACGGGTACCTTGTGCGCCCTCGGGCTCACCGCCCTGGAGCAACCGCTCAGCACCCTACAACCCGTTCCCGCTGTGCCGAAATCTTCATCATCCAAGCGACGGAGACAGAAAATGGACAAGGTAGTCTTAGCATACTCCGGCGGCCTCGACACCTCAGTGGCCATCCGCTGGCTGCAGGAGAAGTACAACATGGAGGTTATCGCCGTCACGATAGACGTCGGCAGTGAGCGAAACCTCCCGACCATCAAGGAGAAGGCCCTCAAGATCGGCGCCTCCAAGGCGATGGTGGTAGACGCGAAGGAGCTGTTCGTCAAGTATTTCGTCTTCCCTGCGCTCCAGGCCGGCGCGATCTACGAGGGCAGCTACCCGCTGGCTACCGCCCTCGCAAGGCCGCTGATCTCGAAGATCGTGGTGGACATCGCCCGGGAGGAAGGCGCCACCGCCATCGCCCACGGCTCTACCGGCAAGGGGAACGACCAAGTCCGCTTCGACGTCTCAGTGGGTGCCTTGGCCCCCGACATCAAGATCATTGCGCCGGTTCGTGAGTGGCGCATGACGCGCGACGACGAGATCGAGTACGCCACCACACACGACATTCCGATCCCCATCACCGCGGCCAGCCCTTACAGCATCGACGTGAACCTCTGGGGCCGCAGCATCGAAGCCGGCATCCTTGAGGACGCCTGGATCGAGCCCCCGGAAGACGCATACCTCTGGACGGTGGATCCGCGCCACGCGCCTGATGAACCGGCCTACGTCGAGATCGAGTTCAAGAGGGGCATCCCCATCGCCATGAACGGTGTGGCCATGGGCGGTGTGGAGCTGATCTCCAAGCTGAACGACCTCGCCGGTGCTCACGGGGTCGGCCGCATCGACACCATCGAGAACAGGCTGGTTGGCATCAAGTCACGCGAGGTTTACGAGGCACCGGCAGGGGTTGTCCTCCACCTGGCCCACGCCGAAATGGAGAAGATGACCATCACGAAGGAGCAGGCCCGCTTCAAGGCGAGGGTGGCCTCTGAGTTTGCGGACATGGTGTATAACGGCCTCTGGTTCTCGGCCCTGCACCAGGACCTGGCCGCCTACATCGCCAGCTCCCAGCGCCACGTGACAGGCACCATCCGGATAAAGATGCAAAAGGGCATGGCTTGGGTCGCCGGAAGGCAGGCGCCCAAGGCGCTGTACGACCAGGCCCTCGCCACCTACGACAAGGGCGACCAGTTCGACCACTCGGCCGCCGTGGGCTTCATCCATTTGTGGGGGCTGCCGCTGCGCACCCAGTCGCGCATCCAGTGGATCGGCCAGTCCTCCGACGAGATCCTTCGGCTCACCGCGCCAGAGGCCGACGAGGCCAAGTAGGGAGTATGGTTGTGGGCGACAGCGGAAGCAAGCTGTGGGGCGGCCGCTTCGAGAAAGGCGTAGACGTCGATGTCCACGCCTTCGGTGCCTCCATCCCAATTGATCGTCGGCTGTATAAGGAAGACATCGCGGGTAGTATCGCCCATGCGACCATGCTGGGACGGCAGGGCATCATCGCCGAGGCCGAAGCTGAGACCCTGGTCGAGGGGCTTCGCCGCGTTCATGCGGAGGTGGAATCCGGTGAGTCCAGTCCGGACCTTCGGTGGGAGGACATCCACTCCTTCGTGGAGGCCAGGCTGCGGGAACTGGTGGGAGATGTGGCCGGCAAACTGCACACCGCCCGGAGCCGCAACGACCAGGTGGCGCTGGACGTGCGCATGTACGCCCGAGCCAGCCTGAAGGAGATTGTGTCTCGCCTCGTCACCCTCCAGCAGACCCTCGTCGATCTTGCTCAGGCCAACCTGGCCGTGGTGATGCCCGGTTACACCCACCTGCAGCGAGCCCAACCGGTGCTCCTCTCCCACCACCTCCTCGCCTACTTCGAGATGTTCCAGCGGGATGGGGAGCGGCTACGGGACTGCTACCGCCGAACCAACACCATGCCCCTCGGCTCCGGTGCCCTGGCGGGAGTCACCTACCCCATCGACCGGCTCTTCGTCGCCGGACAGTTGGGGTTCGACTCCATCAGCCGCAATAGCATGGACGCCGTGTCCGACCGCGACTTCATCGTAGAGGAGATGGCCGCCACCTCGCTGGTGATGGCCCACCTGTCCAGACTGGCCGAAGAGGTGATCCTCTGGTCCACCGAGGAGTTCGGCTTCCTGGAGCTGGACGACAGCTACTCCACCGGCTCATCCATCATGCCGCAGAAGAAGAACCCTGACGTTGCTGAGCTGGTCCGGGGCAAGACGGGCCGGGTCTACGGATCGCTGCTCGCGATGCTCACCACAATCAAGGGGCTGCCCCTCACCTATAACAAGGACCTCCAGGAGGATAAGCCGCAGCTCTTCGACACGGTCGACACGGTTTCGGATTGCCTGCGGATGTTCGCCGGGATGCTGGCGACGGCTGGTTTCCGGAAGGACCAGATGAGGGAGGTTGCCGGCGGCGGCTTCTCCACAGCCACCGACGTGGCCGATTATCTCGCGCGGAAAGGGATGCCATTCCGCCGTGCCCACGAGGTGGTGGGGCAGCTGGTGCTGCTCTGCCTGGAGCGCCGATGTACCATCACCGACCTCCCGCTCGCCGATCTGAAGGGCTTCACTCCCCTCTTCGACGAGGAGGTCTACCAGATCGACGTGGACCTATCGGTGAAGGCTCGCGACGTCCCGGGTGGCACGGCGCCTGGCCGCGTTCAGTCCGCGCTGGAGGAAAGCCGAAGCCTGCTGGCCGAAACGAAACGCTGGCTGAGAGAGTAGCATGAAGGCAGAATACCCTACCGTGGTGATCTTCTGGTACCAGAGGGCGATCCCCAGGGAGTGCAACCAACTGCCTTGCGTCGGCACACGCAACCCCTGACGGACGCGAACCCATCTCTCCCCCAGGGTGACATCGGGGCTCATACCCTCAAGCAACTACGAACCTCCCGTGGGGTATCTCACTTAATACCATGGGCCCCGCATCCGGGTGGCTTACACCAAAGGCAAACCTATTTACTTTCCCCTACGCCCCACCTTACGCGTAGATCGCGGGCGTGCGGCAGGCCCCTCGATCTGCGATCCCCTGTCGGGAGATGAGGCGGACTCCCGTTGAGCGACCGCGGCCGTGGGCTGCGATGCTCCCCTTTTCCCCATACGATCAAGCTCGACCACCCCATCCTCCACGGAGAGCCCCTTGGGAACCCCGCTGGTGCGGCTCCACTTCACCACTCCTCCCACCAACAGGACAACGGAAAATCCAAGAACCAGAAACAGGGCCGGGACTACTAGATCCATAAGTGGGTTCTACCCTTTCGACTTCAGCTTAGCCAACTGTGTTGCCGGCCATCGTGGGCCAGGCAGCATCTATCCCTCAGCCACGCCAACCATGGCCCGGACTAGCTGCGTCAGCGTCCAGTTGACCGGTGTGGGGATCCCCTTGGCCTCCCCCTCCCTGACAACCGCACCGTTTATATAGTCGATCTCGGTCCGCACCCCCCTCTCCACATCCTGGAGCATGGAGGAGCGGTTTGAGGCTGTTAGCCGGCACACTGTCTCCACCCTGGCCACCGGGTCGTCGTAGGGAAGCTGTATTCCCTGGGCCCGCGCTACCGCCGCGGCCTCCCGCGCGGCAGCCGCCATCAGGATCCGCGTCTCCGGCCAGTCCAGCAGCAGGCCGTTTCGAGCACGCAGTAGCGCGGTAACGGGATTGATGGCGGCATTAACCACCAGTTTGCCCCAGATCTGGGACTTCACTGTGACGGAAATCTCCACCTCGATGCCGGACTGCCGGAGAGCCGTGGCCACCCTCTTCAATCGCTCCGTCTCCCGACCGTCCAACTCTCCTAAGTGTGTCTGCCCCTCCCCGGCGTGGCGCACCAGGCCCGGCCCAATCAGCGTAGCGCCCTGAGCGGTTACACCGGCGATGACCCGCTCCCTTCCAAAGACCGAGACCAGAGAGGAGACGTTGTTCAGACCGTTCTGCAGCGTCATCACCACGGTGTCCGGCCCCACGGCCGGCAGGGCATCCTTGCAGGCCTGCAAGGTGTCATAGGCTTTGACGAACATCACAATCAACTCGGCGGGGGCCGCATCCACGGCGCTGAGAGTCGCATTCAGACTCATCGTCCGCCGTGTACCGCCCCGTACCACCGCCACGCCATTTTGGGCTATGGCGCTGATCACCTCTTTGCGACGCCCCAGTAGCCACACTTCATGGCCCCCGCTCACGAGCAACCCTCCAAAGAGAGTCCCCATAGCGCCAGGGCCGACTATCAATACCTTCACCCCATACTATCCTTCCAGCAGCTTGGCCAACTCCTCCCGCTTCATGTTAAAGCAGTGCTCCGCGGCCGGAAACGCCTCACTCTCCACTTCCTGGCAGTACTGCTCCAGGGCAGTGGCGATGCTCTCCCCCAGATTGGCGTAGCGCTTGACGAACTTGGGCAGAAAACGCTGGAACAGCCCCAACATGTCGTAGAGCACCAACACCTGGCCGTCGCAGCCGGGTCCGGCCCCGATGCCGATGGTTGGGACGGAAAGTTCTTTGGTAACCAATTCCCCCAATTGAGCAGGGATCGCCTCCAGCACCAGGGAGAAAACACCGGACTCCACCAATAGTCTGGCATCTTTCAACAGCGTCCTAGCAGCAGCCGCGTCTCGGGCCTGGGCCTTCAGCCCCCCCAGCATGGTGGCCGTCTGCGGGGTAAGCCCCAGATGGCCCATTACTGGAATCCCAGCCGACACCATGGCTCGCACGACGGGCAGCATCGACTCGCCGCCCTCCAGCTTCACGGCGTCGGCACCACCCTCCTTCAACAGCCGCCCCGCATTGCGGATGGCCTCCGGTACGCTGACCTGATAGGACATGAAGGGCAGGTCCGCGACGACGAAGGTGTTATGGGCGCCTCGCATCACCGCACGGGTGTGGTGGATCATCTCCTCCATAGTCACCGGAACCGTGCTCTCGTACCCCAGCACCACCATTCCCAGGGAATCACCTACCAGGATCATCTCCATGGGGCTCTGATCCACCAGAGTGGCCATAGGGTAGTCGTAGGCCGTTATCATCCGGATCTTCCGGCCCTGCCGCTTCATCCCCTGCAGCTCCTGGATCGTCAACTTTTTTTTGTCCATCCTTGGCCTCCTGCGCCTTGCACAGGATTAGTGTAGCTGCGCATACGGAATTAGGTCAATTCAGCAAAGGAGGGCCCCGGCGTCGCCGGGGCCCTCCTTTGTGCTCTCTAGAGGATCGGCTAGCCGCGAGCCCTGTTCTCAGCGATAGCGGCAACCAGGGCAGCCCCAAAGGCCGGCAGGTCGTCAGGTGTCCTCGACGACACCAGATTCCCATCGCGCACAACTTCCTGATCCACGAAGGTGGCGCCGGCGTTCACAACATCGTCCTTGATCGCCTTTACGCAGGTGAGGGTTCTGCCCTTAAGTATCTGGGCAGAGATCAGGACCGAGGCGCCATGGCAGATCGTCCCTATGATTTTCCCCTGCTCGTCCGCATTCTTCACCAGCCGTAACACCGACGGGTAGCGGCGAAGCCGGTCCGGCGCCCATCCACCCGGCACGAAGATGGCGTCAAACTGGCTGGCATCGACCGTATCGGCCTCAGCATCCACCTTGATCGGCAGTCCGTGCTTGCCCATATAGCTGCTGCTGCTGCCGGTACCCACTACAAAGGTATCTGCCCCCTCTTCCCGTAGCCGCAACAGCGGGTACCATAGCTCCAGGTCCTCATAGTTCGCTTCGGCCAAAACCGCTACGCGCTTGCCGGTCAATGTCATTGGTCTCCCTCCTTACATGAGCAGCCGATTCCAGAGCCTCGATCCCGTCTGCCTCGATCCTGGACACACGGGTAGGCTGAAGCAAGACCCTTGCCTGTATCACCATAACGTTAGTTTAGCGTCCCCCAATGGCCGCGGTCAATTCGACAAGGTACATAGCTTGCCGTCGAGGTTCTTGCTTCTACGTTGTTGCATGTTGAGCGATCACCTAAGAGAGCGATGGACATTATCAACCTCGGAGCCAGGGTCTGGCTTCGACTGGTTCTCATCGCCCTCATGGCCGGTGTACTGGAGAGCAGGTTGTTCCGGCGCGATCACGCGGGAGTTTTAAACAAGGATCCAACGGTGAGTGAGCAAGCGCATGGGACGTATGGCCTATTGCCCCTCATCTACAGCCTGTTGTAAGCTGCGCACCTGATCATCCACGATCCCTTACCCTATCTCGCGTGCGCCTGCGGTTACATCTTTACTCAACTCTCGGCGTCGGTCGCTGATCACGTCGATCTGGTGCCCTGGAGGCATAGCTTTGTCGACCCTCACCCTTGCCCTCAGACAGTCTGCCAGCCGCATCATGCGGGTTTGGCCCGCCCTCGGGTTGGCCGCGGCGTTGATCGCCCTGGGCGCCTCCCTCTCGCAGCCAGCGGAAGGAGCACCACAGGAAAAGTGGGCCCCAGAAGGGCTTTCGATAGCCGGTGACGAGAGCTTCCAGCCGGCGGAGCCATCTGCCTTCCCTGTTTCCGGGCTTTACACCCCCTCGGCAATGCAGGGTGAACCCTTCGACGCCATTAGAGTCAACTTCGAGGCAACCCAGGCTCAGGGCACGATCGATCCCTCTTCTGCCCAGCCACAGTACCAGGCCCTGGTCAGCCACCCCACGGTGCGCCTGTACGGCACGAGGGAGGGGTTGGTGGGCCGCACAACCGCCAACGGCCACAAGATCGGGGAGAAGGATCGGTTCGTCGCCCTTCCGTCCAAGAAAGCGCTGAACATCAAGGACGGGAAGGACTACCAGGTGGAGCTTTCGTACAAGGGCAAGAAGGCAACGGCTCCTGTGTGGGACGTCGGCCCCTGGAACGTCAAAGACAACTACTGGGATGCCACCCGGGAGATATTCAACGAACTTCCACGCTTCACGCCGCAGGCTCAGGCAGCCTTCTTAAACAGCCACAACGGGGGTAACGACCAGTTTGGCCGCCCTATTCTCTATCCGGCCGCCATAGACATCGCCGACGGTACATTCATTGACGACCTGGGAATGAAGGGCTCGGACTGGGTGGATGTGACCTTCCTCTGGATCGATGCTGCCGCGCCGCCCCTGGTGCCCATGCCCGTTGTCGTCCCGAAGTCTGGCCCCCTCCCCCAGGCGATATCCAACCAACCGCAGGCACAGGCGCCCGCGCCGACCGCGGTCCCAACCCCCACCCCTCTACCCAAGACCTGGTACTTCGCCGAGGGCTCCACCAGCAAGCCCTTCGACACTTGGCTGCTGCTCCAGAACCCCGACCCCGTGCCGGCCACCGCCCGTATCACCTACATGCTGCCCAACGGCGGCCAGAAACTGGCGGAGTACTCCCTCAAACCAGCGAGCCGGCTGAGCATTTATGTCAACTCGGTGGTACCTGACACCGAGGTCTCGTCTATGATCGAGTCCGATCGGTACATCTTCGCCGAGAGGGCAATGTACTTCCAGCAGGAGGGCCACGACACCGTCGGCACAACGTCTCCATCCGCCAACTGGTACTTCGCCGAGGGGAGTACCGTGCCACCCTTCGAGACCTGGTTGTTGATGCAGAACCCAAACAAGGAACCTGCCACGGTCACCATCACCCTGTACAGGGAGGACGGCAGCCAGGCAGTCCACAAGATGCTGATACCCCACGTCTCCCGAGCAAGCCTGCTGGTAAACGATATTGTTCCCAGCGCCTCCGTCGGAGCGAAGATCGAGTCCGACAGGCCAATCGTGGCCGAGCGTGCCGTCTACAAGGAGAAGGGCAAGGTGGGCACGGACAGCATGGGTGCTACCGCACTCTCTAAGACGTGGTACATGGCCGAGGGTGTAACCCGCTCAAGCTTCGACACGTGGCTTCTGATGCTGAACCCCAACGACGTTCCCGCCGTGGCCAGGGCCACCTACATGATGGAGGACGGATCAACCGTCACCAAGGCCTATCCAGTCCCACCCCGAACCCGCATCAGTGTGTACGTGAACCAGGAAGTGCCGAACGCCCGATTCGCCACGAAGATAGACTCCGATCTCCCCATTGTGGCGGAGCGCTCTGTCTACTTCCCCGACGGCCTGGGCGCCCACAACACAATGGCCGCGCCCGCTCCGAGCAAGCTCTGGTACCTCCCTGAGGGGTCTACTGCCAAGCCCTTCACGGAGAACGTACTCGTGATGAACCCCAACGGCACCCCTGCCAATCTAACCCTGTCGTTGATGAAGGAAGATGGCAGCTCCATCCAGAAGGAGTACACCATGAAGCCCACCAGCCGTCTCACCCTGGAGATGAACGACATCCTTCCGGACACGGCCTTCTCCACCAAAGTGGAGTCTGACCAGCCGGTAGTCGTGGAGCGCTCTATGTACTTCAACGACTGGAGGGGCGGCACCAACTCCATGGGCATCCCCAGATGACGGATCGTGGACTGGGATATCTCCTGTGCGCCCGGGCCCTGCTGGGAAGGGCTCGGTGAGAAAGGCTAGTACAGCCCTCCATACTGGCCGCCGTCGACCTGGATCGCCACACCGGTGACGTAGCTGGCCCGCTCAGAGGCGAGGAACACCACTACGTTCGCCAACTCCTCAGGCCGGCCCATCCGCTCCACCGGGATCCTGGATGCCGAAATCTTCAGCATCTCCTCCTCGGAAATCCCTCGAGCCCGGGCGCGGCCCGCGGTTACCTCCGCCACCCTGTCGGTAAGGGTGTAGCCGGGGCAAACGCTGTTCACCAATATGCCCTCGCCGGAGAGCTCGTTGGACATGGTCTTCGCCAACCCAAGAATGCCCGGGCGAGAGGTATTGGAGAGGACCAGCCCCTCCAGCGGCTGCTTCGCCGCAAGTGAGACGATGTTCACGATCCGCCCCCACTTCTGGCGCTGCATGTGGGGCACCGCGGCCTTGCAGAAGCGCACGGTGCTCATCAGGTTCAGGTCGATCGCCTTTCGGAAGTCCTCGGGGGTCGCCTTCAGAAAAGTCGTGCTGGGAGGGCCGCCGGCATTGGTCACTACTATGTCGATATGCCCGAAGTGCCGGACCGTCTCCTCCACGACCCGCTCTACCTCGCCCTCCCCGGTGACGTCCGCCGGGAGGGCGAGGACCTCGACGCCGGTCTCCCGGCGAATCTCCTCAGCCGTCGCCTTCAGTGCATCCTCGCCTCGGGCGCAGATGCACAGCTTCACGCCCTCCCTTGCTAGGCCGAGGGCACAGGCCTTCCCCAACCCCTTGCTGGCGGCAGCCACTATGGCAACCCTATCCATGATCCCCAGATCCATGCCAGCCTCCTACCGGTCGATTGCCGCCTGGGTCATATCCAGCACTCGCCGCAGCCGCTCGTCGCGGTCCGCCACGAAGCGCTCGATCCCCTTCAGGATCCACTGCGGCGACAGGTGCGCCTCCTCGTAAACCTCATCGACGGTGCCGCCGGTCCGCCAGCGGTCATCAAAGTCGGAGGACAGGGTGTACTCCTCGGAGACATTCGTGACCATCCAGTCCGACATCAGCCGGCGAGCCCTGTTGGTGACGCACATGGAGTCCACCCAGTCTGCCTTGGAGAGCACCTTCGCTCTGTACGACTCGGGCTGCAAAGCAAACAGCTCGGGGCTGATGGCCGCAACTATCTTCACGTTCAGCCCTGCCCTGTCCAGCTCGGGGAGGATCTTCACCACGTTGGCCGTGGTCACGGTGCCCTGGACGATCACAGTGCCCGCCGGTTTCTGGCCAGGCTTGTAGTCCCGCATCACGTAGGCACCCTTGGCCGCCGCGAAGTGCGAGGGCATCCCAAGGGCAGCCCGATCGGGGATGTCCACGTTCGGCCTGGTCAGGTGAAGCGCCACTATCGGCGAGGTGGTCTTCAGCGCGGCCGCGATCACCACCGGGACTTCGTTGTGCTCCCACGGGTGCACGTCGATGGTCATGCCCTTGGGGAACAGCTGCGTCACTCCCGGGGAGAAGACCCCGAAGTGGGTTCTAGAGTCCTCCGCCGTCTCCGGACCCGAGTGGCCCACGACCCACAGCAGCTTGCCCAGCTTGAACTGGCAGTCCTGGGCCATCTGGCTGTACAGCCGCATCAGGCCGTAGTGAAGGTAGACGAAAGATCCGTAGGTGGAGGTCGCCCCGTAAAAGCCCTGGAACTCCTTGTAGGGATCCTCCGCGAAGTTGACGGAGGCGATGCCGGCGATCATTCCGGCGTTGGTGAACTCGGTGATCTCAGTGGGAAGAAGGGCACCGTCCAGGTTGTTCTCCCGGTCATAGAGCCCCCAACCAGGGGTATCCCCCCACTTCTGGGCGAAGCCCGCGATGTTCGTGGAGGCGGCCAGGTCGGCGGAGCAGGCCAGGAAGAGGGGCCGCCCGTAGTTCTCCCGCCCGAAGGCGTTAATCCACGCCCCAAACTTGGCCAGGGCGGCGCGGTTGGGCGCCTTATCGCCGGGCTTGGCCCACATCTCTGCCGGGTAGTTCACGAAGTCGTATAGCCGCTCGTCCTTCCACGGGTTTCGGCTGGTGTCCAGCTTGAAGGAGGGGATCTCCTTCGGGACGCTTTCGCCGATCTCCAGCAGCCTCTCCGCCAACCAATCCACCAGCCCCTGGTCCCTCTGGAGAGCGCTGATAGCGACCTCGAGGTTGGCCCGGAACTGGGATTTCAGCTCGGCAGGGTCCTTCGGCGCCGGCTCGTTGAAGCCGGAGAACTTCACGCCGTACTTTTCCTGGTAGACTCCAGCGTTCTTCCAGAAGCCCTCGCCGTTCATGGGCAACGCGGTGCCGTGCGACTTGTTGTCGTAGATGCCGTATCCCCGCCCCTTGCGGGTCTTCAGCCATGCCATGCTGGGCACCTTGTTCGGGTTCGGGCCCCACACCAACTCCATCAGAGTGCGGGTCACCGGCTCCCACTCAGAGCCGTGCTCGTCGCCAACCACACGCCAGCCGTGCCCTCCGAACCAATCGTCGGGAGTGCCATACACGACGCGGCTGATAGGTGTGTCGTCGATGCCGTAGTCGTTCCAATCGATGATGTAGTAGAGGTTGTCCAGCCCCAGGCCCCAGGCGGTATTCTTTGTCTCGTGAGCCGCGCCCGGGGTAAGCCCGCCCTCGCCCTCAAAGGCGAAGACCTTGACGCCGTCGGCACCGGCGCGCTTGAGCGCCATCGCCTCGCCGGCCGCGGCGGGGCTGCCGTGGGCCGACGGACCGGTGTTGAACTTGAGGAAGAGGGTCTTGCCCTCCATCTCGGCATGTCCGGAGAGTCCGCCGTTGTGCCTGAAGCCCAGCAGATCCTCCCAGGTCAGCATCCGCTCCTCGGGCTCTGGCACCAGGTATCGAGGATCCTTGGTCTGAGCGTACTTGATCCGCAGCGCCTCATTGAAGATAGACAGGATGACGTAGGCCAATGGCACCACATGCCCACCAACCAGGATGAAACGATCGCCAAACCGCTTCTCCGGGTGGCGGATATCCCAGCGAGAGACGCCCGACAGCATTGTCGCCAGCACCATGTGAACCTTGGAACGACTTCCGCCCGGGTGGCCGCTCTGCCGGTAGTTCAGCATAACGTCCAGCAGTTGATCGACGATATCTTTCAGTTTCTCCCACCGTGGGAATTCAGCGGCAACCTGTCCGTAGCGAAGCTCAATCTGGGAGTCAGCCCCTCCAACCATAGCGGCTCTTTCTCCTCTCGACTCTGATGTCTGACTGCCGGTCTACAATCTCGCCCACGCCTCTTCGAAGACACGCCTGGCGTTGACCATCAGCAGTTCCGGCGACTGATCGGTCTGGGGCTTGATCTCGAAGGTGAGCCAGGGAACGCCGGTAGGCATCCCCTTCTTTTCGAAGTAGTCGATACCCACCAGGGCGGCCAGGAACTCCGTAAGTTCCGCCACATCGGCAACGCCGCCGGGCAGTCCGAAGCCGGGATGGCTGTCGCCGTAGTAGGGCGACGTCTGGTCCTTGATACAGTTCCCAAGATGCGCGTGGACGAGGAACTCCTTCAGAGTCTCCAGGGACTCCTTGAACCCCTCGCCGATCAGCGGCAGATGACCCATGTCCACGGTGAGACCGAAATTCTTCTGCTCGGCCTTCACCTGCGCCGCGATCTCCACCGCCAGCTTGCTGGGCCCCACAAAGCTCTTCTTGTCTATCTCCCGGTCGAAGGTCTCCAGCAGCACCCACACGGGCTCGCCGGTGGCCTTCTCTTCGGAGTAGCGGCACAGTTCAACCAGGGAGCGCACAAGCTGCCGCGCCGCCTGCTGCTCGTTCCGAGGGCCGGGGTAGGTCTTGGCCCCATCCAGCAGTTCGATAAACGGGGCTCCAAGAAAGTAGGCATCATCGATGCTCTTCTTGAGGGCCTCCACGCCGGCTCTCCGAGCGACCTCATCCAGGTTGCCCAGGTTGTGCTTGCCACCCAGGATCACCGGGGCAGCGCCAACGCCGAGGGATACGTGGGAGTCGGCGGCCATCAACTTGACGGCGGCCAGCGCCGTATCCTCCATCCTCCCCACCACCAGCACGCTGAAGAAGTCATCCAGCATGACCTGCTTCGCCGTCTCGATGGTCCGTGCCGCGCTGGTACCACAATCGGGGTAGATCATCCCCTGGATAATGCCCAGACGCACCTGCTTACGCCACAAGGCTTCCATGGTGAAACTCCCATCATCATTTGCTGAGCGTTCGGCGGCCGGCATTCAGCCCAAATTGGAGGGAAAGGGCGACGGTGGTCGGAGACTGCTTCACTGTGCGGCACCTCCACGGCGCAACCTCGTCGAAGCAACGGGACCGGGATACTTTCGCTGAAGGCCAATGCCTAACCGACGGTGATATTAGCACGCTTCCACCAGAAGCGGCAAGCAAAAAGTGCTGTGATATACTCTCTTCACGGCCCACGCGGGTCCGCCCTCCTGGTTTCCGTTTCCCCATGGCACCACGGGATGACCCCTCTCAGAGGAGGCTGACAATGCATTCCATTGAGCGGACCCACCGGCTCAGGGTCGGGGAGGATGAAGGCCGCCGAGTGCTGCTGGTGGATGGAGCGATTCTCTCCGTTGCCGTGGAGGGGGATGCGCCCCCGTCCGGCTACTGGGCAGCCATGATGCCCGCGGGGTCGCCCTCGACGGCCCTGCTCCTCGGCCTGGGTGGCGGCACCCTGGCCCATCTGCTGACCAGTCGCTACCGGGGGATCCACATCGTTGGGGTAGACACCGACGCGGAGCTGATCGAGTTTGCCCGCCGGGAGTTCGGGCTAGACCTCTCCAACCTGGAAGTGATGATACAGGACGCCTTCGACTACGTCGCGGTGGTGCCGCGACACTTCGAGTTCATTGCCGTGGACCTCTTCGCTGGCTACGACTTCCAACGGGGCGTGGTAGCCAAGCCCTTCCTCCGCCGCTTGAGGGAGATGGCTCGCCCCGGTGGAGAGATAGTCTTCAACCTCTTCCGCGACAAGCGCACGGAAAACCACCTCGCCCGAATTAGCAAGGTGCTGCAGATCAAACAGAAGCTACTGGTGGGCCGCAACGTGGTGGTTCACTGCGGCTGCTGAGCGGCCAGCCCTCCTCATGTGCTGACCCATAAAGACCGGGATCTCGGTATTTCGATTGGAGAGAGGCTCGACACTCACGTCACACTTTGGGGTGCTCCACCTGGACCCCCTGGGTACCGTCCTCCAGGATCTTCAGCTGGTAGTCCGAGAAGATGCTTGGAGCCTCTTGCTGCATTATCTTCAGCATGGCCACGGCCAGCTTCCTGATCTCGGGCTCGGCGCCGGGGCCGCCCCGCAATTCTATGAAGTGGCGTAGCGCCCTGCCATTGACCGTGATGAAGATCTTGGTTTCAGTGGCGTTTGGGAGAACGCTTCTGCCCGCCTGGCGGGCCATCTTCCGCTTCGAGGCGCGGCTCAGGTCGGGATGGGTCTCCTCCACCCGCGCCGCCACTCTGTCCACCAGCCGATTGTAGCTATCGTGACTCCGCGCGATCGCTTCCATCCATAGCTGATGAGCCTCAGGGTCCTCGGCAATCACCTCGGGCTCCACGAAATCTACCGTCGACTCGTCCACGTACCGCTGGGAGAGCTGGGAGTAGCCCCAGCCAGCCCTGTGCCTGACCAGTTCGTGGGTGAGGGAGCGAGAAACGCCTGCCAGGATGAAGTTCCACACAGCGTGTTCCAGAACACTGCCGTGCCCGGACTCTATGATATTCCCCAGGTAGTCGGAGTTGGACTTGCGCCCCTGCTTCGCCCCGAAGGACATGTAACAAATCCTGCCGGCCATCTCTGCCAGCGACTCAGCCCCCACCTCGGCGTCGGTGGCCCAGGTTGTCTCGTTCTCCTGGAGGAAGCGCTGCACCGACTCCTGATCCACCACCTGTCTTCCCACCAGGTAGATCTCGGGCTCTCGTATCACCCTCATCCCATACACCTCACCAGTAAGTAGTGCGAAAGACGCGGCCACATCCACGCCTAGCCTTCACAGTATGCCCTAACCTGCCCCAGCTTTTCCACCATCCCCTGGCCGATTGGAGGCAGGCCGAAGGGTGAACGATCTATCGGTGAGCCGCTGGGCCGTCCGGCCGTGATGGTGCAGAGTGCAGAGTGCTCGAGAATCGTAGCTGATCGCCCGGTCTCCGCCCCGCCCGGTCCCCGCATCCCCATGTCACCGTGTCCCAATACGTGTTGCGGCGAACCAGGTTAGCTACTATACTGCTCTAGCTGCTCCCTCGAAGACTTCCCACATTGTAGTCCTCTCCGCACGAGCAGATTCGGGATGGAGGTACGCGGTTGCAGGCGAAGAAGCTGTTGCTCATCGACGATGAGCCGGCCATTCAGATCCTGGTTCGACTGGTGATGGAAGGTGACGGCTGGCAGGTTCTAGTAGCGGGTGAAGGAGTCCCGGGGCTGGCTCTGGCCAAGGAACAGCACCCGGACGTGATCCTCCTGGATGTGGCGCTCCCCGACATATCCGGTCTCGAAGTCTGCCGGCAGCTGAAGTCCGATCCATGCACAAGCTCCATACCCGTGGCGATGCTCACGGCGATGGCCCAGGAGACCGACCGAAGGGCGGCCATGACCCTCGGCGCCGATGACTACGTAACCAAACCGTGGAGGCCCGCGGCCCTGATCGCCAGGATCACCGGTCTGATGGAAAAGTGCACAAGCGCCAAGGATAGCGGTGCGAGCATCAGCTGATCGCAATTGCCTAAGCTTGTCTAACCTTCGCTCACGGCTACGATCTCTTTACTACTCTTTATTGACACTGCTGCGCGACGGCGATAGAATCTAGGTAACGTTAGTCTGAGGAGACCTCCGCTCATCCCCCTCTCTTTAATTATTGCGAGATTGGGCCTAAGCGGGCTTTGGGTAGGCAGCAATTCCGTCTCTGGCTGCATATCCGGCGCGCCGGATTGACCGGCCATGGTGGCCGAAGCTTCGCTCTGGCTTTGTCCGATAAATCCGGGCAGGTGGGTAGCGGCCAGTTCACGACAGGAGTCTCACCTTGGAGATTATTTGGCTCGGCCACAGCTGTTTCAGGTTGAAAGGCCGCGATACAACGGTCATCACCGACCCGTTTGATCTAAGTTCGGGCTACAGCCTCGGCAAGGTTACGGCCGACCTCGTCACCGTCTCTCACCAGGCCCCAGACCACAGCAACGTTGCAGCCGTGGAGGGGAATCCCCAGGTTGTGGACGGACCCGGCGAGTACGAGGTGAGGGGTGTGCTGATTACCGGCGTAGCCACCCGCCGAGACGGCGAGAAGGCCCGCAACACCGCCTGTCTCATTGAAATCGACGATCTCACCGTGTGCCACCTGGGCGACCTGGGCCATATCCTTTCACCCACACAGGTGGAGCAGATGAACAGCGCCGACGTGCTGCTGATCCCCGTGGGAGGCTACAACACCATCAATGCCAGCCAGGCAGCGGAGGTGGTGAGCCAGATCGAGCCGAGGATCGTCATCCCGATGCACTTCAAGACCGAGGTCACTACCCTGGAGTTGGACCCCCTCAGCAAGTTCCAGCGGGAGATGGGACTGCCGGAACTGCAGCCCCAGCCGAAGCTGGTGGTGACCAGGGGTAGCCTGCCCGAGGAGACCACCGTCTTCCTGCTCGACTACAAGCGATAGAGCATAGCGCATTACTGGAAGGATCCACCGATGCCGAACCCTACTCTGAATCGCCGCTATCAGAAGTTGCTCGACCAACTGGACCAGGTGCACCCCAACACTCGAGAGATGTTCCTCTACCTCTTTGCTATGGTGGCTGCCGAGCAGGGGATCATCAACGTGGAGAGAACGCAAGACGAGCGGGGACGGCAGATGGTGATTATGCTGGATCCCAAGAAGAAGCACGAGTTCAAGGTCGCATATCCCGAGGGACTGGACCCGACCTATGCTCGATTCGCCGTCGCGGAGATGGAGCGATTGCTGAGAGAGGATTCCATCGGAACCTCTATGGACAAGACCCTCTTCCGCCAACTGTACGAGAACCATCCCTGCCGAGCCTGCACCTACCACGAGGAAAGGCACTGGCAGATCTGCGCAGAGTGCCATTTCGCCGGCTATCCCGTGAACTTCGAGGGGCCAGGGATACAGTAAGACCCCGAGGTTCCTTCGATCTCTCGGTCTCTCCCTACTGGTTCTATTGGCCTGGGCGTCTCTTCAGATCCGGCTGCACTATGTTCTCCTGAGCCCCGAGGGATTTACTTACAGGAAAGTCGTCCTATCTAGGCCATCGTCCCATTCCTCGTTTCCTTTATACCCTGTGCATCCTGTTCGTCCCTCCCACACGTCTCCCACGTCAACGCCGCGGGATAGTCGCCAGCTATCGGGAATGTTATTATTCCCGGCGGGGGGGTATTGCCAATGGCAGGCGACGAGCAAGCTTCCAGGTCTACTTTGGGCCCGCCGCTCCCCCAACTGGGTGACGGTGAGCCGCGCCAGGAGCAGGAGCCAGCCTGGATAGCCCTGGCCGTGCTCGCGGTCGTTGCCTTCTTCCTATACCTGGTGCGCGGCATACTGACCCCCTTCATAGTGGCCGGCGTACTCTCCTACATGGCAGCCCCCGCCGTCCATTGGATCGAGAAGCGTTGGCGCCTACCCAGGTTCGCCGTCGTCCTCATCTTCTTCCTGGTCTTCTTCGTCCCCATCGGGGTGCTCCTTCGGCTAATGGAGCCTGTTCTGGAAACGGAGACCAAGGAGCTGGCCACCAATGCCCCGCTCATCCTCAGCAACCTGCTCTCTCAACTGTTCGGCGGGACCAGCGTGGATATTCTGGGGCAGACCATCGATGCCGGTACCGTCAGCGACTACCTGCTGGGAGCCCTCTTTGGAGCGCTGGGAACCCCGTCGCAGGCTATCCACGTCGCGCAATCCATCATGGGGGCGCTTCTGGACACCCTCCTATCCGTGATACTCCTCTTCTACTTCCTGCTGGACCCGATAGACTTGGGGCGCACGGCAATTCGGTTCGTTCCGGTGCAACACCGCCCGCACTGGCAAAGGGTTGGCCGAGAGGTTCACGAGGTGCTGGGCCGCTACGTTCGTGGGCTGGTCTTCCTTGTCTTCCTGATGGCCACCGCAACCTGGATCGGCCTGACAGTGATATTCCACCTACCCTTCGCTCTGCCCATCGCCCTGGCCACCGGCTTCCTGGAGATCATCCCCTTCCTGGGCCCGTTGATGGCCGCTACTATTGCTGCAGTGGTAGGCCTCTCTTACGGCGGGTCGGGCTATGCCGCGGGAATCGCCATCTTCTACCTGATCCTCAGAGAACTGGAAGACCAACTGGTTATGCCGGTGGTCATTGGACGGGCCGTGGAGCTGCCCCCCGCCATGGCCATCTTTGCCGTGCTGGCAGGTGGGATGGTAGGTGGGGCGCTCGGGGCTCTTCTGGGCATTCCGGTGGCGGCAGTAGTGAGGATTGCTTTCGAAAGGTGGAGGCCGGCCTGAGTCCGGAACCATCGATGACAAGGGGCCGGCGTTTCGGCCGGCCCCTTATGTCACTATCGATTTGGGCGATTCATCTGCGCCTCTTCGGCTGCAGCCTGGCAGGCCCCTTCGGGGCCGACGGGATCACCCTGGCCGACAGCTTCTCCTCCCGAGTCTGGATCCACCAGCCCACTGCCAGGGCGGCGATCAGCACAACGAGAGCCGTCAACTGCGCCTGTTTGAGCCCCAGCGCGACCAGCGGCTCGGTGCGCAAGAAGAATAGCCCGATCTGCCCCAGGGAATAGCCTGCCAGATATATCACGAAAAGCTGTCCCGGCTTCGGCAACCTCAGTCGCAGATACCACAGCAGTGCGAAGAAAGCCAGGTTGAAGAGCAACTCGTACACCGCGGCAGGCTGGTAAGCCACGGTGTGGTCCGCCACGAAGGAGTTGGCGTGGGCGTAGATGAAGCCCCACGGCAGGGTCGTGGGGGCGCCAACGATGTCGCCATTCACGATGTTGCCGATCCGCCCAAATGCCTGTCCCACCACCGCCACCAGGATGCCCGCATCCAATATGGTCCAGAGGGACAACTTTCGTTTTCGGGCGACAATCCACAGGGCTATCACCACGCCGAATATGGCGCCGTAGAAGGCCATCCCACCTTCCCATGTGGCCACAATTCGCCACGGCTCAGCCAGATACGGGCCCAACGGCTGCTGCACCACGTAGTAGAGGCGCGCCCCAATGAACCCCGCGATGATGGATGGCCACAGCGCGGCCCAGATGTCGTCGTCGGTGAGCCCCCTCCGCCGCGCGTAAGGGTAGGCCACCAGCAGCCCGACCACCACCCCGACGTCGTACATGAGTCCATACCATCGGATGGCGATGGGGCCCAGCTGGGCGAGAATGGGATTGATGTCAATGACGATGAAACCGAGCATTGCGCTTTTACTCCTGTTTCTATTGCGCTAAGCTGCCGTGGAATTATAGAGGTAGCCGGTGCTGCGAGTCCACCCCTGGCTCGCTTCTGCCCCCTCGGGCATTTGAAGGGGGACAGACATGCCCGAGAAGTGCGCTCGACGTCCAGGGAATCGGCGACCGGCCGGACTCATCTCCACTTG
>Ga0209014_10000028_pt1 | contig 71348 bp, 71 predicted proteins | sample BarGraNGADG00212_FD_184491 | JGI IMG/M metagenome (GOLD analysis project Ga0209014, IMG submission 184491) | Arctic peat soil microbial communities from Barrow, Alaska - Barrow Graham LP Ref core NGADG0002-212 (SPAdes) (version 2) | ecosystem: Environmental > Terrestrial > Soil > Wetlands >...
TCGGCCCTCCATCTTGGTGACACTCGGCCCGTGGACATCTCAGTCCACAGTGAGATGTTCACGTCGTGCTGACATGTCGTTCGACATTCATCTCGCAAAGGAGATCGTGACGGGCGCGTTGCCCAGGGCCAGCTGGCCAAGGTTCGACCTGCCAAAGCCTGGCGTTCGGCCTGCAGTCGAGCTGGCTGAATTGCTCCGCGACCCGATCCGTGCAGGCTACGAGCGCGACGAGGAAGCGATCGGACGGGCTCGCGTTGCGCTGGGCGAGGTCCTCCGGTGACGACCCTGGTCATGCGCCACTTCCGGCTGCCCTGGCAGCTGGTCCTGCTCGTCGCCGCGACGCTCTGGACGATCGCCTGGTTCGCAACTGCGCCCCTCGCCGACTGGCTCAGCTACGGGCTGCTCCCGCTGGAGCGCGGCACGGGCACCGGCGACGCCGTGGCCTTCTTCCTGCTCGACGTGCCCAAGGTCCTGTTGCTGCTGTCCGGCATCGTCGCGCTCGTCTCGTTCCTGCGCTCGTTCGTTTCACCCGTGCGAGTGCGCCGCGTGCTTGCCGGTCGTGGCGCGCTGCCGGGCACGGCCGCCGCCGCCGGGTTCGGGATCATCACTCCGTTCTGCTCGTGCTCGGCCGTCCCGTTGTTCATCGGCTTCCTCGAGGCTGGTGTCCCGCTCGGAGTGACCTTCGCCTTTCTGGTTTCGTCGCCGATGGTCAACGAGGTCGCCCTCGTGCTGCTGTGGGGTTTGTTCGGCCCGTGGATCGCGCTCGCCTACATCGCGTCGGGCCTGGCGGTTGCAATCCTCGCCGGCCTCATTATCGGCCGCCTGCACATGGAGAACTACGTCGAGGATTACGTGTGGCAGATGCAGGCGACCGCGACTGCGATCGAGTTCCGGCCGACGCTCGAGCAGCGCGTGCGCGACGCGTGGGGCTCGACCCTCGCGATCGTGCGTCGCGTCTGGCTGTTCGTGATCGCGGGCATCGCCGTCGGCGCCTTCATTCACGGCTTCGTGCCGACCGACACCGTGGTTGCGCTTGGGGGGCGGTCCAACCCGTTCGCGGTGCCCGTTCTGGTTGGCCTCGGCGTACCCCTTTACGGCAACGCGGCGGGCACGATTCCAATAATCGAGGCGCTGCTCGCCAAGGGTCTGCCGCTTGGCTCGGCACTGGCGTTCATGATGGCCATCACCGCGCTCTCGGTGCCCGAGTTTGTGATCCTGCGCCGGGTCATGAAGCCGCGCCTGCTGGCCACCTTCATCGCCATCGTCGCCGGCGGCATCATCGCCGTCGGCTATCTCTTCAACTTCCTGATCTGAATAGGAGGAACCGAGTAATGCACGTCATCGAGGTTCTCGGACCCGGTTGCGCCAACTGTCGGCGCCTGGAGTCCAACGCCCGCGCGGCGACCGTGTTGGCAGGTGTGCCAGCCGAGATACGAAAAGTCACCGACCCGCGCGAGATCGCTGGCTGGGGCATCATGTCGACCCCGGGGCTGGTCATCGACGGCAAGGTCGTGAGCTACGGCCGCGTGCCTTCGGCGGGCGACATCGCGCTCTGGCTGAGCGAGTCCTAGGAAGTCAGGACGACGGCGATCCGACCGCTCCGACAAGGGGAGGGACGTCGCTCAGCCTGACATCCGACCAATCCTGCGCGAACGCCCGGCGCGCCTCGCCCACGCTTTCCTCGCGCTCGCCGATGAAGCGCGCGACGGCGACGCGGTCGTTGGGTGACGCATCGGCGCCGGATGTGCTGGTCAGCCAGGCCGCCGCCTCGTGCGCGGCGACCGACGCGTCGTTCATCTCGCCCAGGACGTCCTGGAGAGTGCGCAGCTGTTCTATGAAGTCGGTCGCCGCGCGCTCGCCGAGGACGTCGCGCAGTGCCTCGAGCGAGTAGCGCATCCGCTTGGCCGTGATGCGCAGGGCGTGCCACGCGACGGCCTCATTCGAGCCCTGCGCGTGCTGCGCGGCGGCGACCATGCGCTCGACCGCCTTGTCGAGTCGCGCCGGCGCAAGCTCGGCCACGCGCTCGTTGGCGCGCTTGCCCGGCGACCACTCGCCGCGTGCCTCGGTGCCCTCGAGCAGGTCGTCGATAAAGCGGCCGTAGCCCGGGCTGTCGAGGTGATCGACGAGCTCGACGAAAGCCGCGTCGCGTCTTGCGCGCCAACTCGCGGCGAGTGGCGCGAGATCGTTCCTGCCGTCGATCGACTCGAGCAGCACGTCGAGGTCGCGCACCGCGCCGAGCAGGCCGGCGGCGCGGCGCAGGCCGATGTCGAAATGCTCGGCATGGGCGCCCGAGAAGGCAGCGTCGAAGACACGCCACGTGGCGCGCATGCGCCGCGTCGCGACGCGCATCTGCTTGAGTGCCAGGACGTTGCCCGCGCGCGTCGCGCTCTCGCGCTCGAGCATGCGCACGACGTGACGGCGCAGCATCTTGCGCGCCGCGTCCGACCAGTGATCGTCGGGCGCAACGCGCGCCGCCTGCTCGACCAGCCGCGCCGCCATGGCCAGCTTGCTGTGTTCGCCCGGCCGGGCCAGGCGCGCCCGCGCGAAGGCCCGGGCAAAGACCTTGAGCGCGCCGGGATCGCCGTCGCGCAGCTCGACCTCGAACTGGTGGATCTCACCCGCGGGCACGCCCAGGAAATCCACCTCTGCCTCGTCGATCGAGGCCACGGCCGTGGCCGTGGGCAGCGCGATCGCGCGCTCGCGGCGCTGCTGGCCGACGGTGAAACGCTCGATCAGGCGCCTCGTGCCGGCGGCCAGCGCGATGACGCGCGCTCGCGCATCGCTCTCGGGCCACGCGGCAGGATTGAGCGCACGGGTCGCCGGCGCCTCGAGCTCGAGGCGCCGATGCAGCCCGCCGCCGGTCTCGATGTCGGCCTTGACGGTCAGCACTGTCTCGCTACCAACGCTGCGCAGGCGCGCCCCGTAGCCGGCCGACTCCAGCGCGGAATCGGGCGTGTCGAAGTAGCGGTCGGTGATCTCGAGCGTCCGCCACGCCGCATCGCCAACGGCCGGGTAACGAGCGTCGAGCCAGCGCACGATCGCTTCACCGACTTCAGCCTCGGCGAAGACGAACTTGAGCTCTACCTCTTCGTTGTCCCCCGCCGGCCCAGCCTCGGTCACCCCACCACGGCCGCGCGCGCGACCGACATGAGCGTCTCGAAGGTGTCGACGCCACGTGGCTCGGCGACGATCTCCTCGATCCGCCGCCAGCGATCGTCGCTGCCCAGCTGCCATGCGCGCCGGTCGTCGGCGAGCATGACCTCGATGATGGTGCGCAGGCGCGCCTGGCTCTCGTTGTCCGCTACGGGCGTGAGCGCTTCGACGCGACGGTCAAGGTTGCGCTCCATCAGGTCGCCCGAGCCGATGTAGAAGCGCTCGCGCTCCTCACGGCCGAAGACGAAGATGCGCGAGTGCTCGAGGTAGCGACCGACGACCGAACGCACGCTGACCGTTTCGCTCGTGCCCGGCACGCCCGGCCGGACTGAGCACATGCCGCGCACGATGAGATCGATCGGCACGCCGGCGGCCGAGGCGCGATACAACGCGGCGATTGAGGCCGGGTCGACGACCGCGTTGCACTTGATGACAATGCGCCCGTCGCCGTACTCCTGGTGCCGCTCGCGCTCGCCGTCGATCAGATCGATCAGGCTGGAACGAAGCATGGCCGGAGCCACGAGCAGCTTGCGATAGCGCGTCTGGCGCGAGTGGCCGGTGAGGACGTTGAACAGGTCCGTTACGTCCGCGCCCAAGTCTGTATCGCAGCTGAGCATGCCCAGGTCGATGTACTGGCGTGCCGTTTTGTTGTTGTAGTTACCCGTGCCGATGTGCACGTACCTGCGCAGGCCGCGGCCCTCACGGCGGACGACGAGCGCGACCTTGGAGTGGGTCTTGAGGCCGATCACGCCGTACGCGACGTGCGCCCCGGCGCGCTCCAGCGCCCTTGCCCAGACGATGTTGGCCGCTTCGTCAAAGCGCGCCTTGAGCTCGACCAGCACAACCACCTGCTTGCCCGCCTCAGCGGCCTCGATGAGCGCGCGCACGATCGGCGAATCGCCCGACGTGCGGTAAAGCGTCTGCTTGATGGTCAGGACGTCGGGGTCCTCGACGGCCTGCTCGATGAAGCGTTGGACGGACGCCATGAATGACTCGTAAGGGTGGTGGAGCAGGATGTCGCCCGCGCGCATGGCGGCGAAGACGTCGGCCTCCTCGTCGGGGTCGCTGGGCAGCAGGCGCAACGGCGTTACCGGCTGCCACGCGGGGTAGTGCAGGGCCGCTGCGTCCAGGTCGGCGATCGCATTGAGTGCGTTGAGATCGAGCATGCCTGAGATCTCGTAGACGTCCTCGGCCTCGACGCCCAGGCCGCGCATCAGCAGCGCGCGCGTGGCATGCGGCATCGAGCGCTCTATCTCCAGCCGGACGACGTTGCCGAAGCGACGCTTGAGCAGCTCTTCCTCGATCGCCTCGAGCAGATCCGGCGCTTCTTCCTCTTCCAGCGCCAGGTCCGCGTTGCGCGTGACGCGGAAGAGATGGTGCTCGAGCACCTCCATGCCCGGGAAGAGAGCGTCCAAGTTGGCCGCGATGACCTGCTCGAGCAGGACGTAGGTGCGCTCGCCGACCTCCATCAGGCGCGGCAGGACGGGCGGCACCTTGATCCGCGCGAAGAGCCGCTCGCCGGTGATCGGATCGCGGACCGTGACCGCAAGCGACAGCGACAGGTCGCTGATGTACGGGAACGGATGGCCTGGGTCGACTGCCAAAGGCGTGAGCACCGGAAAGATCTCGTCGAAGAAGCGCGCGCGCATCTCGACGTGGCGTTCCGGCCGCTCCTCGTAGCGCACGATGCGAATCTGCTCCTCGGCCAGCTCCTGGCGCACGCTGGCCCACGTCTCGGAGTGGCGCACGACCATCGGCAGCAGGCGTGTCCGGATCGAGTCGAGCGTCTGGCCCGCGCTCATGCCGTCCGGCGTTGGGTTCGAACGGCCGGCGGCGACCTGCTGCTTGAGACCCGCGACACGGATCTGGAAGAACTCGTCGAGGTTACTGGCGAAGATGGCCAGGAAGCGGACACGCTCGATGAGCGGATTGCGCTCGTCGACCGCCTCGTACAGCACGCGGTCGTTGAACTCGAGCCACGACAGCTCGCGATTGATGTACGGGATGTCGGCGCGAACTCGGCGACGCGGGCGCATCTGGGGCAGCTGTTGCGGCACGGCACTGCCGGGCATTGCTGATGCGCGTTGTGCGTGCTGGCGGATGGCGGCCATTGGGCGGCTCAGTCTAGCAATCGGCGGGCGCGGCGCACCCTCAGCCCAGCCGCGCGCGCCGGGCGACACCCGTCGCACCGGCGCGCCTGGCGGTGTCCTCCGGGCACGGACACTCGTCGCGCAGGCGCTGAAAGGTGTAGAAGCCGGTGTGGTGTCCGTCAGCCCACGTCGGTTGGAGCGCGTAGCTGCCGACGAGCTGGATGTCGGTCAGCTGCGTCTGGGCCGCCATCAGCGTGGGGTTCGAGTCGAGCCAGCCGGGGATGCCGGCCTCGCCCCGACAATAGGCACACGGGCACAGCCAGCGCATGGTGACGAAGTCGTAGCGCGACAGGTGACCGTCCGGCCACTCGAGCTCGAGGACCGAGGCGGCGCGGTCGGCGTGGATGCGGACGGGGACGAGATACTCGCCGCCCGAGGTGAAGGAGCTCATCGCAGCAATGGTGGCAGCCACAGGTAATCGCGCACGGGCAGCGTCCTGGCGAGCTGTTGGAAGACCCAGATCCAGCCCAGCGCCGACTGGATGTCGGGTGTGTCGGCGCCCGGCCCGGCGTGGCTCGCGCTGCTGGCCTTGGGCACGATCGTGACGTACTTTCCGTACCAGATTGTCTGGCCTGGCTCGACGTACGCGTCGAACTTGCGCGCGAGGTCCTGGCTGCTGATCCAGGTCCCCGGACCCGGATCGAAATGCGCTCCGTTGAGCGTGCCAGTCGGCCAGAGCGGGCCGACGACCTCAACCTGTGTGACCGTGAAGTCTGTCGTCGTGGCCGGGTCGGCAGTCGCCGTAAAGCCGGTCATGATCCACGCATGACGCCCGAAGTGAACGAGCAGGCCGACCGGCTTGCCCGTCTCGCGCAGCTGCAGCGCAGCGTCGTGCAGGGCGCTCTGCATCGTCGAATCGATCGTCCAGCCGTAGTCGGAACCCGCGCCGTAGTGGACGAGCGCATCGGCCCAGCCCTGCGGATCCGCGCCGCCGTCCTCGACCGGGTACTTGCTGTGCGCGGAGGCATAGGCGAGGTAGTTGAGCTGCCGGCTCTTCGAGTGATCGCGCGTGCCGTCGATGAGGTTGAGCATGATCTGCACAGACGCGCCGACGCACGAAGCGTCGAGGAACTGGGTCGCGAAGGCGCCTGCGCGCCAGATGCTGTAGCGGCCGGTCCACGTCGCGGCGCCGGCCGTCCCGGCCGGCGCCGCGACGAGCGCGACGAGCACGAGGCACAGCACGACGACCGGCTTTCGGCCGGTCAGGAGCCTGATCACGGCTCAACGTTAACCAATTCGCGCGCCACGAGCGCCCGCCGCAGTCGCATGATCGTCAGGTCATGACCGAGCGAACCGCGGCGGCAATCGACGTCGGCAGCAACAGCGTCCATCTTCTCGTCGCGCGCGCCCGGCGCGCCGTGCGCCTCGGAACGCGCACGGACCTGATCGCGCTCGCCGACGAGAGCGAGCTGATCGGCCTGGGCGATTCGGTTGACGCGGGCGGCAGCATCCCGCCCGGGCCGCTCGATCTCGTGGTGGCGGCGCTCGAGCGGCAGGTATCCGTGGCGCGCAGCGCCGGCGCGGAACGCATCGTCATCGTCGGCACCGAGCCGCTGCGCCGGGCTTCCAACACGAGCACGCTCATCCTCGCCGTCGAGCGCGGGCTGGGCGAGGAGCTGCGCGTGATCGACGTCCGACAGGAGGCCCAGCTGACGTTCGTCGGCGTGTGCGGCGGCACGAATCCTGACGAAGCGCTGGCGGTAGTCGACATCGGCGGTGGCTCGACCGAGGTCGCGATCCACGTGCCTGGACGAGAGCTCGAGGTAGTTCCCCTGCCGCTCGGTTCGGCGCGCCTGACGAACTCCCTCGTGCGCCACGATCCGCCGACGAGCGACGAGATCGCGTCGCTCATCAAGGCAGCCGTGAGCGTCGTTCACGACGCTGCGTGGCCCAAGAACGATGGGCCGCCCATCCGGCGGGCGATCTTCGTGGGCGGCACCGCGACCAACGTCGCGCGCCTGGGCCGCCTCGACCGCGCCCATCTCAACGAGGACCTGAACACGATCGGTCAGATGCCCGCCGACACGGTCGTCGAGCACTTCGGAGTGCGGCCGCGCCGCGCTCGCCAGCTCGCGGCGGGCGTTGCGATCGTGTCGGCGCTGCTCGACCGCTTCCTGCTTGGTGTGGCCGACGTGAGCGAAGCCAGCCTGCGCGACGGCGCGATCATCGCCGCCCTGGCGCGCGGCCCGGACTGGCTCGCGGCAGTCGACGAGCTGACGAGCTGACGAGCCGACGGGCTGATTCAGTCGCCCACCTGCGCGAGCCAGTCGCGCAGCGGCCCAAGCGCGGCCTTTTCGGCGTAATGACGGCGCAGCCGGCCCGTAGCCATGGTCTGGATCAGGCCCGCCTCGCGCAGCACCGTGAGGTGCTTCATGACCGCCCAGCGCGTGATCGAGCTCGCACGCGAGGTCAGTTGCGAGGTCGTGATGCCGGGCTGCGCGGCGATCGTTTCGAACAGGGCACGACGCGTCGGATCGGCTAGGGCAGCTAGCAGTTCGTCGATGTGAATGCTGCGCACAATCGTCATGTGACGTTATGGTCACATAGTTTGCGCTGAGTTGTCAACCGTTCAGGGCGCGCGCTCGCCTTGCGGACAGGTCGTGGCGTATGATCGGGTCGTGACGCGCATCATCGACGCACCCGACAAGTCCTCCTCGGAACGCCAGGCGAGCGCGCTCGTGCGCGCCTGGGAGGGTCGGGCCGACGGCATCCAGTCGATCGTCGAGCGTCTCGGCGGGGTCGACCAGGTGGGCATCGAGGAGCGCGTCGACAGCCTCAAGAAGCGATCGATCAAGAAGGAATCCAAGCTCTGGGCGCTCGACCTCGCGATCCGGATGATGGACCTGACCACGCTCGAGGGGAAGGACACCGAGGGCAAGGTGCGCGCGATGTGCGCCAAGGCGATCCGCCCTGATCCATCAGATCCAACCATCCCGAGCGTCGCCGCAGTGTGCATCTATCCGGCGCTGATATCGGTCGCCAAGAGCGCCCTCGAGGGCTCGAATGTGAAGGTCGCCAGCGTCGCCACGGGCTTCCCGTCAGGCCAGACGTTCACCGACGTCAAGCTGCTCGAAACGCGCCAGGCGGTTGTCGCCGGCGCAGACGAGATCGACATGGTCATCGATCGCGGCGCTTTCCTGCAGGGTGACTACCGCCACGTGTTCGATGAGATCGTCGCTGTCAAGGAAGCGTGCGGATCGGCTCACCTGAAAGTCATCCTCGAAACCGGCGAGCTCGAAACGTACGACAACGTCCGCCGTGCGAGCATCCTGGCGATGGCCGCCGGGGCGGACTTCATCAAGACCTCGACGGGCAAGGTCACCCCGGCGGCGACGATGCCGGTGATGCTCGTCATGCTCGAGGCGATCCGCGACTTCAACAGGCGGACCGGTCGGCTGGTCGGCATGAAGCCAGCTGGCGGCATCCGCACGGCCAAGGAAGCGATCCAGTTCCTGACGATCCTGTACGAGACGCTCGGTCCGCGCTGGATGACGCCCGATTTGTTCCGGTTCGGCGTGAGCAGCCTGCTCAACGATGTGCTGATGCAGATCCGCAAGGAGCGCACGGGCGCCTACCAGGGACCCGACTACTTCACGCTCGACTGAGTCGCCACCGCGGCGAGCCCGGAGGTAATCGGACCCCGCTCAGTCGGAGCGAAGCCTCGAATAGATGACCAGGTCGTGGTAGGCGCCGCCGCGGAACTGCGACCCGCGGTTGACGCCCTCGCGCGTGAAGCCGGCCTTCTCGAGGGCATGCTGCTCGGGCAGGTTGTCGATGTCCGTCTGCGCCTCGACTCGGTTGGCGTTGGTCGAGACGAACAGCCAAGCGGCGAGCAGCCGTTGTGCGTCCGATCCGTAGCCGTGTCCGCGCGCCGCGGGCACGAGATCGATGCCGATGTTCCACGCGCGCGAATCGTCGGGCGGTCCGTAGTGCACTGCGCGCCATTGGACGGTGCCGACCGGCTCATGGTCGAGGCGCTCCACGATCAGCGTGCCGTTGTAGTCATTGCGCAGCGGCCCACGAGCGAGAACGTCGCGCGGCGTGCGGCCGATGGGCTGGCCGAAGTCGTTGAAGCCGCCGATGTCGCGCTGCTCGTTGAGCCAGTCGACCAGCTCAGCGTCGTTGAGGGTGAGGTCACGCAGCCGGACGAGCAGGCCCTCGACCGGCAGGCGAGCGTCAGTCATCGACGGCGGCAAAGGCCAGCGAGGCATTCAGGCCACCGAAGCCGAACGAGGTGGACAGCACGCCCCTGATCGTGCCCTCCAGCGGCACGGCGCGCAGGCCCGGCAAAGCGGCGGCTGCGCCGGGGTCGACGTGCTCGAGGTTGACCGTCCCGGGTGCCCAGCCACGGTCGATGGCCAGGGCCGAGATGGCGGCCTCGATCGCGCCCGACGCACCGAGCGGGTGCCCGTAATAGGCCTTTGTGCCACTGACCGGGACGGTTTGCGCGCGCGCGCCAAGGGCACGGGCGATGGCGCGCGCCTCGACCTCGTCGCCGAGCGGTGTCGACGACGCGTGGGCATTGACGTAGTCGATCTGCACCGCCTTCATGCGGCCGTCGGCGAGGGCGAGGCGCGCTGCGCGCGCGGCCTGGCGGCCATCGGGCCGCGGCTGAACCATGTGAAAGGCATCGCTCGTCGCCGCGTACCCGCGCAGCTCGGCGTAGGGCCGCGCGCCACGCCTCCGCGCGACAGGTTCGGCCTCGAGGACGAGGAGCGCGGCGCCCTCGCCCATGACGAAGCCGTCCCGGTCGGCATCGAACGGCCGCGCCGCGCTCGCGGGGGCGTCGTTCCGGCCCGCGCTCAGGGCGCGAATGATGTCGAAGGCTCCAAATGCAAGCGGGCTGAGGGGCACTTCCACGCCTCCCGCGAGCGCGGCGTCCGCGCTTCCAGAGCGGATCAGCCTGAGTGCCTCGCCGATCGCCACTGCCCCGGCGGCGCACGAGTTGGCCGTCGACAGGATCGGGCCATGGAGTCCGAGAGCAATGCCCACGTTGGCCGGCGCGGCGCCGCCGAAGACGGCGAGGGCAAGGTTGGGCGCCACGGACCTGATGCCACGGGCGATGTAGCGCTCGTGCTGCTGCTCGGCATACGCGATCCCGCCCAGGGCCGACCCGACGTAGACCGCGAAGCGGTCGGCACGGGCGGCTCCGCGCTGGCCAACCTCGAGGCCCGCGTCGAGCAGTGCCAGCCGCCCGGCCGCGAGCGCGAACTGGCTGAAGCGGTCCGTCTGCCGGGCGGCGCGGGCGTCCATGAAGTCGGTCGGCTCGAAATCGTCGATCTGGGCGGCGACCTGCGAGCGGAACGGAGCTGGATCGAAGCGGTCGATGCGCTTGACCGCAGACCTGCCGGCGTGCAGGCCGGCTAGGAAGGCGTCGCGACCGATGCCGATCGGCGTGACGACTCCGATGCCCGTGATCCACACGCGGCGCGACCTGTCGCTCACGTCGCGCTCGTCCCGGTCGGTGTCTGCTCGGCGATCTGCTTGAACCTTGCCAGCGTGCGGCCGGCGATGGGTCGTACGAACCAGCGATCGGCGATGCGCGGGAACAGCTCGTCGCCGAGGAGCGGGAGGTGGCGCGTGAAGTCGTGCACGATCGCCACGTTCGAGCCGTGCAGGCCGGCAGGCGTGATGTGCCAGGTCACGTCCATGCCCCGTGTCGGACCGCAGGTGTGGACGAAGCGCAGACGAAGGTCGGCTGGGTCCGAAGCGTCGGCCCAGGTTCGTGCCCGCCAGCTCACGGGAACTCCCAGCGGCCCGAATCGGCGCGTCGCTTTCATCCTCGCTTCTGTCTCGTCGCCGTTGCGTGACAGGACGGTCACCTGTCGGTAATGCGGCAGCAGCTCGGGCCATCGGCCGACGTCCCGGGCGAGCTCGAAGACTCGCTCGCCCGGCGCGTCGACGCTGATCTCAATCCGCGAGCGCAACTTCTGACGCTTCCAGGTATTCGAGCGTTGGTGCCAGGAGCGGCACGATGGGCAGCTCGCGCACCTCCGACAGCGGTACCCACGCCGCCATGTCGGTCGACTCCTCGATCTCGTGACGGATCGAGCCGCCCGTGATGCGCACGAGGTAGACGATCTGGATGCCGTGGAATGGGCCCCAGCCGCGCTCGGGTAGCGGGCCGCGAGTCCATGAGCCGACAAACGCGAGGCGCTCGATCTCGCCGGTCAGCCCCGTCTCCTCCTCGAGCTCCCGGCGCACGGCAAGAGCAGGGTCCTCACCGAAGTGGATGCCACCGCCGGGCAGGGTCCACATACCGACCGACGGGTAGCCCGGCGCGATGCGCACCATCAGGAGCTGCTGAGCCTCGTCGACGACTACCGCGTAGGCCGCGATGCGCGTCATCGGCGCCAGTTCGGGCTGGTCGCTCACGGTGCGAGGACTCGGGCGAGGAAACGTGGGTCGAGCGCCTTGCTCGCCGGCGCCTGGTCGGCGAGCACGGCCGTCAGCTGCTGGCGCAGGTCGACGCGCCGTTCGAGTCGGCGCAGCGCGTAATCGAGAACGACTGGCTTGGCGATGAAAGCCTGCAGCACGAGCGAGAACACGTTCTTGCTCCGAAAACGCGATCGAACCCGGCGATCGTAGACCGCCAACGCGTTCTGGTCTGTGGACAGCCAGCGGTCGATCGCTTCGGCCGCAAGCGCCGCGGTCACCAGCGCCCGATGGAGGCCTTCTCCGGTGAGCGGGTCGATGAACTCGATAGCGTCGCCGACGAGCAGCCAGCCATGGCCCGCGGCACGAGTCACGTGATGCTCCAGCCGGCCGGCGACCTGCGCTTCGTCCGTCCTTGGCGCCGTCGACCAGCGATGTGCCTGCGACGCGGCGGCCATCACCTCGTCGACGACCGGTTCGACGCCGCCCTGAAGACGCTCCGTGGGCACGACGATGCCGACGTTGACACGGTCGCCCGGAACCGGCGCCAGGCCGACGTACCACCCGGCGCCGAGCACGAACGTGCCCGTCATCTGCACTCCCTGTGGCGCCGCGTCCATGTCGCGGACGTGGAAGGTGATGCCGGCTCGACCGAGCCAGCTGCGCTCGCTTGCTACGCCCGCGGCACGAGCCACGCGAGATCCGCGGCCATCGGCGCCAACAACGACGCGTGCCTGGATCAGTTCGTCGGGCGGCGCCTCACCGCCAGTGGCCGTCGATGCGATGACGAGTTGGTGTGAGTTGCGGCCAGAGCCCAACACCACCTCGCGCACCACACATTCGCGGTGAACCTCCGCGCCGGCACGGCCAGCGTGCTCGAGCAGCTCTTGGTCGAGCCGCGTCCGATCAAAACCGCACGCGAAGCCGGCGCGGTACTCGAGGTTGCAGACCTGCCCGCGCGCCGAACGGAGTTCCATCGCGGAGATCGGGCGGTGCAGATCCGCGACCAGGTCGCGGCCCAGGCCGAGCGCGATCAGTCGCGAGCGGACGAGGGGAGAGGCGAAGACGCCGCACGCCCGCCAGCGCGGTTTGGCGTGGCGCTCGAGGATTGCCACCCGATAACCGAGCCGCGCGAGATGGGTCGCTGTCGCCGCGCCGGCCGGGCCGCCGCCCACGATGGCGACATCGACTTCGTCAGCCACCTGCCTGTTGCTCGGGGACAAAGACGAGCGCGTAGCGGTAACCCGGCCGCGTTCCGTATCGGGCGACCGGCCGCAGCCCGGCCTGCTGCGCCATGCGCACGAGTTCCTTCTCGGTATATGCCCGGCGCACGGACAGTGGCGCGTCGTGGCGCGTGTACTGGTTGCGCGTTGCGATCCGCGTCAGCAACCACGCGCCGGCCCACCAGCGCCAGCCTCGGTCGAGGTCATTGATCACGACCGCCTGTCGACAGACGCGGCGCATGTGGCTCAGGAATGTGACGGCGGCCGACGGCTCGAGATGGTGAATGACCAACGAAGCGTGAACCACGTCGAACGAGGCGCTGCTCTCGTCGGGTAGCGCACCCTCGCGAACGACGATCCGGCCGCGACCCTCGACGCGCATGGCTGCCGCGACGATCTCGGGCCGAATGTCAGTAGCCGTGATCTCGCGACCGTCGCGCGCAAGTCGGAGCGGAATATCGGCGCCGCCCGTGCCAACGTCGAGGATGCTCAGCGCGAAGCTGTTCAGCGCCAGCGGAGCGACCGCGCGCTCCGACAGATCCGCGCCGCCGAGCCAGCGATTTATGCGTGCCAGGTCGCGCAGGTTGCCGGCGAGAAGCTGTTCGTCGAGCCGTCCGTCGAGAAGCTCATGCCCTCCTTCAAGTCGTCGCATCGGTGAACTCTAGTCGCTTAGTGCAACAAGTGACGCTTCGGTCACATAATGAGTGGCGCTTTGGGATCACCGGGTGTAGTGTTGGCCCGATGGCCGCCCGCAAAGACTCGACCGGTAGTCGCGAACCCTCGTCGGCGCTCGCTCGGCGCACATCGCCGGACGTCGGTCGGGGAACACAGTCGCCCAACAGCTGGGCACTTGGCGACGGCCAGCAGATCCCGTGGGAGTACGCGCCGGCGCCGGAGTCGCGCGATGTCGTCCAGCTCAAGTCGCGTTACGGGCTGTTCATCGGCGGCAAGGAGGTCGCACCGCGCAGCGGGCAGTGGTTCACGACGGTCGATCCATCGACGGAGGAGCCGCTCGCGGAGATCGCGCGCGCGAGCGTTGCGGACGTCGATCAGGCCGTCACCGTCGCCCGGCGCGCGTTCAAACGGGAGTGGGGCACGCTGCGCGGCAGCGAGCGCGCCAAGTACCTGTTCCGCATCGCGCGCATCCTCCAGGAACGCAGCCGTGAGTTTGCCGTGCTCGAGTCGCTCGACGGCGGCAAACCGATCAAGGAGTCGCGCGACGTGGACGTGCCGCTCGCCGCGGCACACTTCTGGTACTACGCGGGCTGGGCGGACAAGCTCGAGTACGCCTTCCCGAACCGCGATCCGCAGCCGCTCGGCGTCGCCGCGCAGGTCATCCCGTGGAACTTCCCGCTGCTCATGCTCGCCTGGAAGATCGCGCCGGCGCTCGCCGCTGGCAACACGGTCGTGCTCAAGCCGGCCAGCTCGACCCCGTTGAGCGCGCTCTTCTTCGCCGACGTGTGCCGCCAGGCAGACCTGCCGCCCGGTGTCGTCAACATCATCACCGGGCCGGGCGAGATAGGCCTCGCCCTCGTCAAGCATCCCGATGTCGACAAGGTCGCCTTCACCGGCTCGACGTCCGTGGGCAAGGAGATCGGCCGTGCAGTCGCGGGCACCGACAAGGCGCTGACGCTCGAGCTGGGCGGCAAGGCGGCCAACATCGTCTTCGACGACGCGCCCATCGACCAGGCCATCGAGGGCGTGGTCAACGGCATCTTCTTCAACCAGGGCGAGGTGTGCTGCGCGGGAAGTCGCCTCTTCGTCCAGGAGTCGATCGCCGATTCGTTCGTCGAACGGCTGAAGGACCGACTGTCCACCCTGCGCGTGGGCGACCCGCTGGACAAGAACACCGACGTCGGCGCGATCAACAACGCCGCCCAGCTGGCCAAGATCGAGGAGTTGGTGGAAGCGGGGATCGCGGAGGGCGCCGACATGTACCAGCCGGCGTGCGAGCTCCCCGCGCGGGGATGGTTCTTCCGACCGACGCTGTTCACCAACGTCGCACAGTCGAGCCGCATCGCCCAGGAAGAGATTTTCGGGCCGGTGCTGTCCGTCTTGACTTTCCGCACGCCGGCCGAAGCGCTCGAGAAAGCCAACAACACGGCGTACGGCCTTTCGGCCGGGGTCTGGACCGAAAAGGGCAGCCGCATCCTGGACATGGTCAGCAAGCTCCGCGCCGGCGTCGTCTGGGCGAATACGTTCAACCGCTTCGACCCGACCTCGCCGTTCGGTGGCTACAAGGAGTCGGGCTTCGGACGCGAGGGCGGGCTGCACGGCCTGCTGGCCTACCTGGATCTCGGAGCTGGTCACTGATGTCTGATTCGCCGCGCCGCGCCTTCGTCTCGCGCCGGTCGGACGGCGAGCACCTGTGGTCGCTCGGCGGCCATTTCACGACGAAGCTGTCCGGGGAGCAGAGCGACGGTGGGTTCGCGCTGGTTGAAGCGATCGCGTTCCGTTCGACCGAGCCGCCCCTGCACATCCACACCCGCGAAGACGAGGCCTGGTACGTGCTCGACGGCCAGATGACGCTCTACGTTGGTGATGAGTCGTTCGTCGTGCCGAGTGGAACGTTCGCCTTCGCGCCGCGCGGGCAGGCGCACGCGTTCACCGTCGACATCGAACCGACCCGCGTGCTCGTGTTCGCGACACCGGCCGGGTTTGAGCATTTCGCCCAGGAGCTGGGCACTCCCGCAACGGGCGAGACGCCACCAGCCGATCTGTCCGTACCGTCGCCCGACGAGCTCGGCCCGATCGGGGAGCGCTACGGCATCCAGGTCGTCGGGCCGCCGGTCAGGTTGCGCAATGGCTGAGCGGCACCCCAAGACGGTCATCGCAGATCCACTGGCACCGGCGCGCATCCCTGTGCGCAAGACGTACAAGCTGTACGTCGGCGGGCAATTCCCGCGCTCGGAGTCCGGGCGCAGCTACATCGTCCGTGCCGCAGACGGGACGCCGCTCGTCAACGCCGTGCGCTCGTCTCGGAAAGATGTGCGCGACGCGGTGCGCACGGCGCGCGGGGCCGTGGCGGGTTGGTCGGGCAAGACGGCGATGAACCGCGGCCAGGTCCTGTACCGCGTGGCTGAGCTGATGGAAGGGCGCCGCGCGCAGTTCGTCGAAGAGGTCACCGCGGCCGAAGGGCTGTCGCCTGCCGACGCCACCGCCCAGGTTGACCGAGCGATAGATCGCTGGGTCTGGTACGCCGGTTGGGCCGACAAGATCAGCCAGGTGCTGGGAACGGTCAACCCCGTCGCCGCCCCGTACTTCAACTTCAGCATCCCGGAGCCGACCGGGGTCGTGGGTGTCGTCGCGCCAGAATCGTCGTCACTTCTGGGACTCATCTCGCGCGTCGCGCCGGTCGTCGTCAGTGGCAACGCCGCGGTCGTGCTCGCGTCGGAGTCACGGCCACTGCCGGCCGTGACGCTGGGCGAAGTGCTCGCCACGTCGGACGTTCCTGCCGGCGTCATCAACATCTTGACCGGCCTGCGCAAAGAGCTCGTGCCCACCCTCGCGGCGCACATGGATGTCAACGCGATCGACACGTGGGGCGTGCCGCGCGACATGCGTGCGCAGGTCGAGACCAGTGCCATCGAGAACGTCAAACGCGTCACTCGCCCGCCGCGTGGCGTCGATGACCGCTACGACTGGCTGGATGACCGCCGCGCGCAGCGGCCGGAGTGGATCGCCGCGTACCTCGAGATCAAGACGGTCTGGCACCCCATAGGGATGTGACCAGAAGCCAAGATATTCGGCCTCGACGCTGGTATCAGAGGCCGTCGGGCACCACGCCCAGCGAGCGACGCTGGCTGGTCGCAACCGGCGCGGCCGCGCTCGCTCTTTTCGTGGCGCTCGCAGTCTGGGCACATGACGTTGTCACGCCGGCATGGGAGCTGGACCTCGTCAACTTCGCGCATCTACAGCCGAACCTGGCGGGAGACGTCCTGAATGGCATCAACACGCTGGGCAACCCGGTCAACTGGATCGTGCTGCTCGCCGTGCTGGCCATCGCGGTCGGCCTCCTGCGCGGGACTCGGGCCGGCGTGTTCGTCGGCGCCACCTATGCGGTTGACTTCGTGGCCACGCTGACCAAGTACTACGTCCAGCGCGGCCGACCCGACACGGAGGCGACTCATGCGCTCTTCGGCGTCGATAGCTACGGATTCCCGAGCGGGCATACGGCGCGCGCGGCGGCGCTCGCAGGAGCTCTGGTCTGGATCTTCGTACCGGCGCGCTGGCGGCTGCCATTGGCGATCGTCAGCGCCCTTGTCGGCGGCCTGATGATGGGCTACGCGCGCGTCGCGTTCGGCGTTCACTTCCCGACTGACACGCTTGGCGGACTGCTGCTGGGCATTTGCTGGTTCGCCCTCAGCGCAGCGCTCGTCTGATGAGCCGGGTCTAGACTGGCGCGCGTGACCCACGCTGCCGCGGTGCTGCGCCGCGCGCTTCTGCCCGCGTTCCTGATGGCCGTCGCTTTTGCGCTCGGCCACCAGATCACCTACGTCGTGGAATACGGCTCGAACGCGGGCAGCGCGCTTGCGCGATCCGGCCACGACCTCGACTGGACGCTCGCCGTCGCGTCGATCGCCCTGCTCTCGGTCGCGCTGGTGGGGCTTGCCGTGCGCGAGCTGCGTCGCCTGTCGCGCCAGGCTCGCGGCGTGGCAGACGCCCGCAGTCGGGGCTCGCCGCTCACGGCGCTCGTCGCTGACACTGTCCCGCTCGCGCTGGCCGTCCTCGTCGTCTCGGTGGTCAGCTTCGTCGTTGTCGAGAACCTGGAATACGCAGCCGCCGGACTTGCCTCGCCCGGCTTGACCCTGGTCTTCTCTGCCGAGCACCAGGCAACGCTCATCATCTTCGAGCTCGTCTCGCTCGCGGTCGCCCTTGTTGCCGCGCTGTATCGCTGGCGACGCGACATCCTCGTCGAGTTGATCGAGCTGGCGCAGGGGTTGCGGATGCACGGCAGACCGCTCCTCGGGTCGCGGCCGATCGAGCTGACGCTGCCAGCCAGCTCCATCGTCCGCGCCCGTCCACCCGGCAGGGCCCCGCCTCTTCCAGCCTGATCGACGCCGCGGCCATTTGCGGCCGCGCCGAGCAGCACCGCCGGCTGCGGCGGCAAGAAGAGGAAACAAGACCCTCATGCGACTGACCAAAAGACTTGGCGCGTCCCTCGCGCTTGCGACGGCTCTCAGCCTGATCGCCGCCGTCACGGCGCTCGGCCACGTCCATTTCCAGGCCGGGACCTACAACATCGCCCTTGGCTGGGCAAACGAGCCGACGTACGCCGGAGAGCTGAACGCCGTCCAGGTGCTCGTATCGGACGGGACCGGCAACCCGGTCACGGACCTTGGGCCGAATGACCTCCAGGTCATCGTCTCGGTCGCCGGCCAGGTGTCGCAGCCGCTCCCCTTCGCACCGGCTTTTGATCAGGCCGAGGGCGTTGGCACGCCGGGCGACTACCGCGCCGCGATTATCCCGACCCTGCCGGGCGACTACACGTTCCACCTGACGGGGACAGTCCACGGACAGGCGGTCGACGAGACGGCTACCTCCAGCGACTCGACCTTCGAATCGGTCCAGGGGGCGAGCGCGATCCAGTTCCCCAACCAGGCGCCGTCGGGCGCTGAGCTCGCGACGCGTATCCAGAGCGTTGATGCGCGGGTTACGTCGGCGCAATCGAGCGCGATGCTCGTCGGCGGCGCGATCGGCGTCGTTGGCATCGTCATCGCGCTATTCGCACTCGTCGTCGCGCTCCGCGCGCGGCGGTCCAGGGTCGTGTAGCGATCCGTGTTGATCCGCTGGGGCCGATTCGCGCTGCCGGCAGTGTTCGTGGCGAGCGCCCTGCTCGCCACGGCCGGGCCGGTGCTCGGCCATGCCCTGCTCAAGTCGTCGCAGCCGGCGCCCGGTGGCTCGCTCGCGGCCTCGCCGGCAGCCGTAACCATCACGTTCACGGAGGCGCCCGACCTGCGCCTGTCGACGATCAGCGTCGTCGACTCGACCGGCAGCGCCATCCAGACCGGCCCGCTGACCGGCTCGCCGACGGACCCGACCACGCTCAGCGTCACGCTGCCGACACTCGCCAACGGCGTCTACACGGTCACCTGGCGGACGGTGTCGTCGGTCGACGGGCACCTGGCCACCGGCTCCTTTGCTTTCGGCGTCGGTGTCGCGCCACCGGCTCAGCCCGTGACTGCGTCCGCGTCGGGCTCAGCGCAGCTCTCGGCGCTGGGCATCGCGGGCAGGTGGCTGACCTACGCCGGATTGCTCGTTCTCGTCGGTGCCTGCTGGATGCTCTGGCAGACGACGATCAGGAGCACCGTCGCCGGGGAGCGAGAGGCGCGGGCGCTGCGCACGCTGCTGCTGATCGCGGCGGGCGCTGCCGCCGCCGGCACGCTGATCGTGCTCTTCGACCAGCTTTCGACCGCCGGCGTCGCGTTACCGGACGTGGTCGGCACATCCCTGGGCAATGCCGTGGCACTGCGCGGCGTGACCGCCTGTGTCGCGCTCGTGGGCGCGCTCATCGTCCGCTGGCGAGCTGGGCGCGTCGGCTTGCTGGTCGCGGTGCTCGGCGTGCTCGCGTCGATGGCCGTCGACGTCGGTTTCAGCCACGCCGGAGCGGGCAGCCAGCCGCTGCTCGACAGTGGCGTCCAGTGGCTGCATCTCGTCGCCGCGGGTGCGTGGCTCGGCGGACTCACCGCGCTGCTGGTCTGGCTGCACTATCGAGCGCCCGATGAACGTGCGGCGGACATCGCGCGACGCTTCTCGCTCGTTGCGACGGTCTCGATCGCGCTTCTTGTCATCACCGGCGTGGTTCGCGCGATCGAAGAGATCGGCACGCTCGACGCGCTCTTCGGAACGCTCTTCGGCTGGCTGATCATTGGCAAGAGCGCGCTGCTGTCCGTGCTCGCCGCGCTCGGCGCACTGAACCATTTCCGGCACGTGCCGCGCGGCGTCGGCGGCATTGGCCCGCTCAGGAAGGTGGGCCGCGTCGAGATCGGCGTCGCGGCCGTGGTCGTGCTGCTGACGGCCACGCTGGTCAACGTCGCGCCGCCAGCGGAGACGGCAACCGCGACCACACCGCAACAGGTGACTGTCTCGGGCAGCGACTTCGGCACGACCGTGCGCGTGGCGCTGAAGGTCACGCCGGGGACGGCCGGAATAAACACGTTCGTTGCCGACGTGCGCGACTACAACTCCGGGGCCGGCGCGGGTGCCACGGCGGTAACGCTGCGCTTCGCGCTGCCGGCCGAGCCGCAGGTCGCGCAATCACGTCTCGATCTCACCAACCAGCCTGATGGAACCTTCTCTGCCACGGGCACGAACCTGTCGATCGACGGCACGTGGCGCGTGACCGCCGTGGTGACGACCGCGAGCAACGTCGTCGAGGTGCCGCTCGAGGTCACAACACGCATCGTCCGCCAGCAGGTCGATGTCAACCGCCAACCGGGACTGCCCACGATCTACATCGTCCACCTCGACGCAGGCGGCACCGTGCAGATGTACCTTGACCCCGGCACGCCTGGGCCAAATGAGCTGCACGCCACGTTCTTCGATGTGCAAGGGAATGAGCTGCCGGTGACCAGCGCGACGATGTCGATCGGACCCGAAGGCCAAGCGGCCACGCCGCTCACTCCACGCATCCTCGAGCCGGGCCACTTCGTTTCCGATACCAACCTTCAGTCGGGCACTTACCTCGCGACCGTGATCGGCACCTCGCCGAGCGGGAGCGGATCGCTCGTTGCCCACACAGATATGGATGTGAGCCAATGAAACCGTTGCTATCTGTCGCACTCGCGCTGGTCGTCCTTGCCTGCAGCCGGGCAGGCGCGTCGTCGCCGCCCGCGAGCGCGCCTGCGAGCGCACCGGCGAGCGTGCCGGCGAGCGGGCCCGCATCCGCGTCGGAGTCCTTCGGTCCGCGCCCTTCGTCGCCGGCGACGCTGACCATCACCCAACCGGCGGACGGCGCCACGGTCAGCGGCACGACCGTCCATGTCAGCCTGAATCTCGAGAATGCCACGATCACGAGCCTGACGACCGCGTCTATCCGCCCCGACCAGGGGCACATCCACCTCTATTTCGATGGTGTCCTGACGACGATGAACTACTCGACCGAGCAGGATCTGCCGGTGACGCCCGGGACCTACTCGCTCAAGGCAGAGTTCGTCGCCGCCGACCACGCGCCGTTCTCGCCGCGCGTCTGGTCGAACCAGGTCGTGTTCACGGTCAAGTAACGAACGGGCGTGGGGAACCTGGTGTGCGCTCGTTGGACACGACTGGCACGTGTGCTGCCGGCGCTTGCGCTGGTCGTGGTCGGCCTGGCCGCTCTCGGCGTCGTCCAGCTCGCCGGGCCGGCGCGGCGCCTGCCGCTGTACGACGGTGTGGTCGTCGAGGACCCATATCGCTACGCCGCGCCCTCGCCGGGTCAAGCGGGCACGCCCGGGACGGGCGAGAGTGTCGTCCAGGTTTCCGGCACGGGCAGCCCGTCGGTCGTCCTTTCGACGGGCGAGAATCCGCCTCAGGCGCAGCTCATCGCGCCCGGTGGAGCTTTCGCGGTCGCGGCGGGCGCGACCAGCCTGACGGGCACGCTCACGCCGCTGGCACCGACTGCCGCGCAGGCGCAAGCTGGCGCGGTTGGCAATGTCTACCGAATGACGGTTACCGACCAGAACGGCCAGCAGGTTGCGCTGGCGAGCGGGGCACAGGCCACGGTCATTCTTCGCGCACCCAACCAGCACGCTCAGGTCGCGGTCGGGCGCTGGGACGGCACGTCGTTCACGAACCTGACCACGACCACGGGCAACCAGGCAGACCTGCTCCGGACGCAGGCCGACAGGCTGGGCGACTTCGCGCTCGTGCCCGGTTCATCGACCGGTCCCGGCCCCGGCCTCCTCCTGCTGGCCGGCGCACTCCTGCTCGGGCTTGCGGTCCTGGCCGCTGTGATCATATTCAGGCGGCGCTCAGTTGCGACTGCGCCGGCCGCGCCGCGTGGCGCGCCGTCCGCGGCACGGACGAACAAGGCGCGCAAGCGCGGACGTCGATGAGATGCTGGCCTTGATGATGCGCGCCAACGCTCGCCTCGCCGCCGTGCTGATGCTCGTGGTGCTCGTCGCGATGCTCGCCGGCGGCTGCACCGGCAGTTCGCCGATCGTCCTCGGCGCGGCCTTCCCGACATCCGGCAACGCCGCCGACCTCGCCAGCCAGGAGCTGGCCGGTGTGCAGATCGCGCTCGACATGGTCAACGCGGCCGGGGGCGTCAACGGCCGGCCGATCCAGCTGGTCGTCAAGGATCTCGAGAGCGACGCCGACGCGCCGACGGTGATGGCCCAGCTCAAACAGGCCGGCGCCAGTGTGGTCGTCGGCGCCTACTCGTCGGCGTTGTCTATCTCCGCGTCGAGCGCCGCGGCCGACGACGGCCTCGTCTACTGGGAGGCGGGCGCGGTCGCCGATCAGCTCACCGGCCGCGGCCTGCCGCTCGTCTTCCGAGTCGGCGCAAGCGGCTCGAACCTGGGCTCGAACTCGGCGACGTTCGCCGCGACGCAGCTCGCGCCGCGCCTGGGCAAGCCCGTGAGCCAGCTGCGTGTCGCGATCGTCGCCGCGCGCGACGACTACGCCTCGTCCGTGGCGGGCGCGGCGCGCTCGACGGCCCAGGCGGCCGGGATGCCAATAGTCGCCGACGAAACCTACGACCTGAACACGCCGGACTGGAGCCCCGTGATGGCCGACCTCGCCGCGGCACAGCCGGACGTGATCATGCTTGCCTCGCACATCCCCGACGGCGTCGCGTTCCGCCAGGCAATGCTCGCCGCCGGTGTGCACGCTGGCGCGCTGATAGGGACGACGATGGCCGAATGTGACCCCGACTTCGCCGGCGACCTCGGTCCCGACGCAGTGGGAGTCTTCGCCTCCGACCGACCGACTGGCGGTTTCCAGCCCTCTGCGCTCAGTGCAGACGCGCGCTCTGTCTACGAGAAGTTTGCGGCCGAGTGGACGTCGCGCGGACTGGCGACGAACACGGCCGAGAACTCCGGCGCGGGCAGCGACGAGTACTCGATCACCGGCCCGAACCCGGCCGGCGGCGGCAACCAGCCGACCGAGGAGGGCATCTCTGGCTTCTCGGCGGCGTGGGCGCTGTTCCACTACGTGTTGCCGGCCGCGGCGTCGTCGGCCGAGCTCACGCCACAGTCGATCGCCGCCGCGGCCCGCGCGCTCGATCTGCCCGCAGGCTCGCTGCCTAACGGCGCGGGCGTTCAGTTCTCGTCGGACCCACAGACGCTCGGCCAGAACGAGCGCGCGGTGGGCGTCATCTGGCAGTGGCAGGCCGTGCGGACCTACACCTTCGTCTGGCCACCGACCTACGCCACGGGCTCCATCGCCTTCGTTCCGCTCGCGCGATGACCGCCGCCGCACGCACCATAGGACGCTCGGCTCGTGGCACGGCACTGACCCAGGCGGCCGTGCTCGTCACGGCACTGGCCGGTATCACGCTCATTCGCGCGGCGATCAACGGCACGACCGTGGCCAGTGCGTTCTTCGCCGGCGCGTTGTTCGGTGCCACGCTCCTGGCCGCCGCGGCGCTTGCCTCACAACCCATTCGACTCGCCCTTCCCGGGGCTCGCGCGATCGTCATCGGCCTTGCCGGCGGCGCGGCGATCGTTGCCATCCCGCTTGCCGTGCATGCGATCGCCGCGCCCCCCGTTCAGCCACAGCCGTTCGTGCTCTGGGCGGCCGTGACCTGTCTCGTGGTCGCGGGCGAGGAGGCCATGCTGCGCGGCGCGATCCTTGATCGCGCCCGTGCCGCGGCTGGCCTCGTGCCGGCCGTCGTGGTGACCAGCGCGCTGTTCGCGCTCATGCACGTGCCGCTCTACGGCTGGAGCGTCGTCCCGGTCGACCTCGGCGCCGGCCTCGTGCTGTGCGGCCTGCGCCTGCTGAGCGGCGGAATCGCGGCGCCGGCCATCGCCCACGCCGTGGCAGACCTCGCTACCTCGTGGCTCTGAACAGTTCCAGCATTCGTTCCGCGCGCAGCGCTGATTCGCCGTGCTCGTCGTGGCGCAGGAAAACGTAGCAGTCGGTGCCCGCTTCGAGGAACGCCTGTAGTCGGTCGCTCCAGCGCACGAGCTCGTCGTCGGTATAGCTCGACCGGCGCAGGCGGAGGTAGACGAAGCGCCCGGTCAGCCGGAGGTCGGGAGGGTCGCGCCCGTCGAGGTCGGTCGCGCACAACGTCGCTGCGTGCGCGCTCAACAGCTCGAACACCTCATCGACGTGCCACGACTCGTGCTGGAACTCGACGGTCAGAGGCATGTCCACCGGCCACTCGTGGAGCATCTTCTCCAGCCGCAGATCGTCGCGCCGGACCTGCTCGGGCACGCGGAAGAGCACTGTCCCCAGGCGTTCGCCGAACAGCCGATACGGCGCGGTCAACCATTCCACCGTCTGCGCTGCGGCTTCGCCGAACGCGCGCATGCTGCCACCGCGCTGGGCCTTGACGCTGAACCGGAAGTCGGCGGGCGTCGCGGCCAGCCAGGCAGTGATGCGGTCCTGTTTTGGATGCTGGTAGAAGGTGTTGTTGAGCTCGACCGCGTTCAGGCGCTCGGCGTAGGCGAGGAGCAACTCGGCGCTGCGCGTTCCCGCCGGGTAAAAGAGCGGCGCCCAGTCGGCGTAGGCAAAGCCGCTCGTGCCCACGTAAAGCGTGCCGCGTTCGCCCACGGCCGCGTGCCTACTGCCAGCGGAAGTAACGCGCAGAGATCAGGAACGTCACGACGAGCCAGCCGGCCAGGACCAGGACGTCTATGTACAGCGGCGCGTAGGCTGCGCCGCCAACCATCGTTTGGCGCAGCGCGTCGCCGAGGTATGTCAGCGGCAGGAACGCAGCAACCGGCTGCAGCCACTGGGGCATGAACGCGATCGGAAAGAAGATGCCCGACAGGAACATGAGCGGAAACTGGACGATGCTGGCCAGCGTGTTGGCCGTGTCCTCGGTCCGCGCATACGACGCGATCACGTAGCCGATCGACACAAAGGTCACGGCGCCAAGGACCACGAGCGCGGCCACGGCCAGTGGTTGAAGAACCGAGACGCCGAAGAGCACCACGCCGATGCCGACGATGATCAAGGTCTGCACGACCGCGATGAGCAGGCGCATGAACACGTTGCTGCCGACCAGCGTCGAGCGCGCGAGGGGAGTGGCGCCGAGACGCTTCAGGATCTGCTTCTCGCGCTGGGCGACGAGCGGGATGGCGGCGAACACGCCGAGCTGCATAAGTGCCATGGCCAGGATGCTGGGCACGAAATAGGCCGCATTCGTCAGGCTTTGTGTCTGGAGCGTCTGTGGCTGGATGGCGATAGTCGGCGGCTTGCCGCTCAGTTGCTGATTGATGCCGCCAACCACCTGGCCGACGACCTGCTGGATCGTGCCGCTGGAAGACTGCTTGCTCGGATCGGTGTACAGGATCAGCTGGAAGGGCGCGCCCGCTGAGCCTGCAGAGCCACCGGATGTCATTGCCGCGCCAAGGCCCGCCGGGACGACGATGACCGCGTCGAGCTTGCCGTCGCGCATCTGGGCGAGGGCATCGTCCTGGCTGGCGTCCTTCAGATTGAGCAGTGACACCGCGGCGAAGCCGGCGCGCAACTGAGTCGCTGCGGGCGACTGGTCCTGGTCCACCCAGCCGACGTTGAACGTGGTCGCGCCGCCCGAGAAGATCGACCCGAACAGGACCACGAAGAGCACCGGAAACGCGATCGTCCAGAAGAGAGCACCGCGGTCGCGGACGTAGCTCTTGACGTTGGCGATGGTTAGCGGCAGGAGGCCGCGCGTAAATCTGCTCATGCCAATTACCTCAGTCGCGCAGCGCGCGGCCGGTCAGCTCGAGGAAGACATCCTCGAGCGTCGGGCGCTTGACGGCCACGTCCAGGTTCTGGGCACCCACCTGGTCGGCGAGGCGGTCCAGGTCACCGATGGTTGCCGGCACGTCAGTCGTGTACAGGGCCGTCTCAACGACCTCGTGGGCGACGCGCGTCACGCCGCGCAACTGGGCGAGGTGCGCGTCATCGAACGCGGCGCGCGTCGCGAAACGGACGCTGCGTTCCTTGAAATGGCCGCTGACGACGGCGTCGACCGTGCCCAGCTCGAGGATCCTGCCGTGGTCCATGATCGCGACCCGGTCGCACAGCTGCTCGGCCTCTTCCATGTAGTGCGTGGTCATGACCACCGTCCGGCCCTCGTCCTTGAGCGCGGCGACTCGGTCCCATAGAGAGCGGCGAGCCTGGGGATCGAGCCCGGTCGTGGGTTCATCGAGAAAGATCAGCTCCGGATCGTTGACCATCGCCAGTGCGACGGACAGCCGCTGGCGCTGGCCGCCTGAGAGATCCTTGGTCAGCCCGGTCTGGCGCTCTTCGAGGCCGTACTCGCTGATCAGCTCCCTGGTCGGCCGCGAATGCTTGTAGAAGCTGCGGAAGACGTCGATCAGCTCGACCACGGTGAGATTGGGATACAGCGCGGCTGTCTGGAGCTGCACGCCGATGCGCTCCTTGAGCTGAGTGGGATGACGGGCCGGGTCGATGCCGAGCACGCGCACCTCGCCCGAGTCGGACTTGTTGAGGCCCTCGAGGATCTCGACCGTTGTCGTCTTGCCCGCGCCGTTCGGGCCAAGCAGGCCGAAGACTTCGCCCTTGCCGACCTCAAAGCTGATGCCGTCTACGGCGTGCAGGTCGCCGTAGCTCTTGTGCAGGTCAGCGACCGATATGACCGGTGGCGTGGGTTCCACCCGCGAAGATTAATGGCTTGTGCGGATCGGCTCGGCAGCGCTCAGGCGATCACGAGACATCCGGCGGTTCACGAAGTGGCTGCCACGGCCTGACGGCGCCGGAGCACGGCGGTTCCTCGGGCAAGCACCAGCGCTGCGACAAACGTGGCGGTCTGCACGAGGACGATCGTGGCGCCACTGGCGACATCAAGCCAGAAGCTGAGGTACAAGCCGGCCACGGACGTGACGCAGCCAATGACTGTGGCGAGCACGATCATGCGCGTGAAACGAACGGTCATCAGCTGAGCTGTCGCGGCCGGCGTAACGAGCATCGCTACGACCAGGATGATGCCGACGGCCTGGAGGCTGATGACGATGGTGATCGCGACGAGGCCCAGGAACAGATACTCGAGCCCGGCGACAGGCAAGCCCGAGGCAGCCGCGCCGAGCGGGTCGAACGTCGAGTAGAGCAACTCTTTCCACAGTACGGCGACCGCTCCCAGTACGATTGCGCTCAGCACGATCAGGCTGACCAGATCGCCAGTGCTGATGGCGAGGACGTTGCCGACAAGAAAGCCAAATAGGTCGCCGACGAACCCTTTGATTCCGCTGTAGATGAAGATACCGAGCGCGAATGCGCCGGCGAAGACGACACCTATCGCGGTGTCGACGCGGAGGTGACTGCGACGGCTTATCCAGCCGATAGAGATCGCGGTCAGGAATGCCGCGATGCCGCCGCCAATTGCGTACGGCGCCGAGAACAGGTACGCCACGACGACGCCGGGGAACGCGGCGTGGGCGACGGCGTCACCAATGAACGCCAGGCCCTTGAGCACGACATAGCTGCCGACGACGGCGCAGACCGTCCCGGCGAGCACACTTGCGACCAGGGCGCGCTGGAAGAACTGGAACGACAGCGGGTCGAGGATGAGATTCATTCAGCGGCTGCGCTGGGACTCTTCGTGGTAATGGACCTCGCCCTCGCCCGGCTGATCGTGATGATGCGCGTCGTCGAGGACTACGGTCTGGTTGCCGAGCACAAGCAAATGGCCACCGTAGGTTCGCGTCAGGACGTCCGGATCGAGAATCAACGATGACGGCCCATAAGCGATGACCGTATGGTTGATCGCCGCGACGCGGTGAAAGCGCGCGGCGGCGGCTGCCAGATCATGAGTTGTCGCGACCACCGTCCTGCCCCGCTTCGACTCTGCCTCGAGGATGTCCATCAGGTCTTCCTGGGTCGTGGCGTCAATTCCGGTCACCGGCTCGTCCAACAGGTAGAGCGCAGGATCGGCGGCCAGCGCTCGCGCCAGGAAGACTCGCCGGCGCTGGCCGCCGGACAGCTGGCCGATCTGCGTCTGACGGTGGCGAGTCATGCCCACCTTCTCCAGGGCCTCATCGGCGTGGCGCCGATCAACGGGGCCAGGCCGCCGGAGCGGTCCGAGCAGCGGGTAACGGCCCATCATCACGACATCCGCGACGGTGACGGGGAATGCCCAGTCAACCGTTTCCGCCTGCGGCACATAAGCCACTCGATGTGCCTCACGTCGCGGCGCGCCGCCCAGGATCTCGACTCGGCCGGTCCATGGCTCGAGCAGGCCGGCCATTACCTTGAGCAGCGTGCTCTTGCCCGCGCCGTTCGGGCCGACCACTGCCAGCAGCGTGCCCGATTCGACGGCGAGGCTGACTTCCTCGAGTGCGGCACGATCGCCGTAGCCCGCTGTGACGTTCGACAGCCAGACGTCGGAATGCGCGCGCAGATGACTCAGCTGGGCATCGTGGCCGTTGGGGGTCGCAGTCGGCTGAGTCAGCGCAGTCCCTCGACGATCCTGTCGGTGTCCCAGCGTATCTCGGCGTCGTACGAGGTGATCTGGTCGGTCAACGCATCGTCGTACAGATCGCTCTCCAGGCGCGCACCGGTATCTGACGCGATCTCGCGCACGAGATTGTCCGGGAACTGGACCTCGGCCAGAACCAGCTTGACACCGGAGGCCTTGATCGCGTTGACGAGATCCGCGATCTGGCCCGCGCTCGGGTCCTGTCCGGGCGCCGGCACGGCGACGCCGACGATGGTTATGCCGTAATCGCGGGCGTAATAGGGGAATGCGTCGTGGAAGGTCACCATCTTGCGGTTCGCCTCTGGGATCGTCGCAATCTGGCTGCGCACATATTGGTCAAGTTCAACGAGCCTGGCGTCGTAGTTGGCAGCGTTGGCATCGTAGTCGGACTTGTTGGCCGGATCGATCTCGTCGAGCTTGGCGCGAATCGCATCGGCGTACTTGCGTGCGTACTGCACGTCCATCCACAGGTGTGGGTTGTCGCTACCCGCCTCGCCTTCTCCGGCGGCTATGTAATCGACCCCTGCAAGGCCCTCGCCCAACTTCAGGATGGGGATGTCAGCGTTGCCCGTGTTCTGGACGAACGGCATGAGCCAGTCATCGAGGCCGAGGCCGTTCATGACAACCAGCTTTGCGCCGGTCATCACAACCGCGTCTGATGGCGATGGATCGAAGGTGTGCACGTCCCCGCCCTTGGGCACGAGTGATGTGACCGTGACGTGACTGCCGCCGATGTTCGAGACGAAGTCGGCGAACACGGTAGTGGTTGTGACGATAGAGATCGTGCCCGGCGCGAGCGTGCTGCCGCCAGCTCCCGAACACCCGGTCACGAACAGGACGGCCAGCGCGGCCAGCAACGAGCGCTTCATTTCGCCTCGTCCGCCTGGCACTCCGGGCACAGGCCGTACAGCTCGAGTCGGTGACTTTCGATGACATAGCCGCTCTTGGCGCCGATCTGCTGGACGACAGCCTGCAGGCCCTGGTCGGCTACCTCGACAGACCTTGCGCAGCGGCGACAGACGACGTGATGGTGGTGCTCGCGCGGCGCGCAGGCGACGTAGGCGTGCTCGCCGGACGGCAGGTCGAGGCGCTCCAGCGAGCCCTGCTCGGCGAGCAGGTCAAGGGTCCGGAAGACAGTCGCGCGGCCGACTTTGACGTTGCGGGCCTCAGCATCAGCGATGAGGTCGGCGGCCGTGAAGTGGCCGCGCCGCGCAGCGATCATCTCGACGAGAGCGCGGCGCGGCGCGGTCACTCTGGTCGCGGTGTTGAGACCCGATCTCATTGTCGCGAGATGATACCGAATCTCAGAACGTTGTCTAGCCCATCAGGCGCACGCTCGCACAACCCTCGGGGACGATGCTGGTCGGGCTGTCTGCCGGGGCGTAGCTGCTCGCGACGACGCTCGTTTGGAAGAGCCTCTTGCCGTGCGCGCCGATCCAGTTGACTAGCACCGTGACGCGCAGGACATCGGACGTGCCCACCGGCAACGACCTCACGTCGAAAGTCACCGGTTTGAACGTGACGCTGCCCCGACCGCGAAGGGTGAATACGTGCGTCGTCGACACGTCTATCGGCCGCCAGTCAGCCTCGAAGATCGCGCTGAGCTGGTTCGTCTCGAGCACGGCCGTCCAACTCACCGCCTTTAGCTGCCCGATCGTGCCGGCATGTCCCACCGCGATCACGGGCGGACTCACAATGACGTGAGCCAGCGATGGTGGGTTGGCGGTCATGTCGTACGAGCACGCGACGTATGCTTTGTCCCCCGCGTCGAGCGACACGCTGCCGGGGGAGCCCCCGCTGTCGGGCGGACTGGGCTCTTCCGACACGGCTGGCCCGCCTGTCGTCGGCGGAGGCTGCGGCTCGATCACACCGGGATCGACGGGGATCGAAAGTGGGGTTGCGGATGGTGTCGGCGAGGGACTCCCGTGCGTCACCGCGACGAAGGCCGGCGTCGGGAGGGGCGCCGACGGCTGGTCCCAGGGCTTCCAGATCAGGCCGCCGACCACGACCAGTGCGGCGGTCAGGACCACGAGCCCTTTCCAGCGTCCGCCGCGCACGCGCTCGGTCGTGAGATCGGGTCTCGGCTCGTAGGGAGGCACTGGCACAGTCGTTGGTATAGCAGCACGGCCGACTTTCGATCGGCACCTAGAATTCATGGCGCCGCATGCCGACGTACGATCCGACTACCGCCCTGCTCATCGTCGACGTCCAGAACGACTTCGCCGATCCGCAGGGCAACCTCTATGTGAAGGGCGGCGAGCAAGTCGTGCCGTTCATCAACGCCGAGATCGAGCGTGCCCAGCAGGCCGGCGCGCGGCTGTTCTACACACAGGACTGGCACCCCGAGTCGACGCCGCACTTCCAGAAGGACGGTGGCATCTGGCCGGTCCATTGCGTGCAGTTCACCTGGGGCGCGGAGTTGCATCCCGCGCTCGTGGTCGGTGGCCCGATCGTCAAGAAGGGCAGCAACGGCGAGGACGGCTACTCGGGCTTCACGATGCGTGACCCGGTGAGCGGCGAGACGACCGCAACGCCGCTTGGCGACATGCTCGCCACGGCCGGCATCACGACACTCGTCGTGGCGGGATTGGCAACCGACTACTGCGTCAAGTCGACGGTGCTCGACGCACGCGAGCGTGGCTATCCGGTGACCGTGCTCCAGAACGGGATCCGTGCCGTCGACCTGCAAGCGGGCGACGGCGACAGGGCAATCGAGGAGATGTTTGCCGCGGGGGCGCTGCTCGAGTCGCGCGCGGCCGTCAGCGCTGAGGGAGGGCTAGACTCGTGACGATGACAGCGGAGAAGCCGGCGGACGACCGTCCGTACTCGCCCGGACTCGAGGGGGTCCTGGCGGGTGAAACCTCGCTCGGCTACGTCGACGGCGCGAATGGGCGGCTGCTCTATCGCGGCTATCCGATCGGCGAGCTGGTCGAGCAGGGTTCGTATCCCGCCATCGCCAACCTGCTCTGGACCGGCGACTGGGATCCGAAGTGCAAACTGCCAACGGCGCCGGTCCCCGGGCCCGTCATGGACGTGCTGCGCGCATTGCCGCCGTCGGCCAAGCCGATGGACGCGCTGCGCACGGCCGTTTCCGCGTGGGGCACGACCCAGGACCTGCTCTGGCCACCGACCGATGGGCAGGCGCGAGCGATCACTTCGTTCTCGCCTTCGGCGCTGGCCGCCTTCGCGCGCCTGCGTGCCGGCAAGCAGCCCATTGATCCGGACCCGTCGCTCGACCTCGTCGAGGGCTTCCTCTACCAGCTCAACGGCCAGCGTCCGGACGCCGCCACGGCGCGCGCTCTCGACGCGTACTTCATCGTCGGTGCCGAGCACGGCTTCAACGCCTCGACATTCACCGCGCGCGTGGTCACCTCGACCCGTTCGGACATCGCCTCGGCCGTCGCCGCGGCCATCGGCACGATGAAGGGGCCGCTCCACGGTGGCGCTCCGTCAGAGGTCGTCGACCAGCTGGCGCACGTCGAGTCTGCGGCCGATGCGGAGCGCTGGGTGCGCGAGACGCTCGATAGCGGCGAGCGGTTGATGGGCTTCGGCCACCGCGTCTACCGCGCCTACGATCCGCGTGCCGCGGCACTGCGCAAGGTCGCCGAAAGCATGCCGACGAAGCCGGACTGGCTACAGAAGGCTATCGACGTCGAGGATGTCGCCCTGCGCGTGCTCGCCGAAAAGCATCCCGACCGCGCGCTCAAGACGAACGTCGAGTATTACGCCGCGCCCGTGCTCATGGGTGTCGGCCTTACGCCCGACCTGTTCGCCGCGACCTTCTCGCTCGCCCGACACGCCGGCTGGACGGCACACGTCCTGGAGCAGGCGGCGGACAACCGACTGATCCGGCCCGACGTGCGCTACATCGGCCCCGCGGAGCGCCACCTGCCGACCGCCTGAGCTCGGGCCGAGGCTCTGCCGGGCGCCCGCGCCGGTCGTCTCATTTGTTGCGTATGACTGAACGCGACACGCCCCGGATTGGCGATTCTGCCCTTCAGCGCCACGTTTCCCGACTGATATTCCAGTGATGCTGGAGATTCAGCACGTTCGCGAGCCGATTTCGTCGTGTCGTTCAGTGATGCGGGAAATCGGATGTGAGCCGCGGCCGGCAGGTCAGACCGGGGTTGCCTCAGCGCCTGTGGCGGATAGGAACTGCTCGCGATACAGCCGCGCGTAGAGGCCGCCGTGGGCGAGCAGCTCGTCGTGTCGGCCGCGCTCGATCACGCGACCGTTCTCAAAGACGACGATCAGGTCGGCGCGCAGGATCGTCGACAGACGGTGGGCGATGGCAACGGTCGTTCGGCCCTGCATGACGCGCTCGATGGCGGCCTGAATGAGCCGTTCCGAAACCGTGTCGAGCGCGGAGGTCGCCTCATCCAAGACGAGGATGCGCGGGTTCTTGAGCATCACCCGGGCGAGCGCGATCCGCTGCTTCTCGCCACCCGACAGCTTGTAGCCGCGCTCGCCGACGATCGTGTCGTAGCCCTCGGGCAGGTCCATGATCTGGTCGTGGATGGCCGCAATGCGCGCGGCCTCCTCGAGCTGCGCGTCGGTCGCGTCGGGCCGCGCGTAGCGCAGGTTCTCGCGCACGGACGAGTGGAACAGGAATGTCTCCTGCGTGACGAATCCGATCACCTCGCCGAGCGAGGCGAGGGTCACGCTGCGCACGTCGTGGCCGTCGATCTCGACCGAACCGTCATCCACGTCGTAAAGCCTCGGCAGCAGGTACGTCGTCGTCGTCTTGCCCGATCCGGACGGGCCGACGAGCGCGACGAGCTGGCCGGGCAGCGCCTCGAAATCGATGTCGGTCAGGCCGAACGGCGCGCGCTCGGCGCCGGGCGCGCCGCCATTGCCGTTGTCGGCGGCCGGCGCAGGCCCCGTGCCGTGTGAATCGGCAACCGTGGCTGTCGGGCGTGGCATGCGGCGGTAGCGGAAGAACACGTGGCGATAGCGGATCTGACCTCGCACCTGGTCGGCCGACATGACGACCGCGTCGGGCTTGTCGTCGATCTCGACGGGCAGATCCAGGTATTCGAAGATGCGGTCGAAGAGCGCGAGCGCGCCCTGCGCCTCGACCTGCACGTTGAGCAGCTGGCCAAGCGGGAAGAAGAGGCGCGACTGGAGCGTCGTGAAGGCGACGATGTCGCCGATCGTCGGCGCTGAAGACGCTCCCGTAATTGCCAGGTAGCCGGCCAGCCAGTAGACGAGCGCCGGCGTTATCGAGAAGACCGTGCCGACGATCATGAAGAACCAGCGCCCGACCATCGACTGGCGGATCTGCAGCGCCGCCAGCTTCGAGTTGGCCTGGCGATAGCGGGCAATGACTGCGGCCTGCTGGCCGAACGTCTTGGTCAGCAGCATGCCGCTGACGCTGACGGTCTCCTCGGCGATGGCGGTGATGTCGGCCAGGCTGGCCTGGGTCATCGCCGCGACGCGGCGCCGTATCTTGCCCACACGATAGGTCAGGAACAGGAAGATCGGCAGCATGCCCAGCGACAGCACCGTCAGTCGCCAGTCGAGCAGGATCATGGCCAGGACGGTCGAGATGACCGTGACCAGGTTGGCGAAGGTGCTGCTGGCCGTGTCGGTGACGATGCTCTGGATGCCACCGACGTCGTTCGACAGCCGGCTCTGGATCTCGCCAGTGCGTGTCTCGGTGAAGAAGCGCAGCGGCATGCGCTGGAGATGCGCGTAGAGCGCGTTGCGCAGGTCCTGCATCACGTGCTGGCCGACGACGTTGTTGAGGTACGACTGGCCGACGCCGATCAGGCCCGAGACGATGGGCACGATGATCATCAGCCCGACGAACAGGTTGAGCAGACCCCAGTCGCGCTTCGGGATGGCGACGTCGATGAGCAGCTTGAGCAGGTACGGGTTGACCAGGCCGAGCAGGCTGGTGATGACGATCGTGCCCAGCACGGCCGTTACCGAGAGTCGGTACGGCCGGAAGAAGCCGAGAATGCGGCGGACGGTCTGGTTGCGTCGCTCCGGCGGGACCGGAGGCGTGTCGCGACCGGCGCTGTCCAGCATCCGGCGCATGCCCCGGCCGCCGCCGCCGCCGCTATGCAAACTCATGGTCCCGCCCTGTGCACGACCCGACGATCAACTGCCCGACCGTCAATCGCGGCTGACGGCGTCGCCTAACCCGCGGGTTGTGGCGTGATCTCGGGCCCCTTGCCCAACCGTTCGGCACCCTCGCTCTCGAGCTGGCGCTCCGACTCCAGCTCCTTGTCCTGGCCGAGCCGGAGCCGCGTGGCAAAGAGCCAGGCCAGGGCATACAGCGCGGCGACGATCACCAGCAGGAACTGGTAGCCGGTGACGAGCGCCACGTACTCGATCGCGCCGCCCACGACCGCGCCCAGCAGGTTGCTGGCGAACGACATGTCGGCCATCGTCGACTCGCGGAACGAGTAGCTGAAGACCAGGTTGGCGAAGAAGATCGGCGCGAAGGCGAGAGCAACCGCGGCCAGGTAGCGCAACCAGGCCGGGTCGAAGATGAGCGACTCGGGCGGGATGATGAACGCCACCAGGAGCGAGACGAAGAGGGCTATGTAGAAAAGCGTCGGTTTCCGAATCGGGAACCTGTAGTTGACCAGGATGGCTAACAAGACGCTGCACAGGATGCCGAAGAACGAGAGCGAGTTGACGATCCAGGTCGTGCCGAAGAGCAGGCTGAAGCTGGTCACGCTGCGTGTATTGAGTAACAGGAAGGCAACGCCCAGGACGAAGAAGTGCGGGCTGAACTTGCGGATGGTCGTGCCCGTGAACCTGGCTGCGGCCGCGACCGCGACAAGCGCGCCGAGGAGCACGATCGCCAGCGCAAAGATGTAGTAATCGGCCACGAATGGCGTGCGCAGGTAGAGGAACGGCCAGTCGTCCGTGGCGGGCGTTGGCGTGGGATCGCCCACGGCGGGAATCGCACTGACGACGTCGCCGGGCGGCTGTCCGTTGGGCAGCGCGGCGACGAGCGGTCCGTCGGCCAGGGCCGCCTCGGTGTTGTTGTAGATGCGCACGAGCGGCTGCGTGCCGTTGAAGGACGACTGGAGCATGCTCGCGAGCTTGGTCACGAGCCAGTTGTCGCGGTAGTAGTTGTAGAGCACGAAAACGCCGTCAGGCGCGAGATGATCGCGCACCGTCTGGAAGGCCTGGAGCGTGAACAGGAACGACTCGAGACGCACGCTCGACTGCTGGCTGACCAGCGTCAGTGAGTCGGGCAGGGCGAAGATGACGAGGTCGTACTTGCTGTTGTTGGTGCGCAGGAACGCCCTGCCGTCGTTGTTGTAGGCAGTCACCCGCGGATCGCTGTAGGGGCGGTTGGGGTGCTGCTGCTCGCCAATCTGGAGCAGCTTCGGGTCGATCTCGACCGCATCGACGTGCCCCGCGTTGTGGGCCAGGGCGATTGCAACGTCAGAGCCGCTGCCCGCGCCGACGATGAGCACGTTCGCATACGTGCGGCCCGGGAACCAGTTGTAGATCTGGTTGTAGAACGGCTCGAGGCCCGGCTGGCCCACGGGATGAAGGGCCTGGTGCGGAATGCCGTCGACCGTCAGCTGGGTGACGCCGCCCTGGTCCTTGTATTCGTTGATCCGGTAGTACGGCGACCAGATGTCGCTCGAGTGCGCCTGGCCCTGCTGGATGACGAGCAGCAGCACGGCAGCCAGGGCGGCGACGTTGACGAGCGTCAACGGGTTGAACCGGCGGCCCAGCTCGAGCGCCAGCACGATGATGACGGCAACCGTGAACCAGACGACTGGATCTGTGCCCAGGGCGGACAGGACCGTGAAGCTGGCAATGCCGGCCAGCGAGCCGCAGATGTCGATCGCGTAGGCCTTGAGCGGCGGCATGCTTTTGAGCAGCGGGCCCAAAGGCAGGGCCAATGTCGCGAGCAGGGACACGATGAGCGCCACGATCAGCGGCAGGATCAGGAAGTTCTGGTCCGCCGCACTGCTCTCGGCAAGGCCGAAGAAGAGCTCGTCCTGGGATTTGACCTGGACGTTGAGCTGGAACGTGAAGACGTACAGCACGACCGCGGCGAGCAGGATGGCGAACGGCGAGATGCGCGGGTTGAAGCCGTTGCGGCCGATGAGGATGCCGAGGCCGATGCCCAGGAAGGAAGCGATCAGCAGGAAGTTGCTGAAGAAGCCGATGTACTTGACGTTGGACGGGATCCAGCGGATGAGCAGCAGCTCCACGAACAGGATCGCGAAGCTGGTCAGGAAGAGCCTGACCTCGTTACGCCGTAGCACCGTCAAAAGAGCCAATGGAATGGCCGCTCCTCTCTCATGGCTCTGTCGCCGAGCCGTCACGCGCCGCGCAACTGAGAGGGCATGGTAGCGACGAACGCTGATACCGTCGGCTCGCGTCGGCCTACCCGGCTGTGGTGGTCGAAGCCTCCACGACGTCCTGGGTTTCCAGCCAGCGCTCGGCGTCGATGGCCGCCTTGCAGCCGTCGGCAGCGGCAGTAATGGCCTGGCGATATCGGTGATCGTGCACGTCGCCGGCGATGAATATGCCGTCGACCTTCGTGTGCGTTTCGTCGGTGACGACCAGGTAACCCTTGTCGTCGATGTCGAGCGAGTCGCGGAAGATGTCGGTGTTGGGCTTGTAGCCGATGGCGATGAACAGCCCTTCCATGGGCTCATCCTGCTCGCCGCCGGCGACCGTGTCGCGCAGGCGCAGGCCCTCGACCTTCTCGTCGCCGAGCACGTCGGCGACCTCGGTGTTCCAGCGCACGCTGACCTTGGGATTGTTCAGGGTGCGGTCCTGCATGATCTTGCTGCCGCGGAACCTGTCACGCCGGTGGAGGAGCACGACTTCGCGCGCGAAGCGGGTCAGGAACGTGGCCTCCTCGAGAGCCGTGTCGCCACCGCCGACCACGGCCACCTTCTTGCCACGAAAGAAGAAGCCGTCACACGTCGCGCAGGCGGACACGCCGCGGCCACGCAGCCGGGTCTCGTTGTCCAGTCCCAGCCACAGCGCCGAGGCGCCCGTCGCGACGATGACCGAGTCGGCGCTGAACTCGACCTTGTCGGCCCAGACGCGGAAAGGGCGCCCCGAGAAGTCGACACGCTCGGCGTCCACGTCGACGAAGCGCGTGCCGAAGCGCTCGGCCTGCTCGCGGAACTTCTGCATCAGCTCGGGGCCCTGGATGCCGTCGGGGAAACCCGGGAAGTTCTCGACATCGCTCGTGATCATCAGCTGGCCACCGGGCGCGTAGCCGCCGATGACGATCGGCTCGAGGTTCGCGCGCGCCGCGTAAATCGCCGCGGTCAGGCCCGCGGGCCCGGAGCCGACGATCAGCACCTTCGCGTCGTTGCCGTGGCCTTCTGTGGCAGTGCCATTACCCGCCGACTTGAGCGGCACTGGCGCGTGCTCGTCGGTCACGTCTGCGGGCGCGCCGTCGTCGACGATCGAGATGCTGGGGAAGCCCAGCTTGGTCATGTCCACGGGCTTCATCGTATCAGGACTGCATACCCCAGGGGAGTATGTCTTCCATGGCCCAACGCGGTTCAGTCGAGCGGGCTTGGTGCGCCCATTTCGCGGATGTGTGGAATGACGTCGCGGCCGATGAGGTCGATCTTGGACAGGTCGCTGACGCCGCGGATGGAGACGATGGTGTGGTGCGAGCCCGCCTCGGCCCAGTTGCCCAGGCGCTCAACGAACGCCGCCGGCGTGAGCGAGCCGCGGCTGCCGTCGGCGCTGATCGAGACGGTCGACAGGTTCGTCTTCTCGATTGAGTCGTAGTCACGGCCGACGGCGTCGCAGTGCCGGCGCAGCACGTCGAACTTGTGGACGAGCATCTCCGGTGCGCCAAAGATGTTGCACGCGTCGGCGTAGCGCGCAACAAGGCGCAGTGTCGTCCGCTCGCCACCGCCGCCGACGAGGATCGGTATGCGTGGCCGCGACAGCTGTTGCGGGCTGATCATGAGCCGGTCGGCTTTGACCACCCGGCCGGTGAAGCTGCCCGAGTCGCGCTCACCGCGCCATGCCTGGTGGGCCATGCGCAGCGTGTCGTCGAGCAGGCGGAAGCGGTCGGGCAGGTCGGGAAACGGGATGCCCAGCGAGTGGGCCTCCTCGATATTCCAGGCCGCGCCGATGCCGAGCCAGGCGCGGCCGCCGGACAGTACGTCGAGCGTCGTCGTCGCCTTGATCCACAGGCCAGGCTCGCGGTACGGCACGGCACCGACCATCAGCCCCAGCCGAGCGCGCCGCGTGTTGGCGGCCATGAAGCCGAGCGTGGTCATGCCCTCGAGCATGGGCTCCTCGATCTCACCCACGCTGCGGATCTGGAACAGGTGGTCCATCACCCAGATCGAGCTGAAGCCGGCATCGTCGGCCGCGCGGCAGATGCGCGCCAGGGTCTCGCCGATGGCGGCATCGCCGCCGGGCCAGGTGAACGACGAGATCTGCAGACCGAGCTTCACTATCGCCCGATGCTACGCGAAGTTGGTCGGACTACTTGAACAGATCCATCTCCCGGGGCATGACTACCTCGGCCGTGACGGAGCCCTCAGTGGCTTTGAAGTCGACGCCGCGGACGAGGACGACGGGCTGCTGGCTGGTCTTGCTCGCTGCGAGTTCGGCAGCTGAGCAGATCTCGTCGGCCAGGGCGACGATCGTCGAGTGCATCAGCCGGCCGTCGGCGTCCGGCCGGCCGCGCCAGTCGACGAGCGGCGCGATGCCTGCCACGCCGAGCGCCACGTCGACGATGCCGAAGCGCCACGGCCGGCCAAAGGAGTCACTGACGATGACCGCCGGCGCGTTCTTCGTGTTCAGGTTCAGGCGCATGGCCAGTCCGTCGCGGATCTGACGTGCCGATGCATCCGGATCGTCGGGCAGCAACGTGACGAGATCGCCACGGCCGGTGTTGGAGGCATCGACGCCGGCGTTGGCGCACACGAAGCCATGTTTCGTGCGGCTGATGACGATGCCGCGCGCCATGCGCAGGACCTGCGCCGATTCGCGCAGGACCACCTCCACCTGGCGCGCGTCGCGGTCCCAGCGCTCGGCAAACTCGACCGCCTCGGCCCGGGGCTCGACCGTTGTCAGGTCGACAAGGCGGCCTTCCGCCTTCGAGACGACCTTCTGGGTCACGACGAGGATGTCGCCGGGCCGTGGCGCGAGAGCGGGCTGCTCGCGGACGAGGGCACGCCAGGCGTCGGCGATCAGGGCGGCCAGGTCGTCACCCCTCGCGACCTCCGGCAGCGCCGGCAGGGGAACGGCGAGGATCGTGGGCACGCTAGCGACCGGCGGCGAAGACGAGCTCGCGCGCCAGCTCGTCGCCGATCGCCTCGAGCTCCATCTGTCTGGCCGGATCGAGCCTTTCCAGGTCCTCGGGCGTGTCAAGGTCGAAGCCGAGTTGCGCGTCGTCAACGACTTGTACGCTGGCATGCGCGGCGGCCGCCGCGCGCAGATGCGCCTCGAAGCTCTCCTCCCCGAAGTGCGGCTCGATCGTGGACGGTGGAGTGACGAGCAGCGCGTTGGTGCCTGTTCGCGCATCTGCGGGCGCGATCGCGACCAGCGGCCGGCCGTTGCCGGCCGCGAGCGCGGCGTCCGCTGCGGCGAGCAGGTTGTCGAGCGACGCATGGTTGATGAGCGGCAGGTCGGCCGGGACCATCAGAACGGCCGTCGCGCCGGCCGCGAGCGCAGCATCGCGGCCGGCGCGCAGCGCGCCGTTGAGGCCGCTGCCCGGATCCGCGACGAAACCTATGGAACCGAAACCCCGGGCAATTACGTCTAGCTCCGAATTGCTCGCAGTGACTACATGGACGAACCGGCATGGCTCCCAGCCGGTCAGCACGTGTATGGTGTTCGCCAGCATGCCGAGGACGAGAGCGTCTCGTTCCTCGGGATCGAGTGCGAAACCAAGTCGAGATTTCGCGGCCTCACGCGAGCGGATGGGTAGCACGGCGTGCAGCACGCTCAGGCGGGCTTGCGACGACCGGCTCACAGGGCGATGGTAAGGCCGCGAGTGTTACAGCACCGCGTGCTAAAAGGAGGGCAAATGGTCTCATTCAGACGGGCGCTGGTGGCGGGCGTGGCGACACTCGTTTTCGCCGGTGCATGCACGAGCATCAGCGCGCCGACGATCCCGCCAATCAGCATACCCACGATCCCACCGATCGGGCTGCCTGGCGTCGGTGGTAGCTTTCCGCCGATCGTTCTCCCGAGCGGCCTCGTGATCCCGCCCGGCCTTTTCCCGTCGGTTGACGCGAGCACCGGGGTGTGCCTGCTGGCCTCGCCGGCCGAAGTAAGCAGCATCTTCGGCTCCACCGCGACGGTGACGAGCAACGACAGCAATAGTTGCACGTACACGTTCTCCAACTTTGCCACGATCGTGATCACGACCGACACCGGCGACCTGGCCGGCGCGCAGGTGCTCTTCGGAAGCACCGCCAAGCAGATTCAGGTCGGCAACGATGCGGCCCTGACCGGCGTCTTCATCGGGCAACCCGGTGTGTACGTCCAGCGCGGACAGAACCAGCTCCAGATCCAGGGCGTCCTGACCGGGTCAGACGACGCGACGATGGCCAAGCTCGTCCAGGTCGCGACGCTGGCCGACTGACGCTGGCAGCCGTAGTCGACCCGCGCATGAAGCGCGCCTAACGCGTATGCGGCGGGGCGCCGGCGAGCTCCAGGATCTCCTGGGCGAGCCGGCGCCTTTCCTTTTCCTCGCCGATCAGCGTCTGGGCAACGCGGGCGCGCACGCCCGATGCATTGACCGCTTCCTCTTCCGCGCGATCGACCTGGTCGATGACGAGAACGTCGAGCAGTCCCGGCCAGGCGTGCGCGTAGTGGCGCGCGACGCCGGCCGCGCTCGGCTCGCCGCCCAGGCTGCGCATGATCTGGGCCGCCGGCCCGCGCACCGCCTCGTGACTGACGATCGGACTGATGCCCATCACGGGTGCCTGGGCGGCGAGCAGCGCCGGCAGGATGCCCGGCACTGACAGGATCGGCGCCACGCTCAGGAACGGGTTGGATGGCGCGACGACGATCAGATCGGCTCCGGCGATCGCCTCGATCACGCCGGGTGCCGGAGTCGACGACTCGACGCCGTCGAAGCGCAGCTCGAGAACGTCGTCGGCGTGGTGGCGGCGGACGAAGTAGTCCTGGAAGTCGAGCCATCCGTCGGCCGTCCGCACCTGTGTTCGCACCCTCTCGTCGGACATCGGCAGCAGCCTGGCGGAGACTCCAAGCGCGCGCGCCATGATGGCCGCCACGGTGCTCAGCGGGCGCCCGTCGCGCAGCAGCTTGGTCCGTCCAACATGAGTCGCGAGATCGCGATCGCCGATGCGGAACCAGCTCGGCGCGCCGTAGCGCTCGAGCATCGTCGTGGCCGACCAGGTCTCGTCGCGCACGCCCCAGCCGGTCTCGTTGTTGGCCAGCCCGGCAAGCGTGTACATGACCGTGTCCAGGTCGGGCGAGACGTGCAGCCCGTGGACCTCGAGGTCATCGCCGGTGTTGACCACGACCGACAGATCGAGCGCGTCCCCCAGCAGCGCGAAGCCATGCGCCATGCGCGCACCGCCAAACCCACCAGCCAGGATCACGACGTTCATCGGGCTGCCCTCAGCAGACGATCTTGGGCAGGACCTCGCGCCCGAAGGCCTCGATCCACTCCTTCTGGTTGCGCCCGACGTTGTGCAGGTAGATCTTGTGGAAGCCCATGTCGGCGAAGCGCTGGATCTCCTTGCGGTGCGCCTCGAGATCGGACGAGATGAACATCCGGCCCTGGAAGTCCTCCGGGCGGACGAGTCGGGCCATCTGCTCGAAGTCCATCGGTGAGCGGATGTCGGCCTTGGGGAACTTCATTCCGCCATTTGGCCACTCGGTCATCGCGTTCTCGAGCGCGCGCTTGTCGGTCTCGGCCCACGACAGGTGCAGCTGGAGGATGTACTTGAACTCGCTCGTGTCCAGGCCTGCCTCGCGCCGGCCGTCCTCGCAGCGCGACCGGATCAGGTCGATCTTGCCCTCGGGCGCGCCAACGGTGATCAGGCCCTGCGCCGCCTGGCCGGTGCGCTTGGCAGTGATCGGTCCGGCGGTCGCGACGTAGATCGGGGGCGGCGACTCGGGCATCGTCCAGAGTCGGACGGTCTCCATCTTGAAATGACGGCCGTCGTGCTTGACGTCCTTGCCTGTGAACAGGCGACTGAAAATCTCGATCGCCTCGAACATCATGTTGATGCGCTCGGGCGCCTCGGGCCAGTAGCCCGCGACGGCGTGCTCGTTGAGCGCCTCGCCGGAACCCAGGCCGAGCCAGAAGCGATACGGGTACATCGCGGCCATCGTCGCCGCGGCCTGGGCGATCACCAGCGGATGGGTGCGGAAGGACGGGCACGTGACGCCAGGCCCGACATCGCCCCTGGTGCGTTCCGCCACGGCGGCCATGAATGCCCACACGAAGGCGGCGTTGCCCTGTTGCGGCACCCACGGCTGAAGGTGGTCCGCGGCCATCACGCCGTTGAAGCCGTTCTGCTCGGCGAGGACGCAGTAGTCGAGCAGCTCGCTGGGGTGGAACTGCTCGAGCATCGCCGCGTAACCGATCTGTTGGACTGCCATCAGCTGGGGCTCCCATGGACCAGGACCCGGTCGGGTCGGAGGATGAACGTCACACGCGGTTCGGTGCGGAAGCGCGCGATCTCGCGCTCGGCCATCTCATCCGCGTCGTAGCGCCGCGCCATCTCGGCGATGTCGGCCTGGGCGCGCTCATCGTCATAGGTCTGCTCGACGTGGCACTCGACGGTCACCGCGTCCTCGGCCTCGAAGACGGTCAGGTTGGCGCGGCCGTCGTGTTCCAGGTTGCTCGGCCAGCGCCGGCCGCGCCGCGAGTTGACGACGAGATGCTCGCCGAGCGGCTCGTCAGAGCGCAGCAGGAACCAGATCACGATCTGGTGCGGGCTTCCGTCGGGATTGATCGTCGCGATCGTCGCGTAGCGCGCTGGGCGCGTCAGGAACGATCGGACGTGCGCGTCCATCGCCGCGCTTGGTTTCGTTTGCCCAGACACGGCGGCGATGGTACGCCGCGAATGCACCGAGCCCCCACTAGGCGACTCGGGCAGTCACCACGGGGACGGACGCAGGCTGTGCGGATGCGGGCAGCGCTGCCTGCCTTCGGGTCCTCTGGGTCAGCGCGCGCGGCAGTTCCTCGGCGGACAACGGCTTCGAGAAGAGGAAGCCCTGGCCCATCTGGGCCGACAGGCCGCGCAGAGCCTGGAGCTGCGCATCGCCCTCGATGCCCTCGGCGACGGTCTCGAGGTGGAGTGTTTCGGCGAGGTCGACGATCGACCGAACGACCGCCATCTGGCCTGGTTCGCTGGCCATGCCGGCGATGAACGAGCCATCGATCTTGAGCTCGTCGATGGGCAGCCGGCGCAGGTACGAGAGCGATGAATAGCCCGTCCCGAAGTCGTCGATCGAGAGACGCAGGCCGAGCGCCTTCAACGCGTGAAGCTTGCTGATGGTCAGCTCGGTGTCACGCAGGAGCAGGCTTTCGGTGAACTCGAGCGTCAGCCGCTTCGGGTCGAGGCGTGTGGCCGCCAGGATTTCGGCCACCTGGGCGACGAAGTCGGGCTCCTGGAGCTGGCGGGCACTGACGTTGACATTGACCGCGACCCTGGGCACGCCGCTGATCTCGTCCCAGGCGCGGACCTGGCGGCACGCCTCCTCCAGCACCCAGCGGCCGAGCTTGACGATCAGGCCGGTCTCCTCGGCCAGCGGCACGAACTGGAGTGGATTGACGACGCCACGCTCCGGGTGTCGCCAGCGCAGGAGTGCCTCGACGCCTGTGGGGCGCTCATCGGTCAGGCACACGATCGGCTGGTAGACGAGGTAGAACTCGTTGCGCTCCATGGCCCGCTCGAGATCAGCGCGCAGTGCCTGGCGCGTCATCGCCGCGTCATGCATCTCGGGCTGGTACGTCTCGATGCGGTTCTTGCCGTTGCTCTTTGCCGTGTACATCGCGATGTCGGCGTTGCGCAGCATGTCCTCAGGCGACTCGTCGGACGAGACTCGGACGGTCAGGCCGACGCTCGCGCGCACGAAATGGTCCTTCGTGCCGTGGCCGAAGGGCGCTTTCAGGGCGGCAAGCAGGCGGCGCGCCACCTCCATGGCCGCGTCGGCCTCGAGCGAATCCTCGACGAGGATGGCGAACTCGTCGCCGCCCATGCGCGCAATCGTGTCGGATGAACGGAGCACATCGCGCAGGCGCTGAGCGACAGCCACCAGCAGCGCGTCGCCCTCGCCGTGGCCGAGGCTGTCGTTGATGGTCTTGAAGTCGTCGATGTCGATGAACAGCACTGCCAGGGGAGTGGCGAAGCCGCGCTGGCGAGCCATGGCGTGCTGGAGGCGGTCCAGGAACAGGGCTCGATTGGCCAGGCCGGTCAGCGAATCGTGAAACGCCTGGTGGCGCAGCTCGTCCTCGAGCGTCCGGCGCGTGGTCACGTCGCGGTAGTTGACGACGACGCCGTTGACCGCCGGATCGTCGGCCAGGTTGCGCAGGACGACCTCGATCCAGCGCGCGGACCCGTCGGCGTGGAGCATGCGCAGCTCGGTCGACGCCTGATTGCCCGGCGCCTTCAGGACCTCGGCCACGAGTCGCGTCGCGGACGGCCGATCATCCGCTTGGACGGCCGCGAACGCCGGTTGCCCCACACGCTCGGAGCTTGGATAGCCGAGCACACGCTCGACCGTGTCGCTCTCATACGTGATTCGGCCGCTGCCGTCGACAACCATGCTGACGTCCGCGCTGTTGTGGACGAGCGAGCGGAAGCGCCGCTCGCTCGAACGGAGAAGCTGGTTCTGGCGCGATAGCATCTTCGACGCGCCGGCAAAGCCGAGGAACAGGACGAGCATGAGTGCCGCGCCGCAGCCACCGACGATGAGCAGCACATCGAGGCGCGTCGAGTCGATCTCGCTGACGATCGGCCCGGCGTCCTCGTAGATCTCGTAGACGCCGATCGCGTCACCACCGCTCGTGCCGTACAGCGGCAGGTATATCGATAGCAGTTCGCTGGCCAGGCCACGTTCGAAGACATTCTCCGCGTCCTGGCCTTTGCTGAACTCGGCCGAGGTCGCGCCGTCGAACGCATTGCGCAGGTCATCTGCAACGCCGAAGTTCTGGCCGCGCAACGCGGGCAGGTCGGAGTAGACCACCGTGCCCTGCGGGTTCCAGACCTTGATGCGCAGCAGCTGGCCCGTTCCAACCAGGCTGGCCAGTTCAGAATTGATGCGTGCCTGCTCGTCAGCCGTGTGGCCCTCGAGGCTCGAGCCGATCAATTGGTCAACGAGGCCCTCGATGACAGCCTTCGTGTTGCGCGTCGCCTCGTTCTCCGAAGCCTGCGCGAGCTTGTCCGAAACCGTGATCGACACAGCCAGTGCCATGACTGCCACGAGCAACGCGCTGATGGCGACGATGCCCACGCGCAGGCTGGGACGCCAGGTCCCAGGTTTGCCGACTGACCTCATTGCCTCGGACGCTACGGAAGGCGGTGCGTCCGGACAACCGAACTAACGTCCGACGGTTGCTGGTACCTGTCAGATGTCGGCTGGGCCGACACTACGCGGGTTTTGACAGCGCTCCGACACACCGGCATGCCGCTGCCACGCTCATCGGCCGTCGCAGGCGAGCCGCCCACGCTCTTGGGACCCGCGTTAGGTCGGCCGCACCGACAGATGACGGAAGAATCGCCCGATTCATGCGCGAATGGCAGTTAAGGACGACTGAGCCGACAAATGACAAAAGCCGCCACCCGGACCGTCGGTGTGTTTAGCCTGGCAGGCGTTCTCCGGCACGGACGGGCGGTGTCAGGCGGCTTTCGAGTGGCGCGAGCGGGCAGTTCCACTTCGGGTCGTAGCTACACGACGGGTGGTAGGCGAGGTTGAAATCGAGCGTGAGCTCACGCTTGTGCCAGTCGCCGCCCTGGTCGGCGCCCTTGACCGTGTCGAGCAGGTAGCGGCCGGCGCCGTACGTCTCCGCGCCGCTCGTCGCGTCGCGGAAGGGCACGAACAGGCCGCCGGCATAGCCCTCCATCCAGAACACGGGCAGTACGGCGTTGGCCAGCGGCCCGGACAACGCGGCACGGCCGATCAGCCGGAACGAGAACTCGGGCGTGATGCTTGCCGGCAGCTGCATCGCGAGCGCGAATTCCGGCCGTTCCGGTGGCGCCGCAGGCTCGACGACGGCCGTCATCCGGTAGGCAGGGTCGTACGGGAAATAGGAGAGCCCGCCGAAGCGGGCTTTGTCCTCTGGCTTGAGCGGTGTCTGCGGATGCGAACGAAACAGCAGGTCCTTGGCGGCGCGAAGCTGAAGCGTCGCTCCTTCCGGATCCGCCTCTGAATCATGCCGCCACGCGGCGAAGATCTCCGACACCCGGCGCCGCCAGTCGGCGATATCCAGGTAGCCGTCCATCAGCGCCACGTGGCGACGTTAACTTCGGTCAGCTGGGCTTCGGGACGAACCCGTTGGCCTGGAGCCAGGCCTTGGCGACGGCCGCCACGTCCTGGTGGTCGACGGCCACCTGCTTGTACAGGCTGGCCAGCGTGGTCGTATCGATCTTGGCCGAGATGTCGTTCAGGATCTTCTCGAACGAAGTCTTGTCGACCTTGGCCAGGAAATCGTTGCGTACGATCGGCGCGACGTTGTCGGCCGGCTGCGTGTGCTTGTTGTCGTTCAGGATGACCCAGCCGTTGACGAGAATGTCCGGCTGTGTCGAGCACAGCTCGCCGACGTCGATCGTGCCCGCCTTGAGCGCGTCAGCCATCGGCGTGTCGCACGCCGATAGGAGGGTCGCGCCGGCGATGGTCTGAGCGGTGATGCCGTACTGGCCCTGGAGCGCGCCGCCCGGGGCACCGCACAGCGCGTTGGTCGGGCAGTCGGTCGCCAGGCCCCACTTGAGCTGGCCCTGGACCGCGGTCGTGTCGGTCAGGTCCGTCAGGTGGAGCTTGCTCGCCGTGTCGGATCGGACGACGAATGCGTTCGTGTCCACCGCCGGCGTGTAGTTCAGGACGGTCAGGTTCTTCGGCGACAGAAGCTGCTGGAGATCCGTCAGGTTCGTCGCCGAATCGCCCGTCGGACCGGTAATACCGGCGTTCGCGGCCGGCGCCGGAGAGGCAGCAGGGTGCGCGAGCTCATACGAGATGCGGCTGCCGATGTACTCGGGCTGGAGATCGATCTGCCCGGTCTCGACGGCCGGGGCCAGGACCGACCGGTCGCCCAGGCCGATGCCCGTGCGATCGACGGTGTAGCCGTTGGACTCGAGCGCCTGGGCGTAGATCTCCGCCACCACCTTGGCTTCGTCGAACTTGACCGAGCCGATCTTGATCGTCGGCTTGCTGCCCCCACCCAGCGAGCACGCGCTCACGAGCACGACGCCCACCGCCCCGAGGGCAAGCATGCGGGTTAGCCGCATGGGTAACCTCCTCTAGCGATTGATCCGGTTAGTCCGGAAGTTGATCGACGGACTATACAGATCAGTACGCGATTGTCCAGCCCCCGGATCAACCCGGAGATTGCGCGGCGCTTGCGGTCGTCGCCAAAAGCAGTCCGCGCGGTGTCGCGAGGCGTTGTATCAGCACGATGAGCAGCTCCGTCACGATCACGAGCAGGGCAACGAGAACGACGCCACCCATGATCTGGCCGGTGTCGTTCTGCGATATGCCGTTGACCAGGTAGCGGCCAAGCCCGCCGAAGCCGAACACCGCGCCAAGCGTGGCCGTGGCCACGACCTGGATCGCGGCGGAGCGAATGCCCGTGGCGATGACCGGCACGGCCAGTGGCAGCTCCGCGCGACTCAGGACCTGACGCTCGCTCATTCCCTGGCCGCGCGCGGCCTCGAGGATGTCGCGATCCACGCCAGCGAGGCCGGCGTAGGCGTTGACGAGGATCGGTGGCACGGCCAGCACGACCATGGCTACGACCGTCGGATAGACCTTGAAGCCAAACTCTGGGTCGATGCTCGACGTGATCGGCAAGACGATCGCGATCACGGCCAGTGACGGCAGCGCTCGCCAGAGATTGGCCGAGTTGACGGCAAACGCCGTACGGCGTCCGGTGTGACCGATGTACAGGCCGATCGGCAACGCGATGGCGAGCGCGATCAGCAGCGACACGCTGGATATGGCGATGTGCTCAAAGAGGCGCACGGGGATGCCGTTCGGACCGGCCCAATGGGTCGGGTCAGTCAGCCAGGTGATTGTCTTGTCGAGCATGGCTTAGACGGTCGTGCCCATCAAGGGCCGGGCCCAGGGCGTCGCCCGACGCTGGACGCGTGACAGCAGCACGTCGAACGCGACCGCAAGCACGATCGACGGGACGGCACCGAAATAGAGCTCGGTCGGAAAGCTGCGCGAGTAGCCCTGGAGGATGAAGAAGCCCAGGCCACCGAACGAGTCGCCCAGGATCGAGGTCACGGTCACGAGCCCGAGCGTCGACACGACCGCCAGGCGCAGGCCGGCGACGATGAGCGGCACGGCGAGCGGCACCTCGACGCGCCACAGGCGCTGACGGCCGGTGTAGCCGAGGCCGTTGGCTGCCTCAAGGACATCCGCCGGAACGCTGTCGAAGCCAGTGGCGATGTTCCTGACGAAGATCACGAGCGTGTACATCACGAGCGGGATCTCGACGGTCAGCAGGGTGATGCCGGTGACCGACACGAGCGCCGCGAACAGCGCCAGGCTGGGGATCGTGTACAGGATGTCGCTGACGGCCAGGATCGGTCCGTAGGTTGCGCGGCGCCGGACGGCAAGCACGGCCAGCGCGAACGAGATGACGAAGCCGATGCCAACGGCAATTCCCGCGAGCCAGATGTGCTGGATGGTGCGGTACAGGAGATCGTCCAGGTGGTCGGCCATCCAGCCAAAGTCGAGCATCTACTTGGCGCCCGAGCCGCCGTCGTGGAGCGCCGCGGCAATCTGGTCGTAGGTGACGACGCCGAGAACCTTCTGATTGCGGTCGACGACGACCGCGGCAGAGACGTCCGCGTCGAGCATCTGCGAAAGAGTGTCCTTGAGCGTCGCCCGTCGACCGACGAGCGGTTGGCCGGGCCTTGGCCTGAAGTCGTCGCCCGGCGGCTGGAGGTTGAGATCGCCGACGCACGTCAGCGACAGCCGCTTGAGGCCGCGGTCGGCGCCGACGAAGCGGGCGACGAAATCAGAGGCCGGATTGGCCAAAATCTCCGCCGGCGGTCCGAACTGGGCAAGCACGCCGCCGACGTCCATGACCGCGACGAGATCGCCCATCTTGATCGCCTCGTCGATGTCGTGAGTGACGAAGACGATTGTCTTGGCGAGCTGCTCCTGGAGCCGGAGCAGCTCGTTCTGGAGCCGCTCGCGGACGATCGGATCGACCGCACCGAACGGCTCGTCCATGAGCATCAGCGGCGGGTCGGCGGCGAGCGCACGGGCCACGCCGACGCGCTGGCGCTCGCCGCCCGAGAGCTGCGCTGGGAAGCGGTCGCGATACGCCGCGGGATCGAGTCCGACGAGCGCCAGGAGCTCGTCGACGCGAGCCTTGATCCGCGGCGCATCCCAGCCAAGGAGCCGCGGCACGATCGCGACGTTGTTGCCCACGGTCAGGTGGGGCAGCAGCCCGACCTGCTGGATGACGTAGCCGGTCCCGCGCCGAAGCTCGATCGGATCCTGGGCCATGATGTCGCGGCCGCCGATCAGGATCTGTCCGTCGGTCGGCTCGATGAGCCGATTTACCATCTTGAGGCTGGTCGTCTTGCCGCAGCCCGAGGGACCGACGAGGACGCAGATCTTGCCCGCCGGCACTTCGAAGCTGAGGTCCTTGACCGCGACTAGATCCGCGTAGCGCCGCGAGACGTGGCGGAACTCAAGGCTGACCGCTTTCATCGGTGGTGCACCGTATACGCTTCGACGGTGGAGACCAAGCCCGGAGCCGGGGAGCTGGGCCAGGGGAGCCGACGCGAAACGATCGGCGAGAGCGCGATCATCGTCCCGGTCATCGTGCCCGTCGCGGTGCAGCGCCTGCGCGATCGGATGGATCCGTCGGCGGCGGACGGCGTCCCGGCCCATGTCACGCTCATCTACCCGTTCATGCCCCCTTTCGACCTCAAGGACGATGTCCGGCGCCGCGTCGAGGAGATCGTCGCGTCGGAGCCTGCGTTCCCGTTCGTGCTCCGCGCGGTGGGTCGGTGGCCCAACGTCGTCTACCTCGTGCCTGAGCCGGACGAACCGTTCCGCAGGCTGACCAACGCGCTGGCGGCCGCCTTCCCCGACTACCCGCCCTACGAGGGCGCGCACGCCGAGGTGATCCCGCATGTGACCGTCGCGTCCGACGTGCCCGACGACTACTTCGACGCGGCCGCCCACGCGTTGCCGGCGCTGCTGCCGATCCGCGACGTCGCCCGCGAGGCGTGGCTTATCGGCCATACGCCCGAGCCGGCGTGGCACACGTTGTGGCGCCTGCCGCTGGGCACGTCGCGGACGTCGTAACCGGGCGGCTAGACTCGCGGCCATGCCACAGATCCACCTTCGCGCCGAGGTAGGCGACTACGCACCGCTCGTGCTCCTGCCCGGCGATCCCGGCCGGGCAACGATGATCGCCGGCCTTTTCGACGGCGGCCTTGAAGCAGCACGGCTTGTGAACCAGCACAGATCGCTGCTCGGCTACACCGGCACTTACCACGGCGTGCCCGTCAGCGTCCAGACAACCGGTATGGGCACGCCGTCGTTCTCGATCGTCATGGAGGAGCTGCTCAACCTGGGCGTCACGACGTTCATCCGTGCCGGCACGTGCGGTGGCATCTCGCGCGGCCTGCGCACGGGCGACCTCGTCATCGCCACGGCCGCGGCGCCGGTCGATGGCGCGACACGGACGTACCTGCACGGCGATCCTTACGCTCCTGCCGCGGACTTTGAAGTGACACGGGCGCTCGTGGATGCTGCCGCCAAGCACGGGATCAAGGCCGTGATCGGGCCGGTCGCCTCGGTCGACGTCTTCTACAACACTGACGACGACTACGTTTCGAAATGGAAGTCGCGCGGGATCGTGGCCTTCGAAATGGAGGCCGCCGCCTTGTTCTACCTCGCCGCCCGCGCGCAGGGCAGCGGCAACGACGTGCGCGCGGGCTGCATCCTGACCGTCAGCGACACGCTCGGGCCAAAGGACGAATCTGTCGGCATGGACTACATGTCGCTGGAGGACCTCGAAGCAGCGACCCGGCGGATGATCGAGATCGCGCTGGAGGCCGGCACGGCGCTCGGCTGACGCATTGATGATCCCGATCGGCCTGAACCTCACCTGCATGGGCGTTACGTCGGCCTGGTGGCTGGAGTCGGCGCTGCAGGCCGAGCAGGCTGGTTTCAGGGGAGTCTGGTGCTGGGACCACTCGATCAGTCGTGGCAAGAAGACGACGCCCGTGCTCGAATGCTGGACGACGCTGACGGCGGCCGCGGCGGTCACCCGCAAGCTCAGGGTCGGCAGCTTCATCGACAACGTCATGAACCGCCAGCCGGCGATTCTCGCGCGGATGCTCGCGACCCTGTCCGAGCAGAGCGGCGGCAGGGTCGAGCTCGGCATCGGCGTCGGCGGTAACGAGGAAGAGGCGCTCGCCTACGGCATCCCGTTTCCGGCGCCGGCCGAACGGGTCGAGATCCTCGAAGAGGCCGTCGCCGTCATGCGCCTGCTGTGGACGGGCGGCCCGGTCGATTTCTCGGGTCGCCATTTCCAGCTCCACGAGGCGTGGTCATACCCGGTTCCGGAGCCCGCGCCCCGGGTCATCGTCGGTGGCGAGAAACCGGCCGGAGCTCGGCTGGCGGCGCGCCTCGGCGATGGCTGGACGACCAACGCGCCCGACTACGAAGCGTTGCTGCCGATCCACCTCGAGGAGCTCGCCGACCACGGACGCTCACGCGCGCAGGTCGCGCACCTGATCGCCGTTTCGATCGACAAGGACGTGCCCTTGGAGAGCCAGCCGCTCATCGCCGACATAGCGACCTTCCTTGGGGAGTGGCAGGAACGCGGCGCGGACGAGATCATCGTCAGCTGGGTAAGGCCGGCGCAGCTGCCGGCGCTGCTCGAGGCGGCTGCGCGCGCCGGCCTCGGCTGACTCGGCTACGCTGAACGCGGCATGTTCAGGCGCTCCACGCCGGTCACGGTTCCGGCACTCCCCGTTGATCCCGAGGCGGAGCACGACGTCTGCCTGAAGTGCGGCCGGCCGACGCCGCTCGGCGTGTCACTGTGCGAGAACGACAACCCCGGCCGCATCAAGTCGCCGTCGACGACGCAGGTCCACGGCACGATCGTCATCGGCGTGCTTGTCGGCTTCCTGTTGCTGCTGCTGCTGTTCCGCTTCGGCTCGATCGGCATCGGGCCGTTCCACTCGTCGATCGTCGGCTACAGCGCGCGCTCGGACGGTGGCCTCGATGTGGCCGTCAGCGTCCAGAACTCTGGTTCGCGCGCGTCAGGCGCGAGCTGCCGAATCTCGAACAGCGGCACGCAGGGCTACCGCGACTACACCTTCTTCACGCAGCCCATCGCGGTGGGCGCAAGCCAGACGTTTACGCAGACGATCCCACCCGCGCCCGACCAGCCGCCATTCTCACCGGCGAACCTGATCGTCAGCTGTACTTAGCCCGGGACGGATCCAGCGGCGGGCGCAGCGCTGGCCTCTTCGCCGCTCGGACCGGCCAGCGCCTGGCGGTTGCTGATGAACAGGCTGTTTGCCAGTGCGCCGGCCGTGAGCAGCGCCGCGGCCGTCAGCATCGCCAGGTGGAACGCGTCGGTTGACGCCGTGCGGGCCGCGGCGACCTGCTCGGCCGGGACGGACGAAGCCGGGCGGTTCATCGGCGGGATGTTCGTGCGCACGTCCGCCGAGCTCGTGTCGAGGCCGGGCACGAGCGAGCCGAGCGTCGCGTAGAAAGACGCCGTCACGACGATAAAGATCAGCGCGCCGGCGAGCTGCGGCCCGACACGCGAGATCGCGTTGTTGATCGCCGACGCGAGGCCCGCCTGGCGGCCAGGCACGGAGCGCATCAGCGCCGTTGTCAGTGGCGCAACCATGATCGACACGCCGATACCGAAGATCAGGTAGTAGGGCAGGAAGTCAGTGAGGTAGCCGGCCGATGGCGCCCACGTCGACGGGTTGGCGATGTCGAACTGCCACGGCGGCGAGTCGGCCGGGATGCGTGCGATCCAGAGCAGGCCGGCGGCCATGATCAGCGGCCCTACGGTCATGAACAGTCGCGGCCCATAGCGCGAGGCGAGCCTGCCCCAGCGCGTCGACAGAAAGATCAGGAAGAGCGAGCCAGGGATGCTGCCCAGGCCGACGGCGCTCGCGCTGTAGCCGAGCGAGCCCTGCATGAACAGCGGCAGAAAGAAGAAGGTCACGTACAGCGCGCCGTAGATGAGCATCGTCGAGACGTTCGTGACCGTGAAGTTGCGCGAGCGGAACATGGCCAGCGGAACGAGCGGATGCGCGGCGCGGGCAAAGTAGAAGGGCAGCGCGATGGTCGTGATGCCGCCCAGCGCGAGCGCAACGAAGGCCAGCGGATCATGCCACTGGCGCTGCTGGCCGTAGATGGCGCCGAAGCTCAGGCCACCGACGGCGACGGCGACGAGCAGCGCGCCCAGCCAGTCGAACTGGCCCACGGAACGTTCGTCGCGGCTCTCCTTGACGTAGCGCAGCGCGGCCCAGATCGCGACGAGCGTGAACGGCAGGTTGAGCAGGAAGATCAGGCGCCAGGTGAAGTTGTCGACGAGGATGCCACCGACGAACGGCCCGATGATCGGCGCCAGCGCGGACGCTGCGGCCCAGATGCCGAAGGCGCGGCCCTGCTCTTCGCCCTCGAAGTTGTTGGTCAGGATTGCCAGTGACCCGGGCACGAGTAACGCGCCGGCCGCGCCTTGGATGAGCCGGAAGAGGATCAGCAGCTCCAGGTTGGGCGCGAGGCCGCACAGCAGCGATGCGCCGCCGAAGCCGACCAGGCCGAGGATGAACATGCGCCGCCGGCCGAAGAAGTCGGACAGCGCGCCGGCCAGGATGAGCAGCGCGCTGAGCGTCAGCAGGTAGCCGTACTGGATGTAGTTCTGCGCCTCGAGGACGTCGAGAAACAGTCGCGGCTCGCGGCCGATCGCCGGCAAGGCGACGGTCAGAACGGCCGAATCGAGGAAGACGATGCTCGAGCCGAGCACAGCCGCGACGAGAGTCCAGTTCTTGCTGCTCATGGGGGCCGCCATCCTACAATCGGCCGGTGGCCCAGATCGTGACTTTTGCCCGGCCGTTGCGCGCGGCGCGGCTTGACGCCGAGCTGGCAATCGCAACCGACGCCGCGCGCCGCGCCGGCCGGCTGCAGATGGAGCGCTACGAGCGCCTCGAGCGCATCATCCACAAGGCCGAGCACGACGTCGTGACCGAGGTCGACACGCTCTCTGAGCAGCTGATCATCAGCGCCATTCACGACGCCTTCCCGCGCGATTCGATCCTCGCCGAGGAATCGGGACGGACTGACGTTGTCGCCGGCGACCCGCTCGACGAGCGGGTGTGGATCATCGACCCACTCGATGGCACCGTGAACTACGCCAATGGCATCCCGGTCTTCTGCGTCAGCGTCGGGCTGGCGGTCGGTGGCAGGCCCGCAATCGGTGTCGTCTACGACCCGACGCGCGACGAGATGTTCGCGGCGCAGGCCGGCATGGGCGCGCGCCTTGACGGGATCCCCATTCGTCATCCGGGCAAGGACAAGCTCTCCGATTGCGTCGTCTCGCTGTCACTGCCGGGCCGCGGCTGGGCGATCCGCGACCGCAAGGTTCGCCGCGCTGTTCGCGTGTGGCGCAACATGGGCAGTGCCGCGCTCGCGCTCGCGTACCTGGCCAACGGCCGCTTCGATGCCTTCATCCAGGCCGGCGGCCTGTCGGCCTGGGACATCTGTGCCGCCGGCCTGCTGGCCGTTGAGGGCGGCGCCCAGCTGACGGCACTCGATGGCGGGCCGTGGTTCGACATCAGCCATGCCACGCGCTCGATCTCGCTCCTGGGCGCCGCGCCGCCGCACCACCAGACGCTGTTCGAGATGCTCAAGTGATCAGCTGGCGGCCGTACGCCGACGTCCACGGCCACGACAACACCGTGACCGGCAACGTCCTCGTCTGGCCGGAGCTGCACAGCGCCGGGCTGGGCCGCACGGCGGAGATCTGTGTCTACCTGCCGCCGTCGCTCGGGCCTGAAGGGCCGGGCTGGACCGACGGCCGGCGCTACCCGACGATCTACTTCAACGACGGCCAGAACATCTTCGACGACCGCACTGCCAACGCCGGGGAGTGGCACGCCGACGAGACGCTCGAGATGCTGTCGGGGGAGGGCATCGAGGCGATCGCGGTGGCCGTGCCCAACTCGCCTTCGCGCCTCGACGAGTACAGCCCGTGGCGCGCGCCGAACCCGTTCAGCGCTGGCAGCGGCGAGGTCGGCGGCCGTGGCGAGATCTACCTAGAGTGGCTGGTCGGTTCCGTGATGCCGCTCGTCGACCGTTCGTTTCCGACGAGCACGGAGCGCGAGGCGACCGGCATCATCGGCTCATCGATGGGTGGCCTGATCAGCCTCTACGGGCTGATGTTCGAGCCGCGCGCGTTCGGCTTCGCCGGTGTGATGAGCCCCTCAGTCCGGTGGGCCGACTACTCGATCGTGCGCATGATCGAGGAGGGCAAGCTGCCGCCGGGACGAATTCACCTCGACATGGGCGGCAGCGAGTGGGGCGGCATGGTCGAGGATTCGCGACTGCTGCGCGACACGCTGGTCAGGACGGGCTGGCAGGAAGGCAACGACCTCCAGTACATCGAGGACGACATCGGCGGACATCGCGAGGCCGCCTGGTCGTGGCGTCTGCCCGACGCGCTGCGTTTCCTCCTGGCGCCTTTCAAGTCCGTCTAGCTGAGAGCGCCGAATCGCGCATCGCCAGCAAGGCTGATGCGCATGCCGGGTGGTGAGTCGAGCCCCTGAATAACGAACCGTGATGCGCATCTGCCCTGGACCCGCAGCCCTGCGAGGGATGGTTCTAGCTTGCCCAGCGGTGGACGCGGCCGATGAGCTGCGGCTGACCAAGACGCTCGGCGATCGCGGTGAACTCCGCGCGGTGCGCGCCGCGCCAGCGCAGGTCGTCGACCGACTCTGACACCAGCGGCACGTCGAGCACCAGCGTGGCCAGCTCGCGGAAGAGAAACGCCTCGTCGCGGTGCTCGCGCAGCGAAGTCGCGAGCCCGGCACCGCCTCGGACAGATAGGTCCCAATGCGCGACCCGCTCCGGAATCTCCTCAAGGTGGACGTAGCGCGTCAGCACGGCGCCGGCGGACACTTTGCCCCAGCCGGGGATGCCTGGATAGCCGTCCGCTGAGTCGCCAACCAAAGCCAGGAAATCGGGGATCGACTCGGGTGAAACCCCGAACTTCTCGCGCACCGCGTTCGCGTCGAGCAGCTTGCGCTGGCGTCGGTCGTACTGGACGACCTTGCCGTCCTCGCGCACGCATTGGCCCATGTCCTTGTCGGGCGTCATGATCACCACGCGCTCGACTCCGGGCGCGTCGGCATAGCGCGCGGCCGCGGTACCCAGGCCGTCGTCGGCCTCCCATTCGACGAGCGGCCAGACGACGACGCCCAGCGCGCGCAGCGCGTCCTCGGCGAGGGTGAACTGGTCGAGCAGCTCGCGCGGTACACCGAAACCCGTCTTGTAGCCCGCATAGCGCTCGTTGCGCCATGACTCGATGACGTGGTCGGCGGCGCAGCCGAGGTGCGTGACGCCCTCGTCGCGGAAGAGATACAGGGTCGACTCGATGATGCCGACTGTCGCCGACACGTTGTTGCCGGCAGGATCAAGCACCGGCGGCCGTGGCGCGAAGTGCGACCTGAAGAGCTCGTACGTCGCGTCGAGCAGATGGACCTGCAACGGCTAGCCGGTCTGTGCCAGCTCGCGGGCCTGTGCCAGCTCGCGGGCCTGGAGATCGGCGGCGTTGAGCGCGGCGCCGATGATGCCCGATGTGTTGCGGTACTGCGCGGGCACGATCGGCGCGCGGCTCTTGAGGAACTCGCGATAGCGATCCATGACCTTGGATACGCCGCCGCCCAGGATGATCAGGTCGGGCCACAGGTAGGCCTCGAGGCGGGCAACGTATTCGTTGAACTCGAGCGCCCACGTCTTCCAGCGCATCCGGCGCCGCTCCCGCGCCACGCCCGAGAGGCGCAGCTCGGCGTCGCGGCCGTGGAGCTCGATATGGCCAAGCTCCGTGTCGGGCACGAGCCTGCCGTCGACGAACAGGCCGCTGCCGATGCCCGTGCCGACGGTCAGCAGCAGCACGGTGCCACGTGCGTCGCGGCCGGCACCCAGGCGGACCTCGGCCAGGCCGGCCGCGTCGGCATCGTTGATCGCGTAGACCCGGCGGCCGATGGCCTGGCCCACGATCTCGTCGGCTGAGCTGCCGACCCACGCTTTGTCAATGTTCGCCGCGGTCATGACCATGCCGCCCTTGATGACCCCGGGCAGGCCCATGCCTGCGGGCGCGTCGTCCGGAATCGGATACTCGGCGAGGCTCTGGCCGACGAGATCGATGATCGTTGCAGCGGCCGCCTCCGGCGTCGACGGCCGTGGCGTATCGAGCCTGTGCCGGCGGCTGAGCAGCTCGCCGGTCGCGATGTCGACTACCGCAGCCTTGATCCCGGTGCCGCCGAAATCGATGCCCAAACTGGCCCGACGATTCTCAGCCACGGAAGGAGGATAAGCCTCGCGCGGCCGCCAGCGGACGGACGCACTTTGCGCGAAGGCTCGCGCGGGCTCTTGCCCGTAAACTGGGCTGGAGATGTATGACCACTTCGGCGACTTCAAGCGTCAGCTGCCGGATCGTGACGCAGATGAGACCGCGGACTGGATAGGCTCACTCGACTCGGTCATCGAGAACGAGGGGCGCGCGCGGGCACAGTTCATCCTCTATCGCGTCCTCAAGCGCGCGCGCCAGCAGAACCTGGGTCTGCCGCCGCTGACCGCGACCCGCTACATCAACACCATCTCGCCCGAGCAGGAGCCGGTCTTCCCCGGCGACGAGGAGATGGAGCACCGCATCCGGCGCATGATCCGCTGGAACGCGGTGGCGATGGTCCTGCGTGCGAACAATCGGGCGCCCGGAATCGGTGGCCACCTCGCGACGTACGCCAGTGCTGCCACGCTGTATGAAGTCGGCTTCAACCACTTCTTCCGCGGCAAGGACGCCGAGGGGAGAGGCGACCAGGTCTTCTTCCAGGGCCATGCCGCTCCGGGCATATACGCCCGTGCCTTTCTCGAAGGCCGCCTGACCGAGGACCAGCTCGACCACTTCCGCCAGGAGGTCCAGCGCGGCCGCGGCCTGTCCTCGTACCCGCATCCGCGGCTCATGCCCGAGTTCTGGGAATTCCCAACGGTGTCGATGGGCCTCGGCCCGATCGCGGCGATCTACCAGGCACGCTTCAATCGCTACCTCGCGCATCGGGGCATCAAGGACACCTCGAACAATCGCGTGTGGGCCTTCCTCGGCGACGGCGAGACCGACGAGCCGGAGGCGATGGGCGCACTGTCGATCGCCGCGCGCGAAGGGCTCGACAACCTGACCTTCGTCGTGAACTGCAACCTGCAGCGCCTCGACGGCCCGGTGCGCGGCAACGGCAAGATCATCCAGGAGCTCGAATCGGTCTTCCGCGGCGCGGGCTGGAACGTGATCAAGGTCGTCTGGGGCCGCGAGTACGACGAGCTTCTCGCGCACGATGTCGACGGCGTGCTCGTCGACAAGATGAACGACACGCTCGATGGCGAGTACCAGAAGTACAGCGTCGAGACCGGGGCGTACATCCGCGAGCATTTCTTCGGTCCCGACCAGCGCCTCAAGGACCTCGTCGCGCACCTGTCCGACGACGACATCGCCCACCTGCGACGCGGCGGGCACGACTACACGAAGGTCTACGCGGCATACGACGCCGCGACCAAGACCGACGGCCGGCCGACGGCAATCCTGGCCAAGACGGTCAAGGGCTGGACGCTGGGCACGGGCGTCGAGGGTCGCAACATCACCCACCAGGCCAAGAAGATGACCGAGCAGGAGCTGAAGGTTTTCCGCGACCGGCTCGAGCTGCCCATCTCGGACGCCAAGCTCAAGGACGCGCCGTACTATCACCCGGGACCCGACGCCCCGGAGATCCAGTACCTGAACGAGCGACGCTCAGCCCTGGGCGGCCACATGCCTCGGCGCGTGGTCGTGACCAAGACACTCGAGCTGCCCGGTGATCCCGTCTATGGCGAATTCATGGCCGGCTCAGGCACCCAGGAAGCGTCGACGACGATGGCCTTTGCCAAGCTGCTGCGCAACCTGCTGCGTGACAAGGCGCTCGGCGACCGGATCGTGCCGATCATCCCCGACGAGGCGCGCACCTTCGGCATGGACCCGCTCTTCAAGGAAGTCGGCATATATTCGGCGCTGGGCCAGCTGTATGACCCGGTCGACTCGGCCCTCGTCCTCTCCTACCGCGAGGCCACGGACGGCCAGGTGCTCGAGGAGGGCATCACCGAAGCCGGCTCGTCGGCGTCGTTCCAGGCCGCCGGCATCAGCTACGCCATCCATGCCGAGCCGATGATCCCGTTCTACATCTTCTATTCGATGTTCGGCTTCCAGCGCACCGGTGATGAGTTCTGGGCCTTCGGCGACGCACGCGGTCGCGGCTTCCTGCTGGGGGCCACGGCCGGGCGGACGACGCTCAACGGTGAAGGGCTACAGCACGAGGACGGCCAGTCGCTCGTCGTCGCCTCGGTCATCCCCAACATCCGCGTCTATGACCCCGCCTTTGCCTACGAGACGGCGACGATCGTGCGCGAGGGCATCGAACGCATGTATGGCGCGAGCCCACAGGACGTCTTCTACTACCTGACCCTGTACAACGAGAACTACGCGATGCCGGCGCGGCCGGAATGGGTCACCGACGACGACATCGCGGGCGGTCTCTACCGCTTCAAGCCGGCTCCCGACGGTGTTGGCGGCGACGGACACGCTCCGCTGCGCGCGACGCTGCTGGCCGGTGGCTCGATCATGCAGCAGGCACTGCGCGCGCAGCAGCTGCTCGCCGAGCGCGGCGTGGCGGCCGAGGTCTGGAGTGCGCTGTCATATCAACTGCTGCGCAACGATGCGCTCGAGGCGGATCACTGGAACCGCAACCATCCGGACGGCACGCCGCGCACGCCGCGCGTCACCGAGCTGCTGCGCCAGCCGGCCGAGCAGGGCCCGATCATCGCCGTGAGCGACTTCATCACGGCCTGGCCGGACATGATCAGCCGCTGGGTGCCAGGTGGTTGGTGGCGCGCGCTGGGCACGGACGGCTTCGGCCGGAGCGACACGCGCGAGGCGCTGCGCCGCTTCTTCGAGATTGACGCGGAGCACATCGCGGCGACAACCCTCGCCGAGCTGGCGCGCTGTGGCCGTATCGACGCGCACGACGCCAAGCGACAGATCGAAGAGCTGGGTATCGACCCGGAGGCGCCATTCGCTCTCTATTCCTGACCGTGGTTGTGCTGGTCGTCGCGGCGTTGGCCACGGCCTGCACCGGCTCACCCGGTCCATCGCCCGCGCCGTTGACCGCCAGCGGCCTGGTCATTGCCGCGAGGGGCCCGGACTCCGCGACGGTCGACACCTTCACCCTGCGCACCAACGATGGCGAGGTCATCGACTTCACCGTAGGCACGCTCGACCTCTCGAACGGCGGCCTGCCTGCGCCGCACCTGCGTGAGCACATGGTTGGTGCCACGCCGACGAAGGTCTACTACGTCGTGGAGGAGGGCAAGGACGTCGCGATCAAGTACATCGACTTGCTGGCGCTGCCGTCGGCGAGCCCGTCGTGACCGACCTATCCGGCGATGGGCCGCTCCGTCCCTTCTTTCCATCCGCCACTGACTTCGCGGCCGCGACGACACCGCACTTCAGCTTCCTGATCGACGAGTTCCGCTTCGCTGGACCGGTCGTGACCGGCAACCAGGAGGCATACGACATCCGCTACGACGGACCGGGCACGGCGGTGCTGCTCAGCTGGGAGATCGAAAACGGCCTCTTCGGCTGCGAGCTCGCGCCGCGGGCGGCGGACGGCCACCTCGATCCGGATTTCGAAAACTGGCTGACGGCTAACGAGGTTCTTGCCGCCCGCGGCGCGATGGATCGCTGGGTGGTCGAGTCGGAGCTTGATGGCGTCGACGAGGACGGCTATGCCGCGGTCATGATGCGTGAGGCCGACAACCTGCGCACGTACTGCGCCGACGTGCTGCGCGGCGACTGGAGCGTGCACGATTCCGCCGTGATGTGGTGGACCGACATCAAGGAGCGATGATTCGCCGCGCTTGGGCGCTAGTCGCCATAACGCTGGCAGCGCTCGCCGTCGGGTGCGCCAGCCCGACGCTTCGGCCGACACAGGCCCCGACGTTCACTGCTTCACCATTACCGCCGCGGTCATCGTTACCGCCGCCGTCGCCGACGCCGCAGTCCACCCGCTCCGCAGGCGCACCGCCGCAGCTTTCGGTCGAACCGTTTGCGTCGGGCTTCTCCAACCTGACCTTCGTGACCAACGCGGGCGACGGCAGCGGTTCGTTGTACGCGATTGAGCAGGTCGGTCGCATCCGCCTCGTCACGCCTGGCAGCACCCAGGGCGGGCAAGCGTTCCTCGATCTGACTGACCGCGTCTCTGTGGGCGGGGAGCGCGGACTGCTCGGTCTCGCGTTCGACCCCAACTTTGCCTCGAATGGCCGCTTCTTTGTTGACTACACGAACCTCTCTGGCAACACCGTCATCTCGCGGTTCACTCGTGCAGCGGATGGCACGGTCGATCCCGGGGCAGAGACCATCGTGCTCACCGTCGACCAGCCGTTCCCGAATCACAACGGCGGGATGCTCGCCTTTGGTGCCGACGGTGACCTTTACATCGGCCTGGGCGACGGCGGCTCGGAGGGCGATCCGCAGGGCAACGGCCAGAACCTTGACACGCTGCTGGCCAAGATCCTGCGCATCGACGTCGAGTCCGGCTCGCCCTACGCAATCCCGGCAGACAACCCGTTCGTATCGGGCCAGGCCGCCGGCGGCCCGGCCAGGCCCGCGATCTGGGACTACGGAGTGCGCAACCCGTGGCGCTTCTCATTCGACCGCCAGACCGGTGCGCTGTTCATCGGCGACGTGGGCCAGGACGCGTACGAGGAGGTCGATGTCGAGCCGCCGGGCTCGGGCCGCCACGACTACGGCTGGAGCGTGATGGAAGGCCTCCATTGTTACGGCGCGTCGACGTGCAACCAGACCGGGTTCACGCTGCCGGCTGTCGAGTATCCGCACTCGCTCGGCTGTGCCGTGACCGGCGGCTATGTCTATCGCGGTTTGGCCTACCCGAGCCTCGTGGGCAGCTACGTTTTCGGTGACTACTGCTCGGGCCGGCTCTTCGCGTTCAACGCTGACGACGCGCTTGCCGGCCGGCCCGTCGCCGCCCTCCAGGTCGGGCAAGTGCCGTTCAGCATCTCGAGCTTCGGCCAGGACGAAGCCGGCGAGCTCTACGTGGTCGACCTCGCCGGCGCCATCAACCGCCTTACTGCGCAGGGGTGGCTGGCCAGCCTTCGTGGATGAGGTTGGCCACGAGTGCAGTCCACCCCGCCTGCTCGTCGGCGCCGAGACCCTTGCCCGTGTCGCCGTCGAAGAACTCGTGCAGCCGTCCGGTCTGCAGGTAGTCGGCCTCCACGCCGTTCACGACCCGAGCGCGAACGTCTTCGGCCAGACTCGGGTCGACGTCGTTCAGCTCCTCGATCAGCAGGTAGTTGATGGGCACCCAGACCGGCCCACGCCAGTTCGAGTTGACGCCCTGTCCGGCCGTGCCGGGCACATAGAGGCTGCTCTGGGCAGATAGTGAGCGGATCCCGGCAACGCCCAGGAAATCGTTCTCGTCGTGGAGCGTGGCCAGGACGCGTGGTACCCGCTCGGGCGGCACGACCCCGGCAATCAGCGGGATGAGGCCCGTGTACGATTTCTGGAGCACGAACGATCCGTCCGCGTTGAGGTCGTAGTAGAACCCGGTCGACTCGTCCCACAGGTGGTCGTTGATCGCCTCCTGGATCGTGCCGCGATCGACCCAGTAGCGCTCAGATCCGTTGGGATCGCGCAGCTCGGACGCGATGCGCGCCATGTCGCGGGCGAAGAAGGCCATCCACGCGCTTGCGTCGGACTGGGCCGTGCCGGCGGCGCCGCGGGGCAGGTTGTCCATGCCCATGAAGCCGCCCGTGAAGAGAGAGCCGCCGACCATGTTGTGCGACCACCAGTAGTCGTAGTTCTGCTGGAGGCCCGGGTAGGCGGCCTGGAGGAAGTCGAGGTCGTGGGTCTGCTCGTACACGCGCCACACCGCCCAGGCGAAAATCGGCGGGCACTCCTGGTCCATGACCCACTCGGCGCACGGAATGTGGCCGTCGCTCTGCTCCCAGCGGTTCGAGAGCATGAACAGGAGCTGGTTCTCGGCGATCTTGGGGTCGATCAGCGCAGCTGTCACCGACTCGAACGCCGAATCCCACGACGCGGGCCACGGGAACTCCCATTTGTCGGGCAGGATCAGCAGGTCGTGCGCGTCGACCTGGCCCGCATACGCCGGGTTGACCCCGGACGTGCCGTCCCAGCGGTAGTAGGTCTCGTTCCACATCATGCTCATGAGCGCCTGGTCGTACAGCGCCTGGTGCTGCGAGACCTGGTTCGTGAACTGCGCGTCAGCCTCTGTTCGCCGCGCGCTGATGATCGAGTCGCTCTGCGCGAGCCGGTCGGCCGCGGTCTGCGGCGCCTGTGCCTTGGCCGCGTCCGCGGAGGTCGAGGCGTCGAAGCTCGCTTCGGCCGCCCCGATGCGGATCACGCCCTGGGCGCCGGCCGGGATCTCGAGCTTGAACGCCAGCGCGCCGATCGTGCCGCCCTGGTCGCCGTTGAGGCCCGTGCCGCGCAGGTTCGCGTCGAGCGCGCCTTTGTCGGGGCTGATCTGCCACTCGCTGGGTGGCTGGCCGACGACGGCGACGTATGACGCGCTGCCGTGCATGAGCAGGCCGTTGGTCAGTGGCGTGACCGCGCCGCCGGCGCCCATCCAGGCCTTGAAGACGACGTCGAGGTTGCGCGTGTCGGAGGTCGTGTTGGTCACCGTCGCCACGAAGGTCATGCTCGACGAGTCGTAGCGCGCGGCCTCGAGGTCGATCGAGAACCATTTCGTCTGCTGCGGGTACTGGTAGGTCAAGCGGTCGTAGGCGTGGGTCGGTCCGTTCTCGTGAAACTCGCGGTCGTCGGTGATCTGCTCCCCCGCGGGACCGGCCGGATTGGACAGGCCATTGAAGCGCTCCGTGACGTAGTCCTGTGTGCCGTCCCAGAACGCCCAGCCCATGTCGAACTGGTTGTTGCTGTCGGTCCAGCCGGCGATCCCGTCGTCGCCGTACTTGTAGGCCGTCGTGATCGCGCCGCGCCACGAGAGGCCCCAGCCGTTATTGCCAACCGCCTCGCGCGGCGTGCCCCACTCGCGCTCGGCCAAATACGTGCCCCAGCGCCGATCGAGCTGCGACTGTGGCTGCAGGTTGAGAGCGGCAGTCGTCGCCGTCGGCGGTGGCGCAAGGACCGTGAAACCGGCGACGATCAGGGCGACGATCGCGAGCAGGCCCGCGACGACGCCAAGGACCATCCACCACGGGCGGCGGCTCGAAGAGCGGCGGGGCTGGGCCGCCGGCACTGGCGCGCTCACGCGGCCGAGGTTAGCAGCCGTTGCTCGCTATGATCGGCCGTCCTTATGCATGCAGGTCCCTGCCAATGAATGCGATCGTCCAGCGCTACGACCGAGATGCCGCCGACTACGAGCGCTACTGGGCGCCGGTGCTCCAGTCGACCGCGCGGCGGCTGCTCGACTACGTCGACGACTTCGTTCATTTCGTCGAGCGGCGCGACGGCCGCGTGCGCATCCTGGAGGTAGGCGTTGGCACGGGCGCGCTCCTGCGCGGCGCTCTCGAGCGCTGGCCGGCGGCCGAGTTCATCGCCGCTGACGCCGCGCCGGCGATGGTCGAGCTGGCGCGCTCGCGCCTGGCCGATGGCGGCTACGAGGCGGCCGGCAGAGTCCGTTTCCTCAACGCGCCGGCAGAGGCACTGTCGTTGCCCGACGCGTCCGTTGACCTCGTCATCTCGACCTTCGTCCTGCAGCTCGTGCCCGACCGCATCACGGCGCTGCGCGAGGCGCACCGCGTCCTGGCGCCGAGCGGCATGGTCGCCTACCTGACCTGGCTCGACCGCGCCGCGCGCGGCCCATTCCTGCCCGCGCAGGACTTCGACGAAGCGGTCTACGACCTCGAGATCGACGAGCCCGAAACACCCGAAGAACCGCACGCGGGCGATGTCCACTCGGGCCGGACGGCGGCCAGCGAGCTGCGCCGGGCAGGCTTCGTCAAGGCATCCGCGCGCGAGGAGGTGCTCGAGTACGACTGGAGCGCCGACTCGTACCTCGAGTACAAGCTCGACTACGACGAGCGCTCGCTGGTGGAACTCCTCGACGCGGAGCAGAGTGCTCGTCTTGAGCGCAATGCGCGCGAGCGGCTGGCGCGTCTCAAGCCGCACGACTTCCGCTGGCACGCGCCGGTCGTATTCGCCCGCGCCGAGAAGCCGCGCAGCAGCTAGGCGACCACGGCGCGGAACGGCGGATCGACGGGCCGGCACACCTTGCAGGCGCGATAGCCGGCGCCGCGGGCCTCATAGGACGACCGAAGCGGAACCCTGTGCGCGTCAGTCACACGTCGCGCGTTGCGGCACGACGGGTAGCAGAAGATGTGCGTGGTATCGGAGCCGATGAAACGCACGCCGCGATTGGGCAGCGTCTCCAGAGTGTTCACGTCGACGCCCTCTGACGCCAGCACGGCGCGCTTCGCCGTGGGCCCGCCCGCGCCGTAGTTGCCGATCCTGCCGTCCGAGCGGACGACGCGATGGCACGGGATGACGAACGGGATCGGGTTGCGCGCGACGGCATTGCCCACGGCGCGAACCGCGAGCGGGCGGCCGAGCTCGGCCGCGACCCAGGCATACGGCCGGACCTCTCCGCGCGGGATCTCGAGCACCTTGAGCAGCACCTGGCGCTCGAAGTCGGGTAGCTGGTCGAGCTCGAAGCGCATCTTCGGCTGTGACCCGGCGCGCCCCCAGATTCGGGCGTCGATGATCCGCTGGACGAGCTCGGGGGCGCGCTCAACGCGCCGCACGGATCGGCCGAAAGTCGCCCTGAATGCCTCCTCGAAGTCGCCCGCCTCGCTCCGATCGGCACGCTCGACGAGCGAGATGCCCCGCTGGCCATAGGCCACGAAGAGCGGGCTGATGGGCCCGTCGACATTGACGTACTCGTCACCAGCGAGACCGACACGCTCCATGACGGCATCGGCCAAACCGGCCGGTGCAGACTGGCGAAGCTTGGCCAGACCGGTCGCGATGAGTCGGTCGTCTGAAGTCTTCATGAGGCTGCCTCCTGCGCGCCGCCCAGCGCGCGTTGCTCCGCGTCGTAGGCGGCCCGCAGGAGCGCCGTGCCGCGATGTACGTCCGATTTGACGGTGCCCAGGGGCCGGCCGAGCGTCTCGGCCAGCTCCGGGTAGGAAAGGTCGTCGATGTACCTGAGGGCCACCGCCAGCCGGTAACGGTCCGGCAGTCCGGCCAGCAGCCGTGCCCACGTGCGCCGCTCGTCGCTGCGCTCGGCGAGCCGGAGCGGGCTGTCGCCCGGTTCCGCCAGCGTGGCCGCGGCTTCGTCGATATCGACGTGGCTGCGCCTTCCGCGAAGCTCGTTGCGCGCGGCGTTGAGCGCAATCCGTGCCAGCCACGGCCGAAGTCGCAGCTCACGGACCTGCTGGTTCGGGTAGCGCTTGAGTGCTCGGTATGCGCGCACGAAGGCTTCCTGGGCGACATCCTCGGCCGCGTGCTCGTCCCGTACGACGCGCAGCGCGACGCCGAAGACGAGATCCTGGTTGGCGACGACAAGCTCGGGAAATGCCTCGTCCACGTCCGTGGCCAGCCGATCGCACAGCGGGTCGGGGGTCATCTGCATCCACACGCAGGGTAAACACGCGGGCCGCGGCTCCGGTTGCATCTTCGCCTGAGCGCCGGCTGTTCGAGATTGTCGGCTGTAGTGACGGCTCAGACTTCACTGGCAGTTGCAGGTCCTGGGAGAAGCGACTCGACAAGGCTGTTCGGGTCGCGTTGCCCGGCGGGCGTCGGGCCGTCTCCACGCTCAAGTCCCGCGGCCACAAGGCCCTGGGCGTCCCAAGCGGGCGTCCGGTTGCGCCTTGACCATGCCCGTACCGCACAAGCTGGAACTGTCAGTTACATCGATGCCCTCTGCGCTCGGCGATCCCGGGCGAACCCTTCGACCGACGGCGAGTTTCGAGCAGCCCGGTCAGCCGAGCAGGAAGCCGTCCCCGAGCGGGTCGCGCGAGTCGACCGTGAACGTCGAGTAGCCGGTCAGGAATGCCGTGCCGGCCACGGACGTGCTCACGGCCGGGTATGGACCGAGGGCTGTCTCGGCCTCGATGCGGCCAAGGAAGTGCTCGCCCGTGATGCCGGCGTTGACGATCTCCTGGCCGACCTTGATCCGGCCGCGCGCGTGGAGCTGGGCGAGGATCGCCGACGTACCAGATCCGCACGGTGAGCGGTCAAGTTCCGCCTCGGCGAAGATCGTCACGTTGCGCAGGTGCGCGTCACGCGCCCGACCGTCAGGGGACGTGCGCGGGTCGAGATCGACGATGATCGTGCCGTACACGAAGCTCAGGTCGGGGTCCGACGGATGTGCCGGCGTGTGGTCGCGGCGCAGGACTTCGGTGATCGCGGCGCCGACGCGGCGCAGCTCATCGGCGTTCTCGGGCACGACGCGCAGGCCAACCTCGGCCGCGTTGACGATGCCGTAGTAAGCGCCACCGAAGGCGATGTCGACACCGAGCGCGCCGTATTGCGCGGCAGTGCCATGCAGCTCAACGCCGTCCGGCCGAACCGCGAGCGACTGAGCGGCGAGATACGACGGGACGTTCGTGAAGCGCACGCCGCGCACTGCCCAGGTGCCATCGTCCTGCTTCGTCGTCGCGGCATTGGCCGCGACGATGCCAGCCGGAACCTCGTAACGGATCGTCGTCACCGGCTCGGACGCGGGGAAGAGGCCTTCCTCGATCAGTCCGGTCGTGATGGCGATGATGCCGTGGCCGCACATCGTGCTGTAGCCCTCGTTGTGCATGAACAGCACGGTCATGTCGGCGTAGTCGTTGTACGGCGGCAGCAGGATCGCGCCGTACATATCCCTGTGGCCGCGCGGCTCGTAGATGAGCGCGCGCCGGACGTGATCGGCGTTGTCCTTGAGCCACTGCCGGCGTTCGAGCACGGGCAGCAGGGGCACGTCGGGGAAGCCGCTCCTGACGAGGCGGAGTGGCTCGCCAGCGGTATGCAGGTCCATGGTCTGGATCGTCAGCCGTGCCTGGCGTCCCGTGGCCTCGGCAGCCGTCGCTGGCTGCTCGGCGGGAGCTGGCTGCGCGGGCACCGACTCTGAGCTCGCCGCGGTCTCGACCTCGTCGGCCTGCGACGCAACGACTGGCTCGGCCTGTGCGGCTGGTTCCGCCACGGGGAGCGGCTCATCCGCTGCGAAAGGCTCGGCTATCGCGACGGGCTCGTCCTGGACACGTGGCTCTTTCGGCGCGTAGGTCTCAGGCTCAGCGATCGGCTCGTGCTCGACGAGGGGCTCACCGGTCGGCACTGGCGCGTACATCTCGGGCGAAGATGCGTACATCTCCGGCGGTGGCGTGTAGCGCTCGAGCTGCCTCTCGGGCTCAACCTCGGGCAGCAGCCAGTCCGACTCGGGTGGCGCGGCGACATGCGCCTGGGCCGTTTCCGGCGGTGGCGCGAATGAGTCGCTCGGCTGCTCGGGCGCGACGAACTGCGCGTCATGGTCCGCGCCCACGGTCGCGGCCGTCCCATTTGCCTCGTGCGGAGCCACCGGCTCCATCTCCGGAGCGGAAAGCGTCTGCTCGATGGGCGCGCTGACCAGTGACGGTTGCCCAGTTCCCATGCGGTGGAGCGGAACGATGCGCTGGACTGGTTGATACCGCGGCTGCGGCGTTGCCGGTATAGCCGGCTCGGGCTCGGGCTCTGCCGCGACCGGCTCGGGCTGTGCCGCGACCGGCTCGGGCGCGATCGCCACAGCCGGCTCGGACTCTGCCGCTATAGCTGGCTCGGGCGCTGCGGCCACGGGCTCAGGCTCTGCCGCTATAGCCGGCTCGGGCGCTGCGGCCACGGGCTCAGGCTCTGCCGCTACAGCTGGCTCGGGCGCTGCGGCCACGGGCTCTGGCTCTGCCGCCATCGGCTCAGACGCGATCGCCACAGCCCGCTCGGGCTCTGCCGCGGCAGCCGGCTCAGGCTCGGCCGCTACCGGCTCAGACGCTGCGGGCGTGGTCGTTGTAGCCGTGGCCGCGGCCCCTGCTGCCGCCGGCGCGGACGCTTCAGGCTCGCCCGCGTTGCCGTATGTCACCGCCAGCAGGAAGCCGTCGGGTCCCTGGGTCCACGCGTGCGCGATCGGCACGTAGCCGGCGCGCGCCGCCTGGAGTGCCTCGGTCCGGTACGCACGCTCAACGTCGGCGCGCGACTGCGCCCGATAGTGGCGAACTATTGCTTGTTCGTGCACTTCAGCCACCGTTTCAGTAGTCATTGCGGTCGATTCTCGATAGTCAGGCCGCGAACCTTGCGACCCAGGAAGATGCCTCCACCGAGGCCCAGTCCAACAACGGCCAACGCGAGACTTGCAGGCAGCCCGCTGCCGCTAACGGGAGCACCAGAGGTTATCGGTGAGACGTCCGTGTTCGTCAGCGTGACCTTGAACGTGGCGACGGCGGTGCACGTGTCCGAGTCGAACTCGGCGCTCCACGACCCTTCGTCGCCCGGGCGCGAAAGAACGCTGGTCTGCCATGGATCGGTGTTGATCGTCAGGTCGTGCATTCCTGCCTCGGCGTCATTCTTGTGAAGCGTCAGCTGCGTCGGCTCAAAGCCGTTGCCATGGAAGATGAAGGTCTGGCCCGCGGCGCCCGACTTCGGACTGACCGTTACCGAGCACTGCTTATCCGTTGCAGTCACCGGGGACGCGCCGAGGCACACGAGCAGAAGCGTCCCGAAGGACGCCGCAAGTGCCCCGATTGATCCCCAGCGAACCATTTCACAGCACCCCTATGGTGACCAGACTCTGACGCGGACGGTGGGCGCCAGAAGTCCTGTCAGCGGTCTACCCATCGTCCCAGCAACCGGCGCAGCCTAACCCCTGACCCCCGAATTGGGACGACTTTCGGCCGCGCATGGAACTCCATTCCGTTGACCGCCAGCACCCTTTGCGAACGGCTTCCCACCTAACCACACACCGCCCGACACCAGGCGAGCGAGACGTCGCGCTCGCTAGCGGCTGCTCACCTTCGCAGTAGGCGGCCAACCGTCGGGCTGCCGGCCAGGGTCAGCAGCCGGCGGACAGAGCCCGGCGACATCCTGCTGACCTCGGCCATGGCGCGCGTCAGCTCCTCCGGCGGAACGGTCGCGAGCAGTCCAAGGAGGCGATCGAGATCCTCCGGCGGGAGCCCGGCGAGGACGTCGAACAGGTTGCGCAAAGCTGTTGTGTCGGCACGAAGAACGCCGGACAGGGCATGGTCGAACTCGCGCACGAACACGAGCAGCGACTCAAGCCTGCTCTCCATCCGCTCGGCGGCCGGATCGTGGGCCACCTGGCGGACCTCGACCAGGCACTGCTCGAGGATGGCGATGACCGGGTCGCCCTCGCGCTCCTTGCGCCCCTCGATCACGCGCCGGAACCACTCCCAATTGTCATCGAGCGCGATCCAGGCGCGGCCCGCCGGGCC
>Ga0209014_10000029_pt1 | contig 71293 bp, 57 predicted proteins | sample BarGraNGADG00212_FD_184491 | JGI IMG/M metagenome (GOLD analysis project Ga0209014, IMG submission 184491) | Arctic peat soil microbial communities from Barrow, Alaska - Barrow Graham LP Ref core NGADG0002-212 (SPAdes) (version 2) | ecosystem: Environmental > Terrestrial > Soil > Wetlands >...
CACTGACGATGCTGATGAAGATCGACGTGGTGCTCTTCGGGCGGGTGAAGTCGGGGCCGTTCTTCGCGCTGCTGGAGAAGCGCGCGGAATGAGCAACCACGGAGCTCACGAAGCACACGGAGAGACGACGAGGGTCGCGCGACCCGGTGGTCCTGCCCGATGAGGATTCTCTACTGTGCCATCGATCAGACCGTGCCCGGGACCAGGGGCGGGTCGGTGCACGTGCAGGCGGTCGCCGAGGGGTTGGCTGCCCTGGGGCACGAGGTGCACGTGCTCGTGCGGCGCGGCGCAGAAGGGTTCCCCCTGGGCGCGGTCCACTGGCACGAGATGTCTCCCCCGCTCGGCAGCCCGCGCCTGCGGCTGGCGAGGGCCGGGCGGGTGGCGGCCATCGCCCGCATGCTTCGCCCCGACGTCGTGATGGAGCGGTACTTCAATTTCGGCGGCGAAGGGATGCGGACCGCGGCTCGCTCGGGAGCGCTCGCGGTCCTCGAAGTGAATGCGCCAGTCATCGACTACCCGGGCTCGCCCAAGCACCTGCTGGACCTCGCGCTCCTCGTGGAACCGATGCGGCGGTGGCGCGACTGGCAGTGCCGCACGGCCGACCTGATCGTGTCGCCAAGCCGAGCCATCCTGCCCGCCTGGCTCCAGGCCGACCGGGTCGTAGAACTCGAGTGGGGTGCCGACACGGAGCGATTCCGTCCGGGCGCTGACGGGCCGGTGCCGTTCTCGCGCCACCCCGGAGAACTCGTCGTGGTCTTCGCCGGCGCGTTTCGGGCGTGGCATGGCGCCATTCACCTGGTCGAAGCAATCCGGCACCTGCGGGCGAAAGGGATCACGAGCGTGACCGCCGTCCTGGCGGGTGACGGCCCGGAACTGCCGCGCGTCAGGGAGGCGGCCGAGGGACTGGGAGGCGTGACATTCACCGGGCCCGTCGCGCACGACGGGATGCCGGCGCTGCTCGCCGCCGCCGACATCGGCGCGGCGCCGTTCGACGCGGCGGCGCATCCCCCGCTGTCGCTCGCGTTCTACTGGTCGCCGCTCAAGGTCTTCGAGTACATGGCCTCGGGCCTCGCCGTCGTGGCTCCCGCCATCGACGGCATCCGCCGCATCGTCGCCGATGAGCGCGAAGGCCTGTTGTACGACCCGCGCGATCCCCTTGCGCTCGCCCTGGCGATCGAACGGTTGCAGGATGTCGAGACGCGCAGGCGACTCGGCGAGGCCGCGCGGGCCCGCGCGGTCAACGAGTTCAGCTGGGCGGGACACTGTGCCCGTCTGCAGGGGGCCATCGAGCGGGCGCTGACGAGGCGCGGTCACGCGCGGGACACGACATCATGAAGGTGCTCATCGCCACCGATTCGTTTCCACCCGGCTGCGGGGGCAGTGGCTGGAGCACGTATGAACTGGCGCGCGGGCTTCGGGCGCGCGGGCACCAACTGACGATCGTCCAGCCCCGGCCGGGGCGGCCCGACGGGCAGCGCGAGTACGACGGCTTGGTCGTGCGCGAGATTGGCGTCTTCGCACCCCCGATCCCGTTTGCGCGAAACTACCTGAAGAACGAGCGGCTCACGGCGCGGCTGGCCGATGTCCTTCGCAGCGTGATCGCGGAGTCCGGCGCGCAGGTCGTCCACGGCCAGCACGTCATGACGATCCCGGCGGCCGTCAACGCCGCGGCTGCGGCCGGCATTCCCTCGGTCGCCACCGTGCGCGACTACTGGCCGGTCTGCTACTGGTCGGATCTCATTCACGATCCGGGCGCGGACGCCTTGTGCCCTGCCTGCTCGACGTCCGGCATGCTGCGCTGTATCCGGCCGAGGGCCGGCGCCGCGTGGCCTCTGGCGGTGCCACTCGTGCCCTACATGCGGGCGAACCTCGCACGCAAGCAGCAGGCGCTCTCCCGGGCCAGCCGCGTGATCGCGGTGAGCTCGACGATCGCGCGGGATCTCTCGGAGCGTGTCGCCGGCCTTCTGCCCGGGCGGACCGTCACCATTCCGAATCCCGTGGACATCGAATCGATCCGGGCAGCCGCCCGAACCCATCGACCGTCCGCTCGGAATCCGTTCGCCCTCTACATGGGCAAGCTTGCGCCCAACAAGGGCACGCGCAAGCTGCTGATCGCGGTCGATCGCGCGGACCTTCGGTGGCCGCTCGTCGTCATCGGGGACGGCCCCGATCGCCCGCTGGTCGAACGCTGGGCGCGCGAGTCGCCGCGGGAGATCAGGCTCACCGGGTGGCTGCCAAGGGAAGAAGCGCTCGGCTGGCTGGGCGCGGCGTCGCTGCTGGTCTTTCCGTCACAGGGCCCAGAATCGCTCAGCCGCGTGCTCCTCGAGGCCAGCACGCTCGGGATCCCGATTGCCGCGATGGACACGGGCGGCACCCGCGACATCGTCATCCCCGGTCGTACGGGGCTGCTGTCGTCGAGCGCCGAAGCGCTGGCGGACGATGTGGCGCGGCTGGTCGGCGATCCTGCGCTATCCGCTCGGCTCGGCGCGGCGGCACGGGATCACGTCGAGGCCAACTTCTCTGCGGACCGCGTGGTGGAGCGTATCGAGGGCGTGTATCTCGAGGTGACATCGGGCCATGCGTGAACAGCTGCGCGTCGCGATCGTGTCGCGCGCCGTCTACCCGTTGCACGGATACGGCGGGCTCGAGCGTCACGTGGCGGATCTCGCGCGTCACCTGGCGAAACGCGGGATCGGGGTCAACCTGATCACGCGAACCCCGGGCACCGCCATCACCCCGGAGGACGCGGCCGCCACCATCGGCAGCGGTGCGCCGCTGACGGTCCGCTTCGTCCCGTACACGACCTTCCCGTTCGCGGGCCGACGCGGCACGACCGTTCTCGATCGCAGCACCGCCTATCCGCTGTTCGGCATGCGCGCCGGGCGCCTGGCCGGCCGCCTGGTCGAGTCGGGCGACGTAGACATTGTCCATGGCCTCGGCGCCAGCGTGCTGGGCTATGCGCTGGCCCGGCCGGCTCTTCGGGCGCGGGCCCCGCTGGTGCTGAACCCGCAGGGCCTCGAGGAATTCGGAGGCACCGGGAGCCGGTTCGCGGGCAGGCACCTCAAGAGCCTCGGATACGCCCCGCTTCGCTGGGCGGTTCGAGCGTGCGCGAACAGGGCGGAGTGCGTGATTGCCACCGACCGGTCGATCGAGCCGTCCGTGCAGCGCTACCTGAACGTCGGGGCCGATCGCATGGCGACGATTCCCAACGCGATTGACCTCGACACGTGCGAATCCCTCGCCCGGCCGGCCGATGGCCATCACATGCGCCGGTTCGTCCCGGCGGACGCTGAGTGCATCCTGGTCAGCGTGGGCCGCCTCGAGCAGAACAAGGGCTTCCACGTGCTCGCGCAGGCGCTTGCCGCGCTTCGTGGCCGCTCGTGGTACTGGGTGCTGATTGGCGACGGCCCATTCCGGGCGACGATCCAGCGCCAGCTTGCGGCCCTCGGGCTCACCGACCGCGTCCGGCTGATGGGTCGGACGAGTTCAGCGGACCTCCACGCGTGGTACGAGGCGGCTGACATCTTCGTTCACCCGACGCTCTACGAGGGCAGTTCGCTGGTCACGCTGGAGGCGATGGCCCACCGCCGCGCCGTCGTGGCGACGACGGCGGGAGGGTTGCCGGACAAGGTCCGCCCCGGAGAGACGGGCTGGCTGGTTCCGCCTGGAGATCCCGACGCACTCGCTGCCGCCCTGCTCGACGCGATGGCCCGGCGTGGTCGCCTCGCGGCGCTCGGTGATGCCGGCCGCGCACTCGTGGAACGCGAGTTTTCGTGGGACGTGGTGGCTGAGAGAACAATGACGTTGTACCAGCGACTGCTGGGCTAGAATGAGGCGCTGGGAATTGGGCGGGGCGCCAGGCCCGCCGATCGACGTGAGGAACGCGGTGATAGAGCGCGAGCGGCACACAGCCAACGACATGCGGACATCCGTGCTCGTTATCGGCCTCATCATGGCCGTCGCGGCCGTGCTGCGTTTCTGGGGGATCGGAGGCGGCCTGCCCTCGTCGCTGGGCGTCGACGAACCGCAGATCATGATCCGGTCGCTCACGATGGTGAAAACCGGTGACTTCAATCCGCACTTTTTCGACTACCCTGGTCTCTACCTGTACCTGCAGGCGGCGGTCATCGTCGTCCGGTTCCTGGCCGGGGCGTCGGCGGGCGCGTGGTCGTCGCTCGCGCAGGTCAGCGACTACGACTTCTATCTCTGGGGACGCGCGCTCACGGCCGCGTTCGGCACGGCGACCGTCTACCTCGTCTACCTCGCGGGAACCCGCTGGGGCACGCGTCATGCGCTGCTCGCGGCGGCCGTGTTCGCCGTCGTGCCGATCCACGTCCGTGAATCGCACTACGTGCTGACCGACGTGCCGATGACGTTTTTCGTGACTCTGGCGCTCGTCCTGTCGCTGCGCGCGCACGAGCAGGGCTCCGGCTCGGCCTTTGCGTGGGCGGGCGCTGCGGCAGGGCTGGCGGCCGGCACCAAGTACACGGCCTGGGTGTCGATCCTGCTGCCGCTCGTCGCTGCCATCATGCTGACGGTGCCGCTGCAGGCCCGGTTGCGCCACGTCCTGGTCACGCTCGCCGCGTTCTTCGCGGCATTCCTCCTCGTTGCGCCTTACACTGTCCTTGATCTCCCCGCATTTCTCGACGGTTTCGGCGGCCTCGCCGCCGCCATTCCGAAACGCGCCACTTCGGCTGAACCCGGCTGGCAGATCTATCTGAAGCACCTGCGTAACGCCATGGGGTGGCCAAGCCTCCTGCTCGCCGGTGCCGGGCTGGTGCTCTTCGCCGTTCGCCTCGTCCGCGGGCCCGGGCGCGCGAGATTTGCGATGGTCCTCGTGTTCCTCCCGATCTTCTGGTTGATGATCATCGACCGGACCCTGATCTTCGCGCGCTACCTGATGCCGGCGATCCCGTTCGTCTGCCTGCTGGTGGCCGTGGCGGTCGTGTCGGGCGTGGGCTGGTTCCGGCGTTTTGCGGTGCCGCGCGCGGTCAGGACGGCCGCAATCGTGGCGCTGACCGCCGCCACGTTGGTACAACCCGCGATCACATCGGTCTCGTTCGATCGCGAGATCGCTCGTCGGTGGACCTACGCGCTGGCGTTCGACTGGATCGCGCAGAACGTGAAGCCCGGGGCCCGCGTGATCCACGAGGCCGCCGCGCTGCAATTTCCGACAGGGCGCTACCAAGTGGAGTACGTGCGGTCGGTGACGGACAAGGGACTCGACTTCTATCTTGGCGGGAATGTCGACTACGTCGTGGCGACGTCAGCGGTCTACGAGCGGTTCTTTGCAGTCCCGAATCAGTTCCAACCCCAGTACCTGGCCTACCAGGACCTCTTCAAGCGACTGACGCTGGTTTTCTCCGTGCAGCCATCGCCGGACCACCCCGGGCCGGAAGTCAGGATCTTCGCCGTCCAGCGATAGGCGGTTCAGGCCGCCGAAATACTAGCGCCCCGGCGTCAGCAGTGTCGTCACAGACGCCCGCCGTCGGAGCCGGTCCAGCCAGTCGGTGATCAGCGCGCGCCGCCGTTCGGCGGCCAGGCGTTCCTGTGCCTGGACCTGCACGTCGTCGAACGGCGCCAGGCGGCCATCCCGCGTGAAGACTGCCGGGTGCTCCAGATAATAGCGCTGCACTTCCTCGGAAGTCGGCTGGGCCGCCGCGCCGAACCGCTGGTCCACGTAGGTCTCGATCCTCACGTTGTCGGCGATCACGTTCCGCAGCCGTCCCTCGGTCATCGCCGTCCCGGCGAGCGCCTGCTCGTACTGCGCGGCCCCCGGGAACGTCGATCGAATCTGCGCCATCCGCCGGTCGAGAAGGGCCGGGGCCGGGGCCGGGGCCGAGTAGCGATCGACCTCGCTGAGCATCAACTGGCGGTTCACCAGGTAGGCCAGCACGTCGTTCGTCGTCTCGGCTGGCGTCGTCGCCGGCACAAGGCTGAACGTCTGCGCTGCCCGGACGTCGGACAGCGTCACGACCTGCGAGTTGACGACGGCCAGCACGCGGTCGATCACCTCCGCGCCGGCGAGGTGCCCGAGGCCCACGGCGACGACGGCGAGCAGTACCGGTGACGTATTCCGCATCCTGCCTTCTGTCTTTCGAATTCCGTCTTCTGAATTCCCGATGCCGTGGGGAAACCTTCGGCGGTTTGAGGCGGAGCTTCGCTAGAACGCCTGTCCGATCGTCACGTACCAGGCGAACGGGCTCTCGCGGGTGCCGTTCGCAAACGTGATGGGATGTATTTTCCACGCCAGGTCCACCCGAAGCGGTCCCACCGGCGACTTCCACCGTATGCCGAATCCCACGCCGCTTCGCAATTCCCCGAGGCTGATGTCGCCCACCTTCGCGAACACATTGCCCGTATCGATGAAGACCGCCCCGCCCAGCGACTTCTGATGCCAGAGCGGAAAGCGCAACTCGGCGTTGAAAATCACCAGGCCGTTGCCGCCGTTCGACACGCCGTTCTGGTCCAGCGTGCTCTTCGCCCCGAGCCGGTCGAGCGCGAACCCTCGCACGGACGTGTCGCCGCCGGCAAAGAAGCGTTCGCTGGCCGGCAATTCCTGATCGAGGCTGACGGTCTGGCCGGCCGGGTTCACGACGATTTGCTCGAACCCGAATGCCAGTCCCAGGCGGGCACCCGCGGCCAGCACGGCCCCGCGGAGCACCGGCATCCGCTTGTAGACAAATCCCTGCCAGGAACCCTTGATGAAGCCGACCTCGGAGCCAATCGCTCGCGGCGCCAGCGTGCCGTCGAACGACGCCAGCGTTCCCTGCGTCGGCTCGAACGCGTCGTCGCGGGTGCTGCGAACGACCGACGCCGAGAACGCCGAGAGCCGAACTCGTGGAAACACCTTGTCCACGTCCAACTGGCTCGCCGGGTCGATGCGCTCGTTGAAGAGCCGCGTGTGACCGAAGGAGTATCGGCCCGCCAGGCTGAGGCTCTTGCCGAATCGGTGGCTGCCCTCCAGGAGAACCTGTCTCCGGTTGAAGTCGAAGGTCGAGCGGATGGCCTGTTCGACGCCGCCCGTGACGACCACGTCGATGGGGAGGTCCATGAACCTGGGTTCGCGGTACGCGCCAAGCACCCGGTACTCGCGAAACCCCGAGCCCGGATCACCCAGGGACGATATTGACGCGGTGGTCGCCTGGCCGGTATTGAACTGGTCGCTCGAACGGATGGCACCACGGACGAACAGGTCGATCGACCGGTTCTTGCCCCAGAGATTCCGCCGGCCGATCTCGAAGAAGCCGCGTGGCGCGAGGTCGAAACGCTCCTCGGGCACGCCGGTCGCGGCGTTCGTCCTCAGGCGGAGCGCGCCCTCGAGCCCGCCGCCGTAGCCAATCGTGTTGACTGGCGCCTCCTGGACCGTGACCACGACGTCGTGGCGGTTGTCGGTGCTGCGTTCGAGCGAGGAGATCTGGACTCTCCGGAAGAGCCCGAGCGAGCTGAGTCGTCGCTGGGCCTCGGCGAGCGCCGAAACCGAAAGCGGCATGCCCGGCCCCAGGCGGAGTTCGCGTTCGATCGTCGCGGACTTCGTCCGGGTGTTGCCGACGATCAGCACGTGATCGATGAGGCTCTGCGGGCCTTCCTCGACGACGAAACGCAAGTTGAACCGCGTGCCGTCCTGGCTGAGTCCTGGCGGCACGGTCACCGTCGCCTGCTGGTAGCCTCGCGCCTGGTACTCGTACAACACCGCTTCGCGATCGGACTCGATCTGCGGCTGGTAGAACGGGCCGTTCACCTGCGATCCGATCGCCTTTTGAAGGACGGTGCGCGGGATCGCCGACACGCCCTCGAACTCGAGGCCACTGATCGTCGTCCGCGGCCCCTCGGTGATTGCGAGCCTGACGACGAGCTGGGTGGGATCGGCGCCAAGCGGCACGGCGCTCGCGACGGCATCCGCGGTCCGGAACCCCTGCCGCCGGTAGAGATCCAGGATGGCCCCTGTATCGGCATCGACCCGCGCCTTGACGTACCACTGGCCGCGCTCGACGCGGAGCACCGGCTGGATCTCGCCGCGAGGCAGCTGCTGGTTGCCGGCCACGTCCACCGCCGCGACGCGATACTGTGGCCCCCGCTTGACAGTGAACACGATCTGCATCTGCCTCTCGCCGCGCGGCTCGCGGGTGAACGGCGCGGAGGCATCACGGTATCCCTTGGCGCGCAGCTCGTCCTCGATGCTCCGCTCCTCGTTCTCGAGCACGTCGAGGTCGAGAGGACGATCCCGCAGTTGCGCCGAGAGCTCCGCGAGCCGCTTCTCGGGCAGCGGATCACCGCGGAACATCACGATCACCTGGGGCCCGCGCACCATCCGAACCGTCACATCGGCCTGCTCGCGACTGGGCGAGTACGCGATGTCCGGTTCGACCTTCGCTTCGAGGAAGCCCTTGGCGCGGAACTCTTCGACATAGCGCGCGACGGCCGCGTCGAGCGCCAGGCGATCGAACCGAGCGCCGGGCCGGAGCCCGAGCCGCGAGAGTACCTGTGCGGCATTCCCGTCGGGCGCGCCCTCGACGCTCGCCGCCCCGATTCGGGCCGGCGGGCCCGCCGTCACCTCGAAGATCATCCGGGTGCGATCCGGGTCGTGCGCCACCTCGGCCGAGAGCCGCACGGTCGCTTTCAGGAATCCGTGGTCGCGGCACAGCGCTTCGAGCATCGCCGCGATCTCCTCGGCGCGGGAGATTGGAGGCGACGTGGTGTAGCGATCGACCACCGCCGAGCGCAGTTGACGAAGCGGCAGACCGAGGTCGCCGCGGAACTCGATCGACTTCACCCAGTGAACGGACGCCAGGTCGTACGTGAGGACGACGCCGCCCGGCGCAATCTCCGCACTCACCTTGACGTCGTCGAAGCGGGCGAGCGCCATCAGGTGGATGATGCTCTCGCGCACCGCGGCGGCCGTGAGCGGCGCCCCGGTCACGGTTTCGAGCACGCGCAGGATCTCCTGGTCGCGGCTCTCGCGCCCGTCGATGCTCAGGCGCACCTCGGCGATCGACTTCCCGAGGAACTGGTCCACCGAGGACGTGGGCGGCGGCGACTGCGCCAACGACACGGCGGCCGTGAGGAGGACGAGCAGGGCGACGAGGAACGGAACCCGCTGGCGCATCAGAATACGTGCCTCACGCGCACGTCGAGCGCGTAGGTGCCATCTTCGTTCCGCGAGAAGATCCAGGACAGACGCTCGTTCTGATCGTACTCGAGGAGGATGACCTGGTCGATTCCAGCAGGGGTGTTGAGGCTTCTGGAGAATGTCAGGTACACCTTGTTGGAAATCCGCTTGCCCACCGTGAGCCGCGCTGTCGGGTTGAGTCGCTGGTACGGGTCGTAGCCCACGCTCGGCGTGATCTGGAACGTGTCGAGGCCGAAGGCCTGTTCCACCGCCCTGGTGATCGGGGCTGTCGCCACGCCGACGGCCGCCTGCTGCAGCCGGGACGTCGCGAGGCTCCGCTGGCTCTCTTCCCGCTGCAGTGTTCTCAGTTCGGCGTCGCGCGCCTCGGCGCGCGCCGTGTCCCCGCCGAAGAGCAGAGACAGAATCTCGATCCGCGAGAGCGGCGGGTCCGCGGTGAGCTGCGTATCCAGCCGATCGATCGTGCCGACGAGCTGTACGTTCACGACGTAGGTCTGGCCCGGCACCCGGATCAGCGTTTCCCCTTCGAGGTCGAGGAACGGTTCGAGCTTCGTCGGGTTGGAGAAATCGGCGGTGCCGTGCCGGACCATGTAACGCTTGCCTTCGATGATCGCCTCGCCCTGCTCGATCTCCGCGCGGCCGAGCAGGACCGGGCGGTCGTAGCTCCCGCGCAGCACGACGTCTGCGCTGGCGACCAGGTGGGCGAAGTTGCTCTCGATGCGGAGAGAGGACGGGGCCTGGATGCGGACGTCGAAGCGGAGCGGGACGCTCATTGCGGCCGACGATGCGCTGCCGCCGGACGACGGCCGGCCGCTGGCCAGTTCGATGAGCCCGGGCACCAGGTCCACGCGCTTGTTGTAAAGCGCGTTCTTCACGGTCACCGTGCCGCGGAGGGTCGGCGCCGCCATCGTGCCCACGAGATCCAGCTGCGCGTCGACCGTCGAGCGGAAGCCCTCTGGGTAGCTGAACTCCATGTTCTCGCCGGTGGCCGACAGGCTGAGCTGTCCGAGCGTGAAGCCGTTCATCTCGACGCGACCGTGAAGCCCCACCTGCCCGCCTGCGATCTGCGCCGTCATCTCCTCGAGCCGGATCCCGTCGCTCGTAAACGTCACGCGACCGTTGATCGCCTGGAGCGACGGCAGGTCCACGTACCGGATTCGGCCGTCCTCGATCTTCGCCGATCCCGAGAACTCCGGCTTGCTCAACGACCCGTTGATCTCGCCCCGCAGCGCGGCGCGACCCGAACTCCGCACGTGGCGGAAGAACGCCTGCAGGATGCCGAGGTTGACATCGCCCGAGACCTTCACCGCGATCCGGTTGTCCTTCAGCGCCACGCCGCCCGACACGTCGAGCCTCGTGTCCTTGCCCGCCAGCTTCAGTTGCTGTGCGGCCAGGACGTTGTTCTCGAACGCGAGGCGGATCGGGCCGTCGTTCTGGATCTGGTACTCGAACAGGCTGACCTCCAGGGCGTCGACCGTCGCGCTCGCGAACAGCCGATCCCAGTTCGCCAGCTGGCCGACGACGCGGATGCTGCCGCTCGCGACCGCGCGCGCGAACGGAGAGAGCCTGGGCTCGAAGAGCCGCACGTACGGATCGAGCAGCGTTCTGTTGAACCGGAAGCTCAACTCGGCATCCAGGTTCGGCGACATCTCGATCTGCCCCGAGCCCGACACGCCAAGCGCCGCGGCCTCGAACTGGTCGATCGTGAGCAGGCGATCCTTGACGTCCAGCCGGATGGCGACGGCGCCGATGCCTTCCTCGCCGAGGAACACGTCCTCGGCGCCCATCTGCACTTCGTACCGAGGGCTCTGGAAGGTCGAAGCGCCCGTCGCGGAGAAGTGCATCAGCCCAGACCACTCCGCCTTGCCGTATTTCATGGAGGCGACGGTCTCGAGCGCAATCCGGTCGCCGTGCGCGTTGAACGAGTAGCGTCCTTCCCAGCCGACATACGCCGCGCCGGTCACCGTCCCGCCGCTCTTGCGGATCTCCATGGCGTCCAGCCTGACGCCGTGCCCCTCGAACCGGATCGGCGCGGTCGCGCTCTCGAACGGCTCGCCCCAGGCCACGACATCGGTGATCGCGATGCGGCCGTAGCCGAACGGCCGCGTGTACTTGTCGTAGAGCCTGAATTCGCCGGAGACCTTCCCCTCGAGCGGCCAGTCGTCGAGCTGGAACGCGTGCCGCAGGTCGCGCATCGGGCGATCCTTCAGCACGAACCTCGCGTTGATTTCCTCCCCTCCATCCTTCCGCGGGTACCCGAGCGAGAATCGTCCCTCGGCCTCGACCGACGAACCCTCGGTTGTCGCCACGGCCTTCGTGACGTCCACGTACCCATTCTCGATCGAGAGCTGCCCGGTCGCGCGGCCCCACACGACGTCCCAGGCGCGGAGGCGGTCGCCGACGAAGCGGCCTTGGACCAGCGGGTTCTTGAACGATTTGGTCATCGTCCCCTGGAACTCGCCGAACCCACCGACGCTGATGATGCCGGTGGGGGATCCGAACGCGGTGATGATGCCGGCCAGCAGGCGGTCGCTCTCCTGCCAGTCGGCGCTGCGGGCGTAGAACGGGAACTGCGATTGCTCCCCGAATGCCGTCCGTCCCTCGAACTCGACATACGTGCGCTCGGTCGCCATGTGACCCGGGTCGACATGGAGCCACTGCGGGTCGAACCGGTACGAGAACTGGCCGCCGATCGCCGTCGGCTTCGGAAAGCGGTTCACGTCGCGCTCGGGGCCGTACTCTGGCGCCTCGTCGTGGATCGCCGACTCCCCGGGCCGCGGTAGGCGCGCGAGCAGCATGCGGTCGGCCGGGGGCACCACTCTCACCTCCCCGTGCCCGCGATGCTCCGAGAAGGCGCCGAGCGGCCACTCGAGCAGGTTCTGGCCGCTGGCCCGACCGAGCGGCCGAACGCCGCGCATCTGGAGGGCGTCCGAGAGCTGCAGCAGGTCGACGTCCTGGTAGCTCACCTCCCAGCGGGCAACCGCCGGGCGCGGGTCGGAGAGCGGCGCCATCAGGTACCGGAACTTTGCGCTGCCGTCGTAGAACCGTGCCGTCGCGTTCGTCACCTCGAAGCGGTGCGGCTCCCAGACGAGCGAGCCCCGCAGGTTGGGAAAGCCGAACACGTTGACGTGCGCGAGGGCGCTGGCAAAATCGCCCTTCAGCTGGTGGCCGCCCTTGAACAGGTGGAACGTCCCTTTGAAGCGCGCCTCGCCGCGGCTGCGCCACGACTCGTTCGCGAAGAAGATCTCGCGCATGCGCCAGAGGTCCACCCGGGAATCGACGTTGTAAACCATCTCCGGCCAGTTGGCCAGGTCAATTTGGCCGGTGACCAGCGAGTGCGCCCCATCGGTGTCAAGAACGATCTCCGGCAGCCGGATGAGCCCGCCGTCCACCTTGAACGTCACGCGCATGTCGGACCGCATCGGCAGGTAGTCCTTGATCTTCACCATGCCGTCCGTGATGCTCGCGGTGCCCAGGTAGTCGCCCGTATTGTGGCGCACGTAGACGTCGAGGTTCCGCGCCACGGTCGTCCACGTGCCGTGGTCGATGTACGTGAACTGCCCGCGGTAGGCGTGCATGTAGTAGAGCGTCGTGGTGAAGCGCTTCGGCCCCTGCGGCTCGTTCGACTCGAGCTTCAGCTTCGGCAGGTTGTCGCCGTCCGCGAACTTCTCGAGCTGGATCGTCCAGTCGCTCATCTCGAGCGACCGGATGAAGAACTCCCGCGAGTTGAAGACCTGCCACCAGGGAAGGTCCACGAGGATCGTCTTGGCCGTAAAGAACGGCGTGTCCTTGGGCTTGAGCCCGTCGATTCGCAGGTCCTCGACGATGAAGCGGCCCCGGGCGACCTGGATGCCAAGCCGCCCGATGTGCAGCGGCCGCTCGAGGGACTTGGTCCCGTAGCGTTCGGCGAGCTGCTTGACCGCTCCGCCGAACACCTGGCCGAGGTCGATGGTGAACGTGATGGCAATGGTGACGACGAGCAGGGCGACGGTGAGCAGCGCGCCCACGGCGAGGTCGCGCACGCGGCGGCGAACGGCAAAGATCGCCACGCCGCCCATCAGCACGACTGCGAGGGTCCGCCACGCCAGCCCCGTGTAGAACGCGACAAGGGCAAGCACCACGATGAGGGCGGCCTCGGGCCAGCGCCGGCGGAGGGAGGAAAGGATCACTCGATCACCGTCAGGAGTCGCCCGGCCTCGACCACGTCGCCTTCGGCCACATGGACGTCTTTCACCTGGCCCGCGCGCGCGGCCCGCAACTCGTTCTCCATCTTCATCGCCTCGATAACGACGAGACCCTGCCGCGCCGCGACCGTGTCGCCTGGCTTCACCAGCACCTTGACGATCTTGCCCGGCATCGGAGCCGTGACGCGCTGCGGCCCGCCCACCCCGCCGAACACCGCACTCCTGGCGCTCCAGCGGCGCTGACCTGGCGCGCCCGCGACGCGCGTGTGCACGACGCCGGCGCGAAGATGGACCTCGACTTCGCCGGGCTCGCTTCGATCGAGCAGCGTCGCCTCGTGGCTGCTCTGGCGTTCACCATCCAGGATCATCGAGATTGTAGTGCGATCCACCCGAGCGACGTCCACGACGTCCACGCGCCCCTCCGATTCGATCCGATAGCGGGAGCCCACGCGCTCGACCTTGACCGCGTGCGGCTGACCGTTGACCTCAATCTCGAAGTTCATGGCGAACCCGGGCTCTCAATCTGAGCGTGACGGAAAACCGGCCAGAGGTTTCACCGCAGGCCGTCGAGCCTGCCCTTCAGCGCCCACCCTCGCGCGGGCGCCTTCCCGGCTCCGGTCGCGGCCGTGCCCGACGTCGCTTCCTCGTACGCGTGGATCGCCGCCGCCAGGAGCGCCACGTGCTCAGCCTCGTCGGGCACCGTGACGAAGGGCTTGCCGTTGCGACGCGCCAGTTCCCGATCCAGGAACGTCGTGTCGAATCGTCCCTCGCGAAAATCCTCGTCGTCAAGCAGCCAGCGGAAGAAGGGGATGCTGGTCTTGATCCCGCGGACTTCGTACTCGCCGAGCGCCCGGGCCATCCGCATGATCGCCTGGGGTCGATCACCGCCCCAGGCCGACAGCTTGGCAATCAGCGGGTCGTAGAAGATCGGGACGTCGAGCCCTGGCGTCGCCCCTCCGTCGTCGCGCCGGATGCCCGGGCCACCGGGTACGCGCCGGCCGAGCATCCGGCCGGGCGACGGCATGAAGCCGTGGTCCGGGTCCTCGGCATAGATCCGGCACTCGATCGCATGACCGCGCGGGTGAAGCGCGATCTCACGGCTCAGCGTGAGAGGTTCGCCCTGGGCAATCTTCAGTTGCCAGTGCACCAGATCCACCCCCGACACCAGCTCGGTGATCGGGTGCTCGACCTGGAGCCGCGTGTTCATCTCCAGGAAGTAGAACTGGCCTTCGCGATCCAGGAGGAACTCGATCGTGCCGGCGTTGGTGTAGCCGACCGCGCGGGCCACCGCGCACGCCGCGGAGGCGAGGGCCGCCCGGATCTCGGGCGTGACGGCCACGGACGGCGATTCCTCGAGCACCTTCTGGTGCCGCCGCTGGATCGAGCACTCGCGCTCCACGAACGGCACGACCGTGCCGTGATGGTCGGCGAGCAACTGGATCTCGATGTGACGCGGGAACTGCAGCTGCCGCTCGATGTAGATGTGCGGGTCGCCGAACCACGAGCCGGCCTCGGATCGGGCGGTCCGGATGGCGGACGCCAGGTCCTCGGGCGCGGTCACGAGGCGCATCCCCTTGCCCCCGCCGCCGGCCACCGCCTTGACGAACACCGGGTAGCCGATAGAGGCGGCAAGCCTGGCAATCTCGGCGTCGCTGACCGACGGGCCGAGCGGCTCGACCGTGCCGGGCACGACGGGCACGGCCGCGTCGATCGCCACGCGGCGAGCGCCGGTCTTGCTGCCCATCCGCTCCATCGCATCGGGCGACGGGCCGATGAATGTAAGCCCGGCATCGGCGCAGGCGCGGGCAAAGTTCGCATTCTCGGCCAGGAAGCCGTAGCCGGGATGCACCGCGTCCGCCCCTGAGCGGCGGGCGACGTCGATGAGCTTGTCGATGCGGAGATAGCTCTCGGCGGGCGCGCTGGGCCCGATCGCGTACGCCTCATCGGCAAAGCGGACGTGGAGGCTTGCACGATCGCAGTCGGAGTAGACGGCGACCGTGGGGATACCCATCTCGCGGCACGCGCGAATCACACGGACCGCGATTTCTCCGCGGTTGGCAATGAGAACCTTCATGCGTGTCTGGACCGGCGTGGATACGGCTAATCCCCAAGCATTCTAGCACTTACCACCTCACCCGCCTTGGCCTTCCTCGTGCCGTCGAGGGCGGCAGCGTGGGCGGCGGGCCGGTCCATCTCGGGAGCTGCGTTGCACTCCTCCGAGCGCCCGGGCGGAATGCTGCCGCCATTGCCTTGCCGTCCGGCGCCTCCTTCAGGAACATGACGACCAGATGACCGGGATCGGCCTTCGCGGCATGGGCTGGGAGGACTTCAAGCGCGACGCGCTACGCCACCTCCGGTACGAGGGATACAACTCATACCGTTCGCACTTCGAAAAGAAGAACCTGCAACCCGCTGACGTGCTCCGTCAGTACAACAGGTGCCCAGGAGCACATCGCAATCCGTGGATTGCGGATGAACATGGTCTATCCTTCGCGCTCCCTGGCGCGCCCACATGTCCGCGCCAGGTGCGGAGCCGACTCCAGCAAGAACGTGAGGCCGGTCAACAGGGTCATGGTCACGCATCGTCTCACCAACGTGTTCGTCTGCATCATCCGTCGCTCCTCTTCCGATGCGGTGTGGCTGGTGCCAGGTACCTGTCGAACCAGTCGAGGGTGCGAATCATGCGGTCGAGCGAGTGCTGCGGTTCGCGGAAGCCGTGGCCCTCGCGCGGATAGCGCGCCAATACCGCGTCCACGCCCTGGCGGCGCAGAGCGGTGTACATCTCCTCGGCCTGCGTGATGTGCACGTCGTTGTCCTGTTCACCGTGTATAAACAGCGTGGGCGTCGTGACGCCAGCCACGTGTGCAAGCGGAGACCACTGCCAGAGCCGCGCAAAGTTGTCCCCGGACCATGGGAACCCGTTGAACTCCGCGTGCACCAGGTCCTGGTACAACGAGGTCGCATAGAAGCTCGTGAGGTTCGACAGGCTCGCCACCGCCACGGCGGCCTTGAAGCGGTGGGTCTGCGTGATGATCCAGTTGGTCATGAACCCGCCGTAGCTGCCGCCCGTCACGCCGAGCCGATCGGGATCGATGTCCGGGTGAGTCTTCAGCATGTAGTCGACGCCCGCCATGAGATCGCTGTAGTCGCCGCCGCCCCAGTTGCCGACGCAGCCGTCCGTGAAGGCCTGCCCGTACCCCGTGCTTCCACGCGGGTTGATGGCGAGCGTCGCGTAGCCGCGCGATGCGTTCACCTGCGCGCCGCCGTTGAAGCCGTACCCGAAGGCGCCGTGCGGACCTCCGTGGATCGTCAGCAGCATCGGGACGCGTCGGCCCGGGACCGACGCCCGGTAAAACCAGCCTTCGATCGTTGTGCCATCGACACTCCGAAACGTCACCGACTCGGGCGCCACCAGGGTCCAGCCGGCCGCGACGTCCCTGTTCAATTGCGTGAGGGGCTGCAGGTCGCCGCCCGGTCTTCGAAGACGAAACACCTCGTGGAGCGTGGCGGCGTCGGACAGCGCCAGCACCAGCGAACCGTCGCGCGCCATCGTGAGGAGCGACACTTGCGCCGGGCGATCCACCAGGACTCGCGATTCGCGTCCGTCCGAGGTGACCTCCATCACGAGCGTCTTCCCGTGGTCGGCCGCCAGGTAGACAATCCGGCGGCTGTCCGGCGTCCACAGCGGCGCGCTGCTGCGCCGGTCGAGCGCGCCGTTCAGCTCCCGGGCGGTGCCGCCGCCGGCCGGCATCACCCAGAGGTGCGTATCCTCGGCGATGCTGTCGATCGTGGTGACGGGCCGCGTGGTTGCCATGAAGGCGATCCAGCGGCCGTCCGGAGATACCTGCGGTTCGAACTCGACGCCCGGCGTCGCGGTCAGGCGCCGAATGCTGCCCGCCTCCACGTTCACGGCGAAGATGTCGTAGTTGAGCCTGACATCCGGGTCGGATTCTCGGTTCGAGAGAAAGACGATCTCGCGGCCGTCACCTCCCCAGGCGATCGAGTGCTCGTCGAACGGCCCGGACGTGACGGGACGCGGCGCGCTGCCTGCCACCGGGACGACGAAAATGTGCGACGGGCGGTTGTCCGAGAACGCGGTCCGTGTCTTGTACTGCAGGCGGGAGATGACCAGTGGATCCTGCGGCGGCGGTGAGGGGTCCGTAGTGCCCACGAAGGCCAGGCGGGCCCCGTCGGGAGACCATGCAAGCGCATTGCCCGCCTTCGACTGGAAACTGTTGCCGCGGCTGTAGCTGCAGACGCGCGCCACACGTCCGCTCGCCACGTCCCACACCCAGATGGCGCTGCCCCCGCTGTCCGCGGCGATGAAGGCCAGACGCGCGCCTGTCGGGGCCCAGCGGAGGCTGGAGGGATTGTCCGGGACGCCCGGAACCGGCGCAGGAGTTCCACCGCCGCTGCCAATCGTCATCAACTGCGACAGCATGCGGTTGGCCGCCAGGTTGGTAGTGATCACGGTCAGCGCCACCGTGCGGCCGTCGGGGGACACCTGCAGTTCGCCGATGTCCTTCAAGCCGAAGAGGTCAGCCGGCCGCACGGGCCGTGTCGCCGTCATCGCGCCGACGACGGCGGGCACCAGCACCAAGGCCAGCGTCGAAAAGACGGCGAAGATTCGTGCTCTCATGGCCTCCGCCTCTGGGTGCATGCCCGGCACGATGGCCGGCCCTTCGACTCACAAAGCCCGCCCAGGACCGGCGATCACTTCCAGTGCGACAGGATGAACTCCTCGACCTCCGGGAGTCCGCCCTGCATGATCAGGTACCCGTTGTGCGGCTCGCGCTCGGTGATCTCGTGTGACACCACCGCCCGCATCATCCGCAGCACCTCGCCGTGATCGTCGGTGTGGGCGAGCACCCACGACAGCTTCATCAGCGCGGTTTCAGGCAGCATGTTGTCGAGCGGCACGACGCCGATCTCGAGCAGGTCGCGGCCCGTGTCGTACACGTACATCTGCGCGTAGCCCCAGAGCGTCTGCACCGTCATCACGACGTGCACGCCTTTCTGGATGGCCTTCTCGAGCGCCGGGTAGAGCGGCTTGTTGACGTGGCCCAGGCCGGTGCCCGCGATGACGATGCCGCGGTAGCCTTTCTCCACCAGCGCGTCCACGAGGTCCGGCGACATCCCCGGGTAATAGTAGAGGATGGTCGTCCGATCGTTGTACACCGCGTCGATCTTGACCTTCCGCGTCTTGTCGCGCTTCCGGTAGTCCGAGTGGAGGTAGGTGAAGCTGTCGCGGCCGACCGTGCCCAACGGGATGTCGCCCACCGTGCGGAACGTGCTGCGGTAGGAACTGTGCATCTTGCGGCAGCGCGTGCCGCGGTGCAGCAGGCCGTAGCGGTCCGATGTCGGGCCGAACATGCAGATCTGCACCTCGGCGATGTCGCAGTAGGCGGCGGCCCGGACCGAGTGAATCAGGTTGAGCGCGGCGTCGCTCGACGGGCGGTCGCTTGATCGCTGCGATCCGACCAGCACGATCGGCACCGGCGTGTCCTGCACCATGAACGACAGGATCGCGGCCGTATGCCCCATCGTGTCGGTGCCATGGCCGATCACGATGCCGTCGGCGCCGTTCTCGATCTCCTCGCCGATGGCCTTCGCCAGCTCGATGTATTGCTCCTTCGCCATGTTCTCCGAGAACACGCCGAACAGTTTCTTCGTCGTCAGGTTGCAGATATCGGCGAGTTCGGGAACCGCGCCGTAGAGTTCGCCCGGCGTAAAGGCCGGGATGACGGCGCCCGTGCGGTAGTCGAGGCGCGAGGCAATCGTCCCGCCCGTGCCGAGCAACGTGACGGCCGGCAGGTTGGGCCGACGCGGGAACTCCTTCTCCGGGATCTTGTAGATTGCTTCCTTGTAGCCGACCTCCTTCACCGACCGGACGCGGTCCACGTGCAGGCCGACGTTGTAGCCGTTCTTCAGCTTGATGACAACGTGGAGGTCGTCCTGGGTTTCACTGCGCGGGAGGATGACGCCCTCGAAGTGGCTGCCGGCGTCGTTCTCCACCTGCACGTCGCTCCACACGCGCACGCCCCAGCGCTCGAGCGCGGCGCGCGCATGGCCCTTGTATCCCTTGAGCGCGTCTGCTGGCGTGGTCATCGCGATGCGATCTCCGTCTTGACGGCGTCTGCAACCTCGAGCGCCGGAACCTTGCCACGAAGCTCGCACATCGCAAGCCCCATCGAGAATCGGAAGAGCCGGTCGTTGTCCGGCACGTAGAGCCTGCCGGAGGCCTCGGTGACGGCGGCTCCCACGCCCTGGCGCCACCCGTCCGGCGTGGCGCCGAGCTCGAGGTCCCCCACGATGGCCGCCACGCTCCGGTCGGGCGCGGCCGCGAGGGCGCGCACGACCAGGTCCCACGCTTCCCACAGCCGCGGGCACCGTCCGGCCAGCGTGAACAGTTCGCACCAGCGATCATCGGAGACCGTGTCCACCGGCACGCCGTCGCGGCGCAGCCCTTTCACCCGCTCACCGAACAGCACGCAGGCCTGCAGGACTGGGGCGCGGCAGACGTCGGTCACGAGATCGACCAGCCGGGCCGCGCCCCGCCGGATCAGGAAATGCGTGGTAGAGGTGGGAACACCCGCGGCGCTGTAGCGCGCCTCGCGTTCCCACGGGCGCGGCGAGAGCGCCGCGTGCAGCCGCTCGACGCGCTCGCGGGTCACCCGTGAGGGCGGGCTGTCGGTGTCCGGGTACATGCGATCCGGCCCCGGCAGGATCCGCTCGAAATCGGTGCTGCCATCCTCGAATGGCTGCCGGGTCTCGTTCGGGATGCCGTTGATGGCGTCGATGTACCGCAGCCGCACCTCGTCGGCGGCGGTCACCGTGTCTTCGTCCGGGCCCCACACCAGGACGATGCCGTCCTCCGGATTGCACTTGAGGCGCGCGCGCACCTTGCGAAGTTCCTGTAGCGAACGGTGGTAGTCGGGCCACTTCTCGCTGTGGAGGAGGATCGGCCGCTGGTCGAGGCCGGCAATCACGCGGATGCGGCCGGCCAGCTCGTGCGCGAAGATCCAATCGGGCTGCGTTGGCCATGCGAGCGTGTGGCCAAGCCCCTTCACGCGAATCGCACGCACGGTAAACTTGCCGTTCCCGATCTCGAAGCCGGCTCGGCGCTGCTCCTCGCGCGCGTACTTCTCCCAGCCCCCAACCGTCAGGAACGCGGCTTCCGAAGAAGCGAACAGCGAGGTGACGTCCGCGCTCTCCACACCGATCGAGTCGGCCGTGGTGAATCCGCGATGGATCAGTTCGTCGCGCAGCTTCAACAGGTTCACCTGGCGGATCGCCTCGCCGTGCACGAGTCCGGGCGCCCAGCCCGCCTTCGGCACGCCCTTGATCTCCACGCGCCGGCCGCCGCGCACCGAGACGTTGACGTCCTGGCGGCTCGCGCCCAACCCCACGCGCACGTGGCCGGTGCTCCGGCACACGCGGCCGATCAACAGGATCGCGTCCGCCACTTCATCGGGCGTTCGCAGGTCCGGCCCCGTCACCGTCTCGATGAGCGGCATCCCGAGCCGGTCCGTGCGCCAGATGATCAGGTGGCCCTCATCCGACACCTCGCGGCACGAATCTTCCTCGACGCTTACCTGCAGGATCGTCAGCTCGCGGCCCCGAAACGGCAGGCGCCCGTTGACTCCCACGATGGCGGTGCGCTGGAAGCCGGTTGGGATCGACCCGTCGAGGTACTGCTTCCGCGCGATGTGCACCTCGTCCACGATGTCGCAGCCGAGCATCAAGCACTGCTCGATGGCGACGTCCACCGCGTCCTGGTTCACGAGGAACGGGGGCGTGTCGTCCATCTCATACGTGCAGACGTTCTCCTTGTGGAGGAGGTAGATGATGTTCTTCCTGGTCTTGAACTCCATCAGCGCTGTGCCGTCGTACTCGCCGAGTTCCGAAAGCGTCGGGCGCATGTGCCGCAGCACCTCGCCGTCGTGCGTGCTGGTGTACCGGCGCGCAGGGCAGTGGCAGAACATCTTGCGCTCGGTGAACAGCTGCTGATGGACTTCGAGACCGGAGATGAGGCCAATTTCCGCGTAGAAGTCGGGCGACTTGATATCCAACGGGTGATCCTCCGTGGTAAGGACTGCACCGAACGCTCAAGTCTACACCGGCTCGCGGCTCGCGGCTTGCGGCTGTCGACTTGTGGCAGCGTCCGGCCCGCTCGTGGCGCAGGCCTTCAGCCCTTAGCCCGTGGCCTTTCGCCGTGAGAGGAAAGCCGTCCTACAGGGGGATGTTCCCGTGTTTCTTCGGCGGATTCCGATCGCGCTTCGACTCGAGCGAGGCGAGCGCGGTAATCAGCCGCCGCCGCGTTGTCCGCGGCATGATCACCTCGTCGAGAAAGCCGCGGCTTGCCGCGACGAACGGGTTGGCCAGCTTGGCTCGGAACTCCGCGACTTTCGCCGCCCGCAGCGCCGCCGGGTCCTCGGCCCGTTCCAGTTCGCGCTTGTAGAGAATGTTGACCGCCCCCTCCGGCCCCATCACCGCAATTTCAGCGGTCGGCCACGCGAAGTTGATGTCGGTGCGGATGTGCTTGCTCGACATCACGCAGTACGCCCCGCCGTACGCCTTGCGCGTGATCACTGTCACCTTCGGCACCGTCGCCTCGGCGAACGCGAACAGCAGCTTCGCGCCGTGGCGGATGATCCCGGCAAACTCCTGCTGCGTCCCCGGCAGGAACCCCGGCACGTCCTCGAAGGTGACGATCGGGATATTGAACGCGTCGCAGAAGCGCACGAACCTGGCGCCCTTGACCGAGGCGTCGATGTCGAGCACGCCGGCCAGGTGCGCCGGCTGGTTGGCGACGATCCCCACCGAGCGGCCACCGAGCCGCGCGAACCCGATCACCAGGTTCCGGGCGTAGTAGTGCTGCACCTCGAGAAAGTGCCCGTCGTCCACGACGCCGTGGATCAGATCGAGGATGTCGTACGGCTGGTTCGGCGATTCGGGCACGAGGTGGTCGAGCGCTTCGTCCTCGCGATCGAACGGATCGCTCGTCTCGCGGCGCGGCGGGTCGTCCACGTTGTTCCCCGGGAGGAACCCCAGGAGCTCGCGGATCAGCAGCAGGCACTCGCGGTCGTCGGCGACTGCGAAGTGCGCGACGCCGCTCTTCGCGTTGTGCGTCATCGCTCCGCCGAGGTCGTCCTTGGAGACCTCCTCGTGCGTGACGGTCCTCACGACGTCAGGCCCAGTCACGAACATGTAGCTCGTGCCCTCCACCATCACGATGAAGTCGGTGATCGCGGGTGAATAGACGGCGCCACCCGCGCACGGGCCCATGATCGCCGAGATCTGCGGGACGACGCCCGACGCCAGCGTGTTACGGAGGAAGATGTCGGCGTACCCGGCCAGCGACATCACGCCTTCCTGGATGCGCGCGCCGCCCGAGTCGTTGAGCCCGACGACCGGCGCGCCCTGGCGCACGGCGAGGTCCATGATCTTCACGATTTTGGCGGCGTTGGTCTCGGAGAGCGACCCGCCGAACACCGTGAAGTCCTGCGCGAAGGCATAGACCACGCGGCCCTCGACGTGACCGAATCCGGTGACCACGCCGTCGCCCGGGATGACCTGGTCTTCCATCCCGAAGTCGCGGCACCGGTGCACCACCAGCTTGTCGAGCTCCTCGAAGGTCCCGGCGTCGAAGAGCAGCTCCATCCGCTCCCGCGCGGTGAGCTTGCCCGCTTGGTGCTGGCGCCGCAGGCGCGCTTCGCCGCCGCCCAATTCCGCCGCCTTCTCCAGTTGTATGAGCTGTTCGCGTGTGTCCATGAAGAGGAACCCAAGCGGATTCTACGTCCTCGTCCCCGCAAACGGCACGCCTGAAGGCCTGCCCTACAGGTTCTCCACCGGGTTCGTCAGTTCGCCGACGCCCGCCACCTTCACCGTGAACACATCGCCGTGCGCCAGCGGGCCGATGCCGGACGGGGTGCCGGTCGAGATGATGTCGCCCGGCAGCAGCGTCATGATCCCGGAGACGTAGGCGATCAGGTCCGCCACGCTGAAGATCAACTGCTCGGTTGACGAGTTCTGCTTCACCTCCCCGTTTCGCCACCCCTGGACGGCAATCGACGTCGGGTCGAGCCCGATGGCAATCGACGGCCCGAGCGGCGCGAACGTGTCGTACCCCTTCACGTGCGAGTACTGGTAGCCGCGGTTCTGGAGGCCCCGGGCCGTCACGTCGTTCGCGCAGGTGTACCCCAGCACGTACTCGAGCGCGCGCTCGCGCGCCACCTTGCACGCACGCTTTCCGATCACGACCGCCACCTCGCTCTCGAAGTCGATGCGCCCGATTCCGGCAGGCAGCTTGATGGGATCGCCGGGCCCGATCACCGCGGTGGACGGCTTGATGAAGATCATCGGCTCGGCCGGCAGCGGCTTCTTCTGCTCGGCCGCGTGGTCCTTGTAGTTCAGGCCGATCGCCACGATCTTCGACGGCTGGATCGGCGCGAGCAGCCGCGACCCGGCGGGCAGGTCCTTTGGGAACTCGCCGTGCGCGATCTCCTCGCCGAACCCGTACTCGCCGAACAGGTCGCCGTCGAGCAGGAAGAGCCGGCCGTTGTGCTCAGCCGCGTACCGTTTCGACCCGTGGTATTCAATCCGATAAATGCGATCCATGATTGCCCCCCTGAGCCGATCCCCGACTCCTGCTCACTGCTCCCCGATCCCCGATCCCTGATCCCTACCGCGCCGACTCCTCCACCTGGTTCGATTTCACGCTCAGGTTCCTGGCCGCGTCCACCGCCACCACGACGTAGGCGTAGCGCACGCCCCGGCTCACGGTGGTGTCGTTGAACGTCGTTTCCTTGATCGGGTCCGCCGTCACCCTCTTCCACTCGCCGCCTGGCAGCGTCGCCCGCATGACGATGTAGCCGACGAGGTCGGCTTCCTTGTTCGCCTCCCAGATCAGGCTGATGGCCCCCTCGCTCCCGACGGCCTTGAGCGAAATCGGCGCCGCGGGGGCGAACGTGTCTGCCGGCGTCACGCACTGCGCCGGCGACGCCTCGCCCTCGATCGACAGCATACCGAAGACGCTGACCGCGCGCACGGCGTAGCAGCGCGTCTTGCCGAACTCGATCCGCTTGTCCACGAACGGCGGCGCCGGGATCGGTTTGTCGTTGACCGGCGTCGGCATCAGTCCGCCCGCTGCCGGCGGCACCAGCACCTTCACGGCACCGGGCGACGGCGCAGGCGGCGGGACTTCGTAGACGTTGTAGGCGCCGGACACCGACCGCATGCCGATCGGCGTGGCTTCCAGCACCCCCCCGGTCGCCGGCTCCTGGATCGCGTGCTGCGCGTCGGCGGGCGGTGTCCACGTGATGACAAAGGCCGTTTCGCTGTAGGTCATCGTCGGCGCCGACGGCGCCGACGCGGGCACGGCCAGCACCACGCTCTGACGCCCGGAGATGGCGCCCTTCTGGCCCTTGTGGTTGATGCCCACCGCGACGTAGAGCCGCGAGGGCAGGGCCACCTGCGGCGGAGGGCCGAGTGGGCGCGGGAGCGGCTTCACCGGTTCCTCGACGACGGGCGCCGGCTTCTTCGTCTTCGGCACGACTTCGAGGTACTGGGCAGGGCCGAGCGGCTCGGTCACAACAATCGTGTCGCCCTGGTCGAACCCGTTCTCCATCGAGTGCGGCGGGCGGGGCGGCGCGGCGGGCCTCTCTTCCGGCCTCCCGGCGGGCTTCTTCCCCGACCTCCTGGCGGGCTTCTTCCCCGGCCTGGCTGGCGCAGCCGCTGCCGCATCCTCCTCCGGCGGCTTCCGCACCGGGATCGACGCGACAAGCGTGCCGTTCTTGAAGATATCTTCGTTGCCCGTCGGCGATCCCGTGAACCCGTACACGTCGAGCCGCTCGACATCTGCGGGCGCCGTGCCGTCGGCGTTGACGACGGGAATCTTGAACTGGAGATACACCGTCGAGCCAAGGCGGCGTGCGACGAAGAGGTCGGGGCGAGCGGGCACCTTGACCAGCGGCGGCAGCGGCAGCCCCTTCTTCCCGCACGCGGGCAGGAACGCGGCGGCCACGAACACGATGAACGCCAGGCGCAAGGCGAGGGAGACAGGTCGCCGTCGGCCGGTGATCGAACGAGTCACAGGATGTAGCGTGTCAGGTCTTCGTTCTTCACGATGTCGGCCAGCATCCGGTCGACGTAGGCGGCATCAATAGTAATCGATTTCTCGACGAGATCGGGCGCCTCGAACGAGATCTCGTCCAGCAGCTTCTCCATCACGGTGTGGAGCCGCCGCGCGCCGATGTTCTCGGCCCGCTCGTTGACGAGCGTGGCAAAATCGGCGATTCGCTCGACCGCGTCCGGCCGGAACTCCAGCGCGATCCCCTCGGTCTCGAGCAGCGCGGTGTACTGCTTGATCAGCGCGTTCTGTGGCTCGGTCAGGATGCGGACGAAATCGTCCTTGCCGAGCGGATCGAGCTCCACACGGATCGGGAAGCGGCCCTGCAACTCGGGAATCAGGTCGGAGGGCTTCGACACGTGGAAGGCCCCGGCGGCGATGAACAGGATGTGGTCCGTCTGGACCATCCCGTACTTCGTGTTGACGGTCGTGCCTTCGATGATCGGCAGGATGTCGCGCTGCACCCCCTCGCGGCTGACGTCAGGCCCTTGGCCGCCTTCGCGTCCCGCGATCTTGTCGATCTCGTCCACGAAGATGATGCCGCCGTCCTCGACGCGCTCCACCGCCACACGCGCCACGCTTTCCATGTCCACCAGCTTCTGCTGCTCTTCCTGGAGGAGGTGGTCCATCGCCTCGGCCACCTTCACGCGGCGCTTCTTCGTGCGTCCCTGGAAGAGGCCCGGCAGCATGTCCTTGATGTTGATGTCCACCTCCTCGACCGAGGAACCGGCGATGATCTCGAACGACGGGAACGACCGCTCGCGCACGTCGATTTCGACGCTCCGCTCGTCGAGCCGGCCGTCGCGCAGTTGCTCGCGGATTCTCTCGCGCGTCGACTTCGCCTGTTCGCGCGCGGCCACGGGGTCTTCCTCGGCGGTCGTCGGCGAGGGCGGCAGCAGCAGATCGAGCAGCCGTTCCTCGGCGTTGTGCTCGGCCTTGGACTGCACCTCGTCCATCCGCTCTTCGCGCACCATGTCCACCGCGATCTCGACGAGGTCCCGCACCATCGACTCGACATCGCGCCCGACGTAGCCGACCTCGGTGAACTTCGACGCCTCCACCTTGAGGAACGGCGACTGCGCAAGCCGCGCCAGGCGCCGCGCGATCTCGGTCTTGCCGACGCCGGTCGGACCGATCATCAGGATGTTCTTCGGCGCGACCTCCTGGGCCATCTCGGGCGTCAATTTCTGCCGGCGCATGCGATTGCGGAGGGCGATCGCGACGGCCCGCTTGGCCTTGTGCTGCCCCACCACGTACTTGTCGAGCGCCGCGACGATCTCGCGTGGCGTCATGGACTCGGTGAGCGCAGACGGCGTTTCGGGCAGGTAGATGGGCATTGCGCGCTACAACTCTTCTATCGTCAGGTTGTTGTTGGTATAGATGCAAATCCCGGCCGCCACCCCCATCGCGCTTTCAGCGATGGTGCGGGCGTCGAGTGTCGTGTGCCGGGCGAGCGCCCTCGCTGCCGCCACGGCGTAACCTCCCCCCGACCCGATCCCGACGATGCCGTCGTCCGGCTCGATCAGGTCACCGTTGCCCGACAGCAGGAACGTGGACTTGAGATCCATGACGATCAACATCGCCTCGAGACGCCGGAGGATCCGGTCCGTTCGCCAATCTTTCGCCAGCTCGACCGCGGACCGCTCGATGTTGCCACGGTACTGCTCGAGCTTGGCTTCGAACCGGGAGAACAGGGCGAAGGAGTCGGCCGCCGAACCGGCAAAACCGGCGAGGATCTTGTCGTTGTAGAGGCGCCTGATCTTCCGCGCCCCCTGTTTGACGACGGTATCACCGAGTGTCACCTGGCCGTCGCCGGCGAGAACCGCCCGGTCCTGGTGACGAACCGCAAGAATCGTAGTGCTGTGAAACATGGCAGGCAGGCTCTGGCCAAGGTGAACGGGAAGCCGGTACCTACAGCGAAGATCCGTGGGTCCGCCTCTCCGCTCTCGGCGGTTTGAGGCGGAGCTTCGCTGGTCGGTCGGCATTCCGCAGTCTATCGGATGGCCGAAAAAGGTGTCAAGGAAACGGCGGGGTGTGCTGTCGGGGTGACAGCCCCTCCGGGGAGGGGGTGGCGCCCTGAACGGAATAGGAGTAATTTGGTGAGCAGATGGGCCTGCGAGACTGGCAGGCCTGTTGCATTTCGATAGACAGGCGCAGGGTTCTCTATCCGCCCGGCGCAACCAAGGAGTTCTTATGAAACCGCTCGTGCACATGCTGGCCGGTGCGGCCGTCGCGCTGGCGCTCGCCGCTGGTCCGGTGGCTGCCCAGGGTCGCGAGCGTCCGGCAGGGGCCGCAGGTGGTGGCGCGGCGGGAGGCGGAAGCGGGGTCAGGACCGGTGGACAGGGCGCCGGCGGCATGGGGGGCAGCGGCGGCGGCTCCGTGGCGATGCCGCGGGGTTCCTCCAGTGGCGGTTCGGGGTCAACCTACTCGCCTCCCCCGTCGACTGGGTCATCGTCTGGTTCATCGTCCGGCGGAGCCGTCTGGCGCCCCAGATCGGGTGGCAACAGCGGAGGAAACGGTGGCAGCAGCTACATCCGCGAGTTGTACGGGAGCCCCGGCGATCGCGCGGTGCCGCGTGGCGCGCGCCCGAACCCGGGACGGCCGGCTTCCGGCGAGGCGGTCCTGCGGCCGAACAACCTGCCCGAGCATCGTCCGGGCTCCGGCGGGGCGTTCAATAACTATTATCTGTATAACCCGTACTTCCTCTACGGCTACGGAGCGTTCGGCCTCGGCTACCTTTACTACGATCCGTTCTGGTGGGGCTACGGGCCGTTCGGGTACGGCTACGGCGGCTACGGCGACGGCGGGTACGGTTACGGCGGGTACGATTACGGCGGGTACGATTACGGCGGCTACGGCTACTATGGCGAGGGCCAGATGGGCCGGGGCTCGCTCAAGCTGAAGGTCGAACCGAAGGACGCCGAAGTTTACGTGGACGGCTACTACATGGGGACGGTGGACGACTTCGACGGCACGTTCCAGCGGATGGAACTCGAGATCGGGGCGCACCGCGTCGAGATTCGGGCGCCCGGCTTCATGTCGATCTCGTTCGACGTCCGGATCGAGTCAAGCGACACGGTCACCTACCGCGGCGAACTGCAGCCGGTACCGAAACGGTAGGCATAACCCGATCGAGCGGAACCAAAGAGGCTCGGCCGGGTTAAAGGGACAAAGGGACACCGAGGTCAGTGGCGGGCTGGCGCATCGGCGCTCGTCCGCCATTTTCGTCAGGGCCGGAGGCTGGCGTGGATGTAGCGTACGCGTGGCTGGCCTCGGTCCGCGAGGACGTCGGGCTCCTGACAAACGAGTTCCTGCCAGAGTTCCTGCTCATCACCGTCCTGCTCCTGTTGCTCTGGGGCATCAGGCGACGATTCCAACGCGATGCCCGATCACCATTCTGACCTTCGACCGCTCACGCTCGTGGCTGCCGTGTCGGGGGCCTACGACATCGCTCTCGGCGTCGGAATGCTCTTCGGGCGCGACCTCCTCCAGACCCTCTTCTCGGTGCCGGCACCCGTTCCGCCTATCCACGCGGACCTGAATGGTCTCTTTCTGCTGGCCGTCGGCATCGGGTACGTGCTCCCATTCCGGCGGCCCGACCTCTACCGCGGCTACTTGTGGGTGATGGGTCCTTGCCTGAAAGGGCTTGGAAGCCTGGTGTTCGCGCTCGATCACGTCGTCCGCCACTCGCCCCCGGCGTTCCTCGCCTTCGCCGTCACCGACGGGACGCTCGCCGCGGTCACGTTGTGGGCGCTGCTGGCAACCAGACACCAGAACCGGTAGGGGTGACGCACGCGTTGGCCGTGTCTACGGCGTCGCCGATCCCTACGGTTTCTTCAGCCGCTTGCGCAGCAACCAGTAGAGGGGGACGCCTGACGCGATGATGATAGCGCCGACCAATGATGGCCCAGGCCGGCCGGCGATGGCCGCCACCATGATCGCAAGCGACGCCAGTACGAAGATCGCCGGCGCGACCGGGTAGCCGAGCGCCTTGAACGGGCGTGGCTCGTCGGGATAGCGGCGCCGCAGCACGAACACGGTGCTGACCGCTACGGCGGAGAACAGCAACACCGCGAACCCCGTGTACTCCGCGAGCTGGTCCTTCGTGTTGGTCAGCACCAGCAGCGAACTCCACACCGCCTGCGCGGCGATCGACACCCAGGGCGTGTGGAAGCGCGGGTGGATGCGGGCAAAGGCCGGGAAGAACTCCCCGTCGCGCGCCATCGCGAAGTACACGCGCGGCCCGGCCACGGTCATGGCGCTCAAGCTTCCCGACAACACAATCACCGCGAGCCCGCCCAGCAACGTAGAGGCGACGGGGCCGAGCAGCCGCTCGGCCGCCACCATCGCGATCTCCGACGAGGTGTCAGAACCGATTTCCCCGATCGGCACCGCGTAGAGGTAGAGGAAGTTGAGGCCCAGGTAGAGCAGGACGACTGCGCCGGTCCCGAGCGCGAGGGCACGCGGCACGTTGCGCCCCGGATCGCGGATCTCTTCGGCGACGTAAGATGCGGCGTTCCACCCACTGTAGGCGAACATCACGATGATGAACGCGAGCGGCCAGTTGTAGGTGGCAGACGGCACCTCCGTGGTCAGGTGCGCAAGACTCCCACGGCCAAGGCCGAGCCCGAGCGCGACGAACAGCGCCAGCGCGCCCACCTTGATGCCCGCCAAGGTGTTTTGCACGAGCCGCCCTGGGCCGAGGCCGCGCATGTGGATGAGGGCGAGGCCGGTAATGACCGTCAGCGCGACGAGCGTCCTCGGCGAGAACACGAGGGGCAGCCAAGGCACCGGCACGGTCAGCAGCGGCGTCGCGTCGCTCGCGACCGGGAGGAACCGGCCCAGGTAATCGGACACGCCCAGCGCACCCGCGGCAATCGCGCCCGCAAACCCGGCAACAAACGACGTCCAGCCCGTGAGGAACGCCGCGAGCGGGCCATAGCCTTCCCGCAGGTAGACGTACTCGCCACCCGATCGAGGCCGCAGCGTCCCCAGTTCCGCGTAGGCCATTGCTCCGGCGAAGGCCAGCAGGCCGCCCGCCAGCCAGACAGCGAGGAACCCGATCGGATGTGGAATCGCGACTGCGATGATGCGGGGGGTAATGAAGATTCCGACCCCGATCACGTTCGAGATGACGATGGCGGCGGCGTCCAATGGGCCCAGACGACGCTCGAGGAAGCGGGAAGACGAATCATCGCGCACGGCAGCGATTATAGGCTGTAACCCGAGGCACAAGTCTTACGCTTTTCTCACGGATCCGACCCTCAGATCCCTCCTCAGGTCCCCCTGGTTCACCCCTCGGCCCCCCGCGGATGTGGCGGTTCCCGGCGTTTGGGCGATAATCAACGCATGCCGTTCCTGCCAGCCGAACCCTGGCTGTGGTTGCTCGCGTGGGCCCTGGCGGTCGGCCGTGTCCACGCGGACGGTGAGCGCGATGATGCCGACGAGGCCTCACAGGCGGCAGCCCGCGAGCGGATGGTCACGGATCACATCGTGTCCCGTGGCGTGCGCGACGCGTCTGTGATTGCGGCGATGCGGGATGTGCCGAGGCACCTGTTCGTGCCCGGCGCGCTCAGGTCCCGCGCCTACGCCGATCATCCGCTACACATCGGCCACGGCCAGACCATCTCCCAACCCTACATCGTCGCCCTGATGACAGAACTGGCGCGTCCTCGACCGACGGACCGCGTGCTCGAGGTCGGGACCGGCTGCGGCTACCAGGCCGCGGTGCTGTCACGCGTCGCCCGCCACGTCTTCAGCATGGAGATCAACGACGACCTGCACCGGCAGGCGGCCGAGCGACTGTCCCGGCTTGGATATGCCAACGTGACGCTCGCCCGCGCGGACGGGCACGCGGGCTGGATCTCGGAAGCGCCGTTCGACGTGGTGCTGGTGACGGCCGCGCCTGAGCGCGTCCCGCAGCCGCTGATCGATCAGCTCGCTCCTGGCGGACGACTGGTCATCCCCGTCGGGCCGCTCGAGGCCCAGGAGCTGTGTCTGATTGAGAAGGACGAGGACGGGCGCACGCAGACGACGGGAGTCGTCCCGGTGCGGTTCGTACCGATGGTGAAAGGCTCAGAAGAGAAACCGTAGGCCGCAGCAGACAGCGGTCAGCACCCGACTGCTGAGAGCGGTCCCTCTACCGTGTGAGCAACTGCCGGGCGATCTGGTACTCGCCCATCTTCACCCAGTTCTGCGCCTGGTGTTTTCCGAACAGCTCCACACGGACATCGACGAACTTGCTGTGGGTGAACAGCTGCGCCCTGGGTTGCTCGCCCGTGTAGCCGCGATCGCACCGTATGACCACCGGATTGCCCGTCTGCCCGGGCGCCAGACCTTCAGGGCCAATCGCGCGAATGAATGGCGCGGATCCCCATTCTTCTGCCTCACCGACCCGGTTGAACTTCGCGATCATCTGCACGCTGGTGAGCGCCTGGCTGTCGATGTTCTTGAGCCGGACGGAGATCGTCGGGACGATCTTGTTCTTGTGGCCTTCCACGATGCCGGCGTCGAAGAAGCCGGTGCTGACGTCGGTCACCTGGAGGACCTTCGGGAGGTCGACCGTCCGTGAACTGCACGCCGGGGTGGCCAGGGCGGCGACGATGACGAGTCCCGACCCGAGGAGGCGACGATAGCGAAGCATGAGCCTCATTGTACTCCTGCAGCCTTAGAAACCGATCGGGCCGCAGAGGTTCCCAGGCCCCGCGCCGCCCCTACTTCCTGAGGGAGACGGGGAACAGGTACCTTGTCATCTGGCGTTGCTGATCGAGCGACGGCGGTGGACCATCGAGCTGACCGAAAGTCTGCTGCACGCGCACGAAGTCCGCCTTGCGCTGCGCCTGGAAATCGCCCGCCAATTGGCTGATCCGGTAGGCCATCTCCACCTGCTGCCGTCGCTCACTCTCACCGACCCGCTCGTCGAGCAGCGTGCGGACGCGCGACAGGAATAGATTCTCGTCGAAGCCGGCGGCCACCTGCACCGGCCCGCCACCCAGCGGCGTCGGTCGCGCGGCCGCAAGCTGCTGGCGGAACTCGTCGCGCAACTGGCGTTCGAGTGACGCAAATTCCGCCCGCCATGGCGTCTCGCCCTCCGGGCGGCGCTCGGACGGGGCGGGCATGACCACGCCAGCCGGTATCTCCGCCTGCGGCCCGGCCGGTGCCTGGGTCACCGCGAGAGGTGCGCCCGCCGGCGCGGACGTCTGCCAGCCGGTCCGCACGGCAAACCCGTCCTTGTCGTAATGCACTTCCAGGTTGGCGAGCGCCGCACCGCCGGCGAACAACAGGATCGCCGCGGCGACCTTCGCCAGCGCCGGGAGCGGGGCCTGCCACCATCGGGCCGGGCGCAACACCTTTGCAGGTGGGGGCTCCAACGCCTCTTCCCGTACCAGCTTGAACACGCCCACCTGTTCGGGCGGCGTCCATTCGGATAGCGTCTCGCGAACCATTCCGAAGCCGCCGATCTCGTCCGAACACGCCGCGCATGTTCTCACGTGCGCTTCCACGACGCCGTGCGTCGCGGCATCGCACTCGCCATAGACGTAAGCGATGAGCGTGTCCTTGTCCGTGCAGCTGAAGCTCATACCGTCCTTGTTGCCGCTTGATGTAGAGCGCTCTCTCGCGGCCGGCGCGCGTCGGCCCCGCCCGGGACCACCGATCGAATTCCACTTCGCTCGAGCTCTTTCCTGAGGACCGTCAGCCCCTGGTAAAGCCGGGTCTTGACGGTGCTGAGCGGGCAGCCCAGCAACTCCGAGATTTCCTGGAATGTCAGCCCGTGATACTCCTTCAGTACGATTGCCGTGCGCTGCTCTTCGGGCAGGACCCGCATGGCACGAGCCACGGCTCGGGTGAGGTCCTGGCGCACGATCAGGTCATCGACCCGTTCGACGCCTTTGCCTTCGCCTGCCAGCTCGATCAGATCCACGCCGTCGGGCGCCGAAACCACCGGTGTGCGACGCTGGCGACGCATCCAGTCGCGGCAAAGGTTCAGGGCAATCCTGTACAACCAGGACGAGAACTTCGCCTGCCCCTTGAACCCGCCCAGTCCCCGGAAGGCCCGGAGAAACGTCTCCTGAACGACGTCACGGGCATCATCCTCGCGACCGATCGTGCGGTACGCCAGGGCAAAGATCGGCTTCTCCCACCTCTTGATGAGCTGGTTGAAGCTCTCGGTGTCGCCACCGACTGACCGCGCTACGAGTTCCTCGTCGGTCATGCCGACGGGAACGGCCACGTCCTGCAGGAAGACCCTCCCCGACGCCATGCACATGCCAGGAACCGCCAGCACAGCTGTCAGCCGCCACATGTGATGCGGGTGACGTGCCGGACGTCCAGGTGGACACCGCAAAGCAGGCGGTGGGCCTGCTCCTACGAGGTAAGACGGCGGTGCCGCGGTTCTGGTCTGCGTAGAAGGCGTCGCTCCGTTCATTATAAGCATTCGCAAGGTGAGACCCCCGAGGAAGTCGCCGCCATGTGCTAACATGATTTGCTCCGTGAGCGACTTCGTACTTTCCCGTCGCACACGTGTGGCGTCGGCCGGAACGGCCGACCGCTGATCGCGACCTGCCGGATGATTCAGATTTCCTCCCTCACGAAGTCCTTCGGCGACCGGGTGCTCCTCGACAACGTCACCTGGCAGATCTCCGACGGCGAACGCGTCGGCCTGTGCGGACCGAACGGGTCCGGGAAGACGACGCTGCTGAAGATCTTGGCCGGCCTCGAGGAGAGCGACGCGGGCCGCGTCGTCAAGCCGGCCGACCTGACGGTCGGCTACCTGCCGCAGGACGGCCTGTCGCACACCGGCCGCACGGTCTACGAAGAGGCCCTGCTCGCCTTCGAACCGCTGATGGCCGTCAAGGCCGAGATGCACGAACTCGAAGACCGGCTCGGCCATCCGGACGTGCCGGAGGGCGAGCACGAGCAGATGCTGGCCCGCTACAGCGACCTCCAGGACCGCTTCCACGTCCACGACGGCTACAGCATCGACCCGAAGATCGCCACGGTCCTGCACGGCCTCGGCTTCAGCCAGCCGGATCTCGAGCGGCCCTCCGAGACCTTCTCTGGCGGCTGGCAAATGCGCATCGCGCTCGCCAAGCTGCTGCTCGCCCGGCCCAACCTGCTCCTGCTCGACGAGCCGACGAACCACCTCGACCTCGACGCGCGCAACTGGCTCGAGTCGTACCTCCACGACTACCCGCACGCGGTCATCCTCGTCTCGCACGACCGCTACTTCCTCGATACCGTCGTCACGCGCATCGCCGAGGTTTACCTCCGCACGCTGAACGACTACCCGGGCAACTACAGCCATTACCTCGAGGAGAGCCAGGCCAAGCTCGAGCGCGTCCGTGAGGCGAAGCGCCAGCAGGACGAGGAAATGGCGCGGATAAAGATGTTCATCGACCGGTTCCGGTACCAGGCGACGAAAGCCGCGCAGGTGCAGAGCCGGATCAAGATGCTCGACAAGATCGTGCCGATCGAGGTCCCGCCCGAACGCAGGCGCGTCCACTTCGCGTTCCCGACCTCGGTCAAGAGCGGCCGGATGGTCCTCGAGTTGAAGCACGTGCGCAAGGCGTATGGCGAGAACGTCGTCTTCCGCCACGCCGGCCTTCACATCGAACGGGGAGATCGCATCGCGATCGTCGGCCCGAACGGGACCGGCAAGTCCACGCTGATGCGCGTGCTGGCCGGCGCCGAGTCGCCCGATTCGGGCGAGCGCCACGAGGGCCACCAGGTTGTCATGCAATATTTCGCGCAGGACGAAGCGGCCCGACTCAACCAGGACCTGACCGTCTACGACACGCTCCAGGCGGGCTCGCCGAACCAGATGGTCCCGGCCATCCGGAACATTCTTGGCGGCTTCCTCTTCTCCGGCGACGACGTCTACAAACGCGTCGGGGTGCTCTCGGGCGGAGAGCGAACCAGGCTGGCCGTGGCGCGGATGCTGCTTCGGCCGTCGAACACGCTGCTGCTCGACGAACCGACCAATCACCTGGACCTCGATTCGAAGGACGTCCTCCTCGACGCGCTCGAGGACTACGGCGGCACGCTGATCTTCGTCTCCCACGACCGCTACTTCGTCGAGAAACTGGCGAACCGGATCGTGGAGGTCGGCAGCGGCGAAGCCCACAGCTACCCGGGCCGCTACGAGGAGTTCCTGTACAGGAAGGACCATCCGCCTTCGCCGACCCATGAATCCACAGGGTCGGCTTCGGCGGGACAAGTCCGCCAGTCTGGCGGGTCGGCTTCGGCGGGACAAGTCCGCCAGTCTGGCGGGTCGGCTTCGGTGGGACGCGTCCGCCACACCGGGGGGCCGGCTTCGGCGGGACGGGGAGGCGGAAAGGCGGGGGCCTCGCCACTGCTAGGCGGAAAGGCGGCGGGAGCGGCTTCGGTTGGAGGCGGAAACGCGGCGGGACACGTGTCGCCCGCGCACGGCGGGAAGACGGATGGGGTCGACCGCGAGGCCAGGCGCCAGGCCCAGATCGAGGCGCGTCGCCGCGATCGGGCCGCCAAGGCGTTCCGGGCGAAGGTCGTCGACCTCGAAGACCGTATTGCCCGGTGCGAGTCGTCGATCAAGGAACTGGAGACGACGATGGTGAGCCCCGGTTTCTACGAGGACCGTGCCGCCGTGCAGCCAGTCATCGACCGCCACCAGAGGCTGATGTGGCAGGTCGGTGACCTCATGCACCAATGGGAAGAACTGCAGACGTCGGAGGAACAGGCGGCGCCAGCCCAGTCGCCCGATTCTCCCTCCGGGACTTGATTGTCCACTTACAGAATCGTCACTCCCTCCCCACAACGAAAGCTGTCAAGTCCTCTGTTTTTCAGTGTTTTCCACGCCTATCCGCACTGGCGATCGCGGGCACGTCCTTTGCCTCGGCTCATCTTCTCATGAGCCAAAACAGCTTGGCAGCCAGCCGATCGACAGTTACACTATTGAAATCGCTGGCCCCGCCACTCGGTCAAAAGGAACTTGCCGACATCATGACGGACCGTCCCAAAAGGCGTTCGCCCGCCGCCTCGTCCGGCCGCTCCCGGAGGCCCGCCGTCAACCCGCCTGCCGCTGCTGCCGCAGGCGAGGCGAGCCAACCGTTCACCTCGGTCAGCGATCGATTCTTCCGGCAGCTCGTGCTCGGCATGCGGAATGGCGTGCTTGCCGTCACGCGCGACGGACGCATGGCCGCGATGAACGAGGTGGCCTACCGCATCCTCGACATCGCCCCGCGTCCAGACGACCTCGGGCGCGAACTGTCCGACGTGCTGTCGAGCCAGCCGGACATCGTCCGAATCCTCTCGGCCGCCTTCGATCTCGCCCACCTGCCGAACCGCGCCGAGTTGCGGCTGAAGCCGTCGGGCAAGGTGATCGGCTACACGCTCTCGCGCATCCTCGACGACAAGGGGCAGCCCGAAGGCGCCGCCGTTTTCTTCAAGGATCTGACGCTCGTCGAGCAGATGGAGGAACGCGAGCGCCTGCGCGACCGGCTGGCTGCGCTCGGCGAGATGGCCGCAGCCATCGCGCACGAGGTGAAGAACCCGCTGGCCGGCATCGAAGTGATGGCCGGGCTGCTCCGCCGCCGGATCCCGGACGTGCCCGATGCGCAGTCGCTGCTGAACGACATCATCAGCGAGGTGAAGATCGCCAACGCGATCGTCCTCGAGGTGCTCGAGTTCGTACGGCCGATCCGGCTGCAGGTGGAGCGGACGTCGATCGCGCAGGTGCTGCACGACGCGGTGACGATGGCCGAGCGGAAGGTGAACCGTGGCGGCGTCAACGTCACGATGAACATCCAGGAGCAGTTGCCGCTGTTCCAGGCCGATCACTACCAGCTGTGCCAGTTGTTCGCCAACCTGGTGATCAACGGGCTCGAGGCGCTGGACGGAAAAGGCACGATCGCGATCACCGCGGCGCAGGGCGTCCAGTACCAGGAACCGGCGGCGATGCCCGGGGGACGAGACCCGGCCGCCACGCTCGTCGTGGACGTGGTGGACGACGGGCCTGGACTGACGCCGGAGATCGCCGAGCGCATCTTCAACCCGTTCTACACCACCAAGCCGCAGGGGTCGGGGCTCGGCCTGGCGATCGTGCGGAAAATCGTTGACGCGCACGACGGTCACATCGACTTGACGACCGCGCTCGGCCAGGGCACGCGATTCCGCGTCACCCTGCCGATGAACGCGGGCGAGGACTGGCTGCAGTAGAGGCGGACAGGTATGGGGCGAATACTGATTGCTGACGACCACGACGCGCTGCGCCGCGGGCTGGCGCGGGCACTGACCGAGGCGGGCCACGACACGGAAGAGGCGCCGAACGGCAATACCGCGATCGCCCGGCTGCACGACGGTTTCTTCGACGTCGTGCTGAGCGACCTGAAGATGGGCGGCAGCGACGGCCTCGAGGTGCTGCGCACGGCGAAGGCGCTCCACCCGTCAACCGCCGTCATCCTGATGACCGCCTTCGGCTCGGTCACGACGGCCGTCGAGGCGATGAAGAGCGGCGCGTTCGACTTCGTGCAGAAGCCGTTCGAGATCGAGGAGATGGAGGTCAAGATCGAGAAGGCGCTCGAGCTGCGGCGGATGCGCCACGAACTCGACTACCTTCGCCACACCCAGAACGACATCTACGAATTCGACCGCATCATCGGCAGCAGCGGCGCGCTGGCCAAGGTGCTGACCGTCGTCCGCAAGGTGGCCAAGAGCAACACGACCGTGCTGATTCGCGGCGAGACGGGGACGGGCAAGGAGTTGATCGCCGGCGCCATCCATCACAACTCGCTGCGCGCGTCCCGCAATTTCGTCCGCGTCAACTGCGCGGCGCTCCAGGAGAACCTCCTCGAGTCGGAGCTGTTCGGCCACGAGAGAGGCGCGTTCACCGGCGCCGACAAGCAACGGATCGGCCGCTTCGAGCAGGCCGACGGCGGCAGCCTGTTCCTCGACGAAGTGGGCGACATGAGCGCGAACACGCAGGCGAAGATCCTGCGCGTGCTCCAGGAACACGAGTTCGAACGCCTCGGCGGCACCCGCACATTGAAGGTAGACGTTCGTCTGATCGCGGCGACCAACAAGAACCTCGCGACGATGGTCTCCAGTGGCCAGTTCCGCGAAGACCTGTACTACCGCCTCAACGTCGTGTCGATCGACATGCCACCGCTGCGAGACCGGAAGGACGACATCCCTGCGCTCGCGGAGTTCTTCGTCCGGAGGTTCTCGGCCGAGCTGAAGCGAAAGATGGACGGCATCCGGCCGGACGCGCTGAAGCTGCTGCTGCGGTACAACTGGCCCGGCAACATCAGGGAGCTCGAGAACTCGATCGAGCGGGCGGTCCTCCTCACCGAGAGCAGCCTGATCACCCTCGACGACCTGCGCCTGGGCGAGACGATTACGCCCGGGGTGGACTCGGACGGTCCGTCGATCGTGCGGATTCCCCCAGCCGGCATCCCCCTCGAAGAGATCGAGCGGCGCGCGCTCGTCGAGGCGCTGAAGATGTCGAACTGGGTGCAGAAGGATGCGGCGGAACTGCTGTCCATCAGCCCGCGCGTGATCAACTACAAGATCAAGATGCTGAAGATCGAATTCCCCAAGGGACGACGAGAGGTGGCCGAGCAGGTCTGACGCAAGACACTTTCCAAAGCCCGGGTGGTGACAAGTGAGGCAAGTTTCTACGGTGCGCTTTGGAATCTGTCTTAGGCGGAGCTTCGCTACTTCTTCCCGGCGACGAGGCCGGCGCGCGGATGCGCACGGCGGTACACGTCCATCAAGTGGGTTGCGTCGAGGTGGGTGTAGCGCTGCGTGGTACTCAGCCGCACGTGTCCCAGCAGTTCCTGGATCGCGCGCAGGTCCGCGCCCGCTTCGAGCAGGTGCGTCGCGAACGAGTGGCGGATGGCGTGGGGGCTGATGCCGAAGCGCAGGCTGCAGGCCGCCACGTAATGTCGCACGAGGCGGTGGACGTGTCGGTCTGACAGGCGCGTGCCGCGGTAGTTCAGGAAGAGGGGTTCGTCATTGGGGACGGCGCGGCGGCTCGTGGCTGTCCGCTGCCTGCTGACGACTGTCCGCTGTCCGCTGTCGGCTGTGGCCTGTCTCCTCAACGTCTCCCTGTCGGGCAACCAGGCGCGCACGGCTGCGGTCGCGCTCTGGTTGAAGGGCACAAGGCGCTCCTTGCGTCCCTTCCCCATCACCCGCACCATCCGGCTTCCGAGGTTCATGTCCTCGAGGTCGAGGCCGACCAGCTCGCCGAGGCGCAGTCCCGACGCGTAGAGCACCTCGAGGATCGCGCGGTCGCGGCGCCCGAGCGGTCCCGACGTATCAGGCGTCTCGAGCAGCCGCGTCATCTCGTCCAACTCGAGGTGGAGCGGGATCTTCTGCTCACGTTTCGGCGTGGCCACGAGCAGCCCCGGATCCGACTCGATCAACCCCTCGCGCCTCAGGTACCGGAGGAACGCACGCACGGCCGCCAGCTTGCGCGCGGCGCTCGCCCGCGACTCGCCTTGCCGGAATAGCTCCGCCAGGAACCCCCTGATCGTCAGCCGGGTGATGTCGGATGGCTGCAGCTCCGGCCGCGGCCGCTGATAGTGCCCCGCCAAATAGGTAATGAACTGCGACAGGTCTCCCTCGTACGCCCGGACGGTGTGCGTCGAGGCGTTGCGGTTCAGCCGCAGAAACGCGAGGAAGGCGCGGAGGAGGTCCTTCACACTTGTCGCTGTGCGCTTGCGTCAGTCGTCAGTCGTCAGTCGTCAGTCGTCAGTCGTCAGTGGCCAGTGTGTCACGCGTGCCACACTGACCACTGACCACTGGCCACTAGCCACTGACCACTTCATCCATCCATTGTCTGAGCGCCGAAAGCGCCCTCGCCGAGATCGCCTCGTTTCGCGCCTTCCGGTCTCGGCGCAGGCGACGGTCGACCTGTTCGAGTGGCGCCATGATCCCGAACGTGATGTTGCTCGGCTGGTAGTGCCTGGCGTCGGCATGCGACGCGTAGTAGGCCAGCGCGCCCATGGCCGTGGTGCGCGGCGGCGCCGACGGGGCGCGGCCGTCCGCGACGGCAGCGGCGTTGATCCCCGCCAGCAGGCCCGAAGCCGCGGACTCCACGTAGCCCTCGACGCCCGAGATCTGTCCCGCGAAGAACAGGTCCGGGCGCGATCGGACCTGCCACGTCTCGGCCAGCACGGTCGGCCCATTGATGTACGTGTTGCGATGCACCAGGCCGAAGCGGACGAACTCGGCGTGCTCGAGCCCCGGAATCAGCCGGAACACGCGCGCCTGCTCTCCCCACTTCAGCTGCGTCTGGAACCCCACCAGGCTGAAATGGTCGGCGGCCAGGTTGTCCTGGCGCAACTGCACGATCGCGTACGCTTGGCGTCCGGTGCGCGGTTCGATCAACCCGACGGGCTTCATCGGCCCGAAACGCAGCGTGTCAACGCCGCGGTGCGCCATGACCTCGATCGGCAGGCACCCCTCGAAGAACTTCTCCTTCTCGACGTCGTGCACAGTCGCACGCTCTGCCGTGATCAGGGCCTGGTAGAACGCCTCGTACTCCTGCGCCGTGAATGGGCAGTTGAGGTAGTCCCCCTCCCCCTCATCCACGGCACACGCTGGCGCAGTGGGCTCGGGGGCCGCGGGGCCGCGCAAGCTCCTCGACCATCGTGACGCCCGGAAGACGCGCGATCTGTCGATGGAGTCGGCGAGGACGATCGGGCTCACCGCGTCGTAGAAGTACAACTGGCTGTGGCCCACGAGCGCGGCGATCCGCTCGGACAGGGATGGCGAGGTGAGCGGGCCGGTCGCGATGATGACCGGGCCTCCCGCGACGGCGGGGTCCGGCACGTCGGTCAGTTCCTCCCGCACAACGGTGATGCCAGGGTGCGACACGATTTCCCGCGTGACCCCTTCGGCGAACCGCTCTCGGTCCACGGCGAGCGCGGCGCCCGCCGGCACGCGCACCTCGTCGGCCACGCGCATGACCAGCGAGCCAAGGCGCCGCATCTCCTCCTTCAGGAGGCCGACGGCGTTATCGATCTTGTCGCTTCGGAAGGAATTGCTGCAGACCAGTTCCGCGAGGCAGTCGGTGCGGTGGACCTCGGTGGAACGCACCGGCCTCATCTCGTAGACCACCACCTGCTGGCCACGCGAGGCCGCCTGCCACGCGGCCTCTGACCCAGCCAGGCCGCCGCCCAGGATGTGGATCATGGCGCTGCGCTTACGACACCCCAACGGGCTGCCGGCGCTTCCGGCCGCCGGCCGCGACGCGACGCGTACCCTTCTTCTTCGGCCCCGCCGCCGCCCGAGCCTCGAGCAGGTCGATGGCCTCGCGCAGGCCGATGTTCGCCGGGTCGGCGCCCTTCGCCAGCGACGCGTTGGTCTTCCCGTCGGACACGTACGGCCCGTATCGCCCCTCGAGCAACGTAACCGCAACACCCGTGTCCTCGCGGACGCCAAGCTCGCGCAGCACCGTTCTGGTAGCCGACTGGCGCCGCCTGGTTTGCTTTGGCGCCGCAAACAGGGCCAGCGCGCGCTCCAGACTCACCGTGTACACATCATCGTCAGGGTCGAGCGACCGGAACTCGTCCCCGTGCTTCACGTACGGTCCGAAGCGGCCCGCGCTGGCGACGATATCCCGGCCGTCCTCGGGGTGCTTGCCGAGCCGGCGCGGCAGGCTGAGCAGGCGCAGCGCCAGCGCGACATCGACATCCGCTTCGGTGACGCCGCGCGGCAACGACGCCCGCTTGGGCTTCTCGACCTTCGTGCCCTTCGCCGGTTTCGCCGGTTTCTCCGGTGTCTCGCCAAGCTGCACGTAGGGGCCGAAGCGACCGGTCGCGAGGTACACGTGCCGCTCGGTGGCCGGGTCGATGCCAAGGTCCCGCGGCCCGGCAGCCTTCGCCCGGACCAGCGACATTGCCTTCTCCACGGTCAGGTCCGCCGGCGGGAGGTCGTCGGGCAGCGACGCCGTGTTACCCGCGCCCCCGTCGCCGACCTGGAGGAACGGGCCGAACTTCCCGATGCGTACCCGGATCTCCTGGCCGCTCTCCGGGTCCACCCCGATGGCCACCACCGGGTAGTCGATCTGCTGCTCACCGTCCCGAGCCATCGCCTCGAGACCCCGGTGGTGCTTGCCGTCGCCGCGGAAGAACTCGCGGATGAAATCGAGCCAGGAACGCTCGCCGTTCGAGATCTCGTCGAGGTCCTTCTCCATCTCCGCGGTGAACCCGATGTCCACGAAGTCCGCGAAGTGGTCGCGGAGCAGGCGCGTGACCGCGAACGCCGTGAAGCTCGGCACGAGCGCCTTGCCCTGCCGGAACACGTAGCCGCGCCGCAGAATCGTCTCGATCGTCGGCTCGTAGGTGGAGGGCCGCCCAATTCCCTCTTCTTCGAGCTTCTTGATCAGCGATGCTTCCGTGAACCGCGCCGGCGGCGTCGTTTCGTGCTTCTTCGGCTCGACGCGCGCAAGGACGGCCTTCGGCCTCGCCCCGCCGGTGGCCGCCTGCCCGGGCGACGCGACGATGTCGCCTGGCTTGAAGGCCGGCAGGATCGTGTCCTGCGCTTCCAGCTCGCTGTCCGGGTCGTCGCTGCCCTCGACGTAGGCCCGACGGTAGCCCGCGAACTCTATGGCCTTGCCGGAAGCCGTCAGCACGCACGTCTCGCCCACAGGCCCGGAGGCGGTGAACTCGACGGTGGTTTTCAGGACGCGCGCGTCCGGCATCTGCGACGCCATCGTCCGCTTCCAGATGAGGTCGTAGAGTCGCAGTTCGTCAGCGTCGAGGACCCCCGCCAGCCGCTGGGGCGTCAAGGTGAACTCGGTGGGCCGGATGGCTTCGTGCGCTTCCTGGGCATTCCGGACCTGCGTCTGGTACCGCCGCGGCCCCTGGTAGTACTCGTCGCCGAACATCTCGCGGATGGCCTGGCCCGACTCGCGCAGCGCCTTGTCGCTGAGCGTCGTCGAATCCGTCCTGTGATACGTGATGATGCCCTCGATCGTCCCGTCGGACAGCTCGACGCCGTCCTTGAGCCGCTGGGCGAGACGCATCGTCCGGCTCGTGGAGAAACCCAGCTTCCGGCTCGCCTCCTGCGTGAGCGTGGACGTGGTGAAGGGAGGCGCCGGGCGCTCGGTCCCCGGCCGTTCGTCCACGGCCGTCACCTTCCACGGAAGGTGCTGCTCGAGCACCTGCGCCAACTGCCGCGCCGTGCGCTCGTCAAGATGTCGAACGCTCCTGGTCGCCAGCGCCCCTGTCGTCGAGTCGAAATCCCTGCCCGTCGCCACCCGTTGGTCGCCGACGCGCGCCAGCACCGCCCCGAACTCCCGGCCTTCTGCCGAGAGGCGGGCCTCGATATCCCAGTAGGTACTGCTGCGAAACGCCCGTCGGGCCTCCTCGCGCTCGACGATGAGCCGGACGGCCACGCTCTGGACACGCCCGGCACTCAAGCCGGTCCGCACTTTCTTCCAGAGCACAGGGGACAGGGTGTACCCGTAGAGCCGGTCGAGAATTCGACGGCTTTCCTGGGCCCTGACGAGGTTCTCGTCGAGGTCGTGCGCGCCGGCCACCGCCGCTTCGACCGCCTCGCGGGTGATTTCGTGAAACGTGACCCGCCGAACGGGAACCCGGGGCTTCAGAACTTCCTTGAGATGCTGGCTGATCGATTCGCCTTCACGGTCGGGGTCTGTCGCCAGGAGCACTTCGGAGGCGTCCTTCATGGCCGCGCGCAACGTGGTGACATGGCGGCGTTTGGACGCCGGGATGACGTAGTAGGGCTTGAAGTCGCCGTCGGTATCAACTCCCAGGTTGCCCCAGGGCTTGTCGCGAATCTCGGCAGGCACCTCGTCGGCGCTCTCGGGAAGATCCCGGATGTGACCAAAGCTCGCCTCCACCCGGTAGTTGGGGCCGAGGAAGCGAGAGAGTGTTTTCACCTTGGCAGGCGATTCAACGATGACAAGTGATTTAGGCATCAGTTCATCTACGGTCTGCGTCGCCCGTGGGGGAACCTGGACCCCGACGGCGGTCCTACGTTAGCACGTTCGACCAGCTCGAACGAATCTCCCCCCGTCCAGCCGGCGGACGGCCCCGCGCAGCTCCAGTTCGAGCAGGCGGGGCAACAACTGGGCGGGCGAAAGGCCCGTGGCGCGTCCAAGCCCTTCCACGTCGTAGCTCTCACCGGCGGTCATCCGAGCGACAATCGGGTCTGACAGCGGGGCATCTCCGGCCACAGGGGCCGCGGGCCGCAGCGAGCTGGTGCGCAGTTCGGCGAGCACATCCTCGGCCGACTCCACGACGGCCGCGCCGTCACGGATCAGGGCGTGGGAGCCCTTGTGCCGGCCGGACAGCACGCTGCCGGGCACCGCCATGACCGCCCTTCCCTGGTCGAGGGCGCAGCCCGCGGTGATGAGCGATCCGCTCCGCTCTGCCGCCTCCACAACCACCACCGCCAGTGAGAGGCCGCTGATGATACGGTTTCGGGCCGGAAAATGGAAGGCGCAAGGCGGCGTCCCCGGCGGCAGTTCGCTGACGAGCGCCCCGCGGCTCGCGATCTCGACCGCCAACTCCTGGTGCTCCGGCGGATAGATGACGTCCACGCCAGACCCCAGAACGGCGACCGTCTCTCCCCCGGCCGCGAGGGCGGCGCGATGTGCGGCGGAATCCACGCCGCGCGCCAACCCGCTAATCACGAGGGCCCCGGCGGCGGCGAGGTCGCCGGCCAGGCGTGAGGCGGCCTCGAGACCGTAGGGCGTGGCCGCCCGGGATCCGACGATAGCCACGGTAGGGTGGGAGAGGACTTCGTGGTCGCCCTTTGTCCAGAGGACCAGCGGCGCGTCGGAAATCTGGGCCAGCAACAGAGGATATCGCGTATCGCCCCAGGCAATCGGCTCGATCCCGCCGCGGCGCGCGGCCGCGAGCGCCTTCGCGGCGCGGATCCGCAGCCGGGAGGCGAGGCCGGGTGGCATCCTGGCGTCGGGAACGGCGTCGAGCACGGCCTCGAGCGAGAGGAGGCCTGGTTCCGAGCGCAAGATGTCCAGGGCCTTCACCCGCAAAGCCAGGTACCAGGAAGACAGCGCCACGAGGTCGAGAATGGCCAACATGACAGCTCCACACTTTGTAGTCAGGCGGCGGACCGCTTGGCGATGTGACGTGGACGCCGGGGACGGCAAATAGAAAGTGTGGCGGCGGGTCTGGCGCAGAGCAAAGCCAGGTCGGCCGCCCGGAACAGGCGGCCGGCACCCGACCTCAACCTGAAATATAGGCGTCGGGCGCCGCCCGCGCAAGTGGAAGCAAGAGGAATTCTCGTCCTCATAGAGAAATAAGGGGTCGGACCCTGGCAGATGGAGTCTTCGGCGTCCGGGAAGAAAGACCGTGGTTGTCGGCCGGCTTGTGGTCCCGGCGTCGGAAGATTGCACCGCCACCGGCGAAAGCTTATAGTTGAGAGAATCCGGGAGCATAGATGCGCAAGACCATCGCCTTCGCTGTTCTGGTGCTCGCGCTGGGCGCAAGGCTGGCGCTGGCCGGCGGCCCTCATCGGGACGCACAAGCCCAGGTCCAGTTCGGCATCGACGTCGCCAACAAGGGCCTCTGGAAAGAGGCGCTGTATCGCTGGGAAAAGGCCGCAGAGATCGACCCGAAGTACGCCGCGGCGTACAACAACCTGGCGGTTGCGTACGAGCACGAAGGGATGTTCGAGAAGGCGCGCAAGGCATACGACAAGGCCCTCGAACTCGACCCGAAGAACGTGTCCATCCGCCAGAACTACGATTTCTTCAAGGAAATCAATGACCGCGCGAGCCGCCGCACCACTCGCTAGCGTCGTGGCCGCGCTGGCCCTCGCCACCTGCACGAGCGTGTTCGAGATCCCTCTCGAGACGCCGATCCAGCCAAAGCTCGACACGTCGCCGTTCCAGCGCGTGCTGGTGGCCGGGTTCATCGCCGGCGGCGCGGAAGATGTGGACGCCAACCTCGAGACGGTGCGCCTGCTTCGCAGCCAACTGCGAACCAAGTCGAGCATGAAGGTGATCGAAGCGGACGTCGTCCCGCTGACCGAGATCGCCGCCCAACAGCCGCGAGCGGACGCAGACGGCACCGCGTCGGCCGCGCAGCCGAACGCCGTTTTGCCCCTGCCCACCCTCATCAAGGACGAGAAGGACCTCGACGCGTACGACTTCGTCTTCGCCAACACGAACTACTGGAAGAAGCTGGGCGAGGAATTCCAGAACCCGCTGATCGTCACCGGCACCGTCCTGTTCACGCCTCACGCCAGCGCGGGATTCGTCCAGCGCGAACGGGAGGTCATCGATCAGTACGGGCGGCGAAGCGTCGATCCGGTCCGCACATACATGGAGCGGAAGGGGTACATCCTCCGGCCGAAGTTCGTGTTCATCGACGGACGCACCGGCGCCACGCTGTACTCGGAGGTGTTCCGAGAGGAAGTGCTCTACAACCCCAATCAGGACACGCCGGCGCTCTCGTCCTACTTCGAGCTGATGGACCGCCTGATCCCGGGCTTCCTCGGCACGCTCAGCAGCCAGAAGATCCGGGGCACGCGGGTTCTTTTGAAGTAAGGTAGGTGCGCCCGTCCGGTCGCACCGGTCTTCCAAATTCTGCAGTTTGATGGTAGGCTAGGGGTTTCCCGCTGGCCGGGAATGCCCGGTAGGGGTTTGCATGCCCGCCTCCGCCCGCGCTTTAGGTGCGGCGAGGCAGCAGCGACAGGAGATACAGGCGTGTACGCGATTGTCCAGTGTGGCGGCCACCAGGTGAAGATGATCCCGGGCGAGACGCTCGTTGTCGATAATCTCGGCAACGACAAGGGCGCAGAGATCAACTTCGACCAGGTGCTGATGGTCGAGAAGGACGGCGGCGAGCTGATGGCTGGCGCGCCGTTCCTGGCGGGCGCTCGGGTCGTAGCCGTCGTGGACGGCGTGGCGCGGGGCCCGAAGATCCGGGTCTTCAAGAAGAAGCGGCGCAAGGGGATGCGGCGGACCAAGGGGCATCGCAGCACCTATACGCGCGTCACGGTCAAGGAGATCGTTCTCTAGCCTTCGCGGACGACGCGGGCTGGGAGGCGAGCCTGGCGGAATGAATGGGTGAGTTCTCATGGCACACAAGAAAGGACAAGGCAGTTCGCGCAACGGCCGCGACAGCAATTCCCAGCGGCTGGGCGTGAAACGCTTTGACGGCAACATCGTCACGGGCGGATCGATTCTCGTGCGGCAGCATGGGCGGCGGTTCGACGCCGGCCTCAACGTGGGCCTCGCCAAGGACCATTCGCTCTTTGCGAAGATCACCGGGAGCGTGCGCTTCGAGGATCACGGCGCGCGCGGCCGAAAAATCAGCGTCCTGCCGGTCGAATAGGCGATAGCCACCGAAATGTTCGTTGACGAGGTGGACATCCGGATCTCCGCCGGAGATGGCGGTCGCGGATGCGTCAGCTTCCGCCGGGAGAAGTTCGTTCCTCGTGGCGGCCCGAACGGCGGTGATGGCGGTCATGGAGGATCGGTCTTCCTGGTCGCCAGCCCTCACCTCAACACGCTCGTCACTTACCGGTTCCATCCCGAATTCCACGCGAAGCGCGGCGGGCACGGCGAGGGGTCGAATCGCCACGGCAGCGACGGCGCCGACCTCGAGCTCCAGGTGCCGGTTGGCACGGTCGTGTATCGGATCGAACCGCTCGGCGCCGTGCCGGAACAGGTGGCGGACCTCGCGGCAGAAGGCCAGCGCGTACTCGCGGCACAGGGCGGGCGAGGCGGGCTTGGCAACGCCCAGTTTGCGACCTCCACGAACCGGGCGCCCCGACGGTCCCAGCCGGGCCTTCCTGGCGACGTGTGGGCGCTGCGCCTCCAGCTGAAACTCCTCGCCGACGTGGGGCTCGTGGGCTATCCGAACGCCGGGAAGTCCACACTCATTTCGCGCATCTCCGCCGCCAAGCCGAAGATTGCCGACTACCCGTTCACGACGCTGACGCCGCACCTCGGCGTGGTCTCGCTCAGCGATGACCGCAGCTTCGTCGTGGCCGACATCCCCGGGCTGATCGAGGGCGCGCACCGCGGCCAGGGTCTCGGCCACCAGTTCCTCCGCCATATCGAACGCACCAAGGTGCTGGTGTACCTGGTCGACGTGTCGTCGGCGTCGGAGCGCGAGCCGGCGGACGACCTCACCGTGCTCCGGCGGGAACTGGAGCTGTTCCGCGCGGAACTGCTCGAGCGCCCGCAGGTGGTCGTCGCCACCAAGATCGATTCGCTGGACGACAAGGAGCGGGTGGCACGCCTGACCGCGAAGGCCGCCGAGTGGTCGCTCCCGGTGTTGACGATCTCGGCCGTTACCGGCCAGGGCGTGCCGGCGCTGCTCGAGGCGATGTGGCGCGGGATGACCCGGACCACCTCCGCCGGGCCCGAGGAATGATCCCCGAACCGGGACGCACGGGTATCCTCGGCGGGACATTCGATCCCGTGCACGACGGACACATCGCCGCCGCCGAGGCTGCCTGCGCGGCGCTCGCGCTGGACCGGGTCCTGCTCATCCCGTCGCATGAGCCTCCGCATCGCCCGTCACAGCCTCGTGCCTCGGCGTTCCATCGGTTCGCCATGGTCTCGCTGGCCGTTGGTGCCCATCCCCGGCTCGTCGCGTCGGATGTCGAACTGCGCCTGCCCGGCCCCTCGTTCACCGCGATCACACTGCGGCGTCTGCTGGACGACGGCTACCAGGCGTCGCAACTTTTCTTCATCACCGGCACCGACGCCCTTGCAGAAATTGCCGCCTGGCACGACTATCCGGCCGTCCTGGACCTGGCCCACTTCGTCGTGATTTCGAGGCCGGGGCAACCGTTTGGGATGTTGCGGGAGCGGCTCCCTGCCCTCGTTCCGCGGATGCGCACGGTGCCCACCGACGGCGCGGACGCGGGCGATGTCGCGTCGTGCTCAATTTTCCTCGTGAATGCGGCCACCCCGGATGTCTCATCCACCGAGATCCGCGAACGCGCGGCGCGGGGCGAGTCGTTGGCGGGACTCGTGGCGTCGGACGTCGAACGCCACATCAGGAAGCACCGGTTGTATGGTTCGCGACGAACTCCATCAGGAAGCGGTCTTGCATGAGCACACCCGAGAATCGGACGAGTTCCTCGAAGAAGCACCGACTCCCGGCCGCCATCGAACGCGCGGTGCAGGCGGCCCGGGACAAGAAGGCGATCGACCTCCAGGTCCTGGACCTGCGGTCGCTCGACGCCTTCACCGATTTCTTCGTGATCTGCTCGGGGCAGAACACGCGGCAGGTCAAGGCGATTGCCGATGCCGTCGAGGAGTCGCTCCGGAAGGAGCAGGTGAGGCCGGCGCACGTCGAGGGATTCAAGCGCGCCGATTGGGTGCTGCTCGACTACTTCGACTTCGTGGTCCACGTCTTCAGCAGCGAACGGCGTGAGTTCTATGCGCTCGAGCGGCTGTGGGGCAGCTCCGAGCGCGTCACGCTGCCGGAGGAGCCCCATTCTTCATTTCTCCAATAGCCTCCTCTCCGTTCTCCTCGCCCCGCGGTGCCTGGCCTGCGGTTCGATGCTCGACGCCCCGCTGGACGGCCCCGTGTGCTCCCGCTGCTGGCGCGCCATTCCCCCGTTGACCCCGCCCCTCTGCGAGACCTGTGGCGATGCGCTCGCCACCTGGCGCAGCCTGGATCTCGCCTACCGCTCCTGCGTCCGCTGCCGTCGTCGGCCCTCGCCCGTCACGCGCGCGCGGGCCGCGGGCGCCTACGAGGGCGTTCTCCGACAGGTCATCCACTGCCTGAAGTACGAGGGACGGCGAACGCTGGCCGGCCAGCTGAGCGCGATGATGCGCGAGCGCGGAAACGACGTCCTCGCCGGCGCCGACCTCGTGGTGCCAGTCCCGCTGCACTGGCGCCGTCGGCACGCGCGCGGCTTCAACCAGGCGGAGGATCTCGCGCGCGGGCTCGGCCTGCCCGTCGTGCGTGCGCTGCGCCGCGTGCGCGCCACGTCGCCACAGTTCGGCCTCAACGCGTCGCGGCGACACCGGAACGTGCGAGGCGCCTTCGCCCCGCCGAGGCGCGGATTCCTGCTCCGTCGTCGTAACGATGCGAGGCTTCGAGATGCGTGCGTGGTGCTGGTGGATGACGTGAGCACGACCGGCGCCACCTTGCAGGCGTGCGCCGAGGTGTTGAGGTCAGGTGGCGCGCGAGAGGTACGCGCGCTTACAGCCGCGAGAGCGCTGTCGAGACCGCGCTAGCGACATCCGCCGCCACCTCCTCGATCGATCGCTCGCCGTCGATGGCGACCCAGCCCAGACGCGCGGACTGGCGGCGGTAGCTGACGCGCACCCGCTCGAGCATCGCGAGATCCTGCTCGAAACGATCACGGTTGGAGCGCTTGCGCGCCACGGCCGTCGCCGGCGCGATATCGATCATCACCGTGAGCGTCGGCGGCGGCAGGTATTTCTGCGCCTCGAACAGCCACTCGGGATCGAGCCCCTGCGCCTCGCCGTAGGCGACGCTCGACGCCAGGTAGCGGTCGGCCACGACGACCTGGCCTTCGTCCTGCGCCCTGACGATCGCCGGCTTCCACTCGTAGCGGTTCGCGATCATCAGCATCTGGATCACGTCCGGTCCGTAGCCGCGCTCGCCGTGCAGCGCGCGATGCAACTCGGTGCCGATCGGCGTCGAGTAGTCGGGAAACGACACGGTCGTCACGCGGCGCCCGGCCTCTCTCAGCCGGGCAGCCAGAGTGTTCGCCTGCGTTTCCTTTCCGCTCTGGTCGAGGCCTTCGAACGCGATCAGCAAGCCGGGCATCTCAGGGTCCCTTCGGTCGGCGCGTGAAGCTCAAATCTCCATCGCCGTCATGTCGTCGATTGTCTGCCGGCGGCGGATGACCTCCCACCCCCCGTCATCCACCATCACCTCGCACGGCAGCGGCCGGCGATTGTACGTGGACGACATCGTGGACCCGTAGGCGCCGGCGTCGAACACGGCCACCAGGTCGCCGACCTCGAGGGGCGGAAGAACCCGATCCTTGCCGACGATATCGCTGCTCTCGCACAGCGGGCCGACGATCTCCCACGTCCGCGCCGTGCCCGGCCGCGGCCTGACCGGCTCGATTCGGTGGTAGGCGCCGTACAGGGCGGGCCGAAGAAGTTCCGTCATCCCCGCGTCGAGGACGACGAACGGCTTCCCGTCGAAGTACGACTTGATATCGATGACGCGGGCCAGCAGAACGGCCGACGGCGCGACGATGGCGCGGCCGGGCTCGAGTAGCGTCGCCAGGCCGGTTGGGCCGACGACCGGCAGGACGGCGGCGGCGTAGTCCTCGAAGGTCGGCGCGGCGGACCCGTCGTACGAGATGCCGAGCCCACCGCCCAGATCCAGGTGCTCGAGGGCAATGCCGTCCTCGGCCAGCTCGGCCACGAGCCCGGCCAACGCCACGGCGGCCTGCCTCAACGGCTCGAGGTCCGTGATCTGCGAGCCGATGTGCACGTGCACACCCACCGGCTGGAGCCCCGGCATCTTCGAGATCTTGCGGTAGAGCTCACGGCCGAGCTCGATCGGGACGCCGAACTTGTCGATCCGCCGGCCGGTCGAGATGTACGGGTGGCCCCCGGCCTCAATGTCGAGGTTCAGGCGGACGGCCACGCGCGCGCGGATCCCCCGTGCACGCGCGAACGCGTCGATTCGATCCAGTTCGCCGGGCGATTCCGCGTTGATGGCCTTCAGGCCCAGCGAGACCGCCCGCTGCAATTCTTCGGGGGTTTTCCCGACGCCGGTGAACACCAGGTCTTCCGGGATGAACCCGACCCGCAAAGCCACCTCGATTTCGCCTCCCGAGTTGGCATCGGCCCCGCTGCCCAGCCCGCGGAGCAACCGAAGCACGTCGAGCGTCGAGTTGGCTTTCAGCGCATAATGAAGCGCGTGGGGCACGGCAGCGAAGGCGGCGTCCAGCCGCGTCCACGCCGACCGGATGGAGGCCGCGCTGTAAATGTACGTCGGGGTTCCGGCCCGGGCCGCCACGTCGGCGAGCGGCAGACTGTCGCAGCACAAGCCCAGGGAATCTTCGAAGGTAAACGCGGAAGCGGCAGCAGTGGTCACGGAGGCGATTTTACCTGACAGCTCGGCGTTTGACATTGCGAAAAACGCTTTGCTATCATCCCGCTTCCCGCCCATGCGCCCGAATTGATGACCGCCAATCTCCTTTCGCCGCAGCCGCCCGCTACCGACGCCTTGGTCGAGAAGTGTCTCGGGGGCGACCAGGTAGCCTGGGAGCAGATTGTCCGACAGCACTGGCGGAAGGTGTTCAACGTCGCGTACAAGTTCGTCGGGTCCCACGAACAGGCCGAGGATCTCACCCAGGATATCTTCCTGAAGATCTTCCGCTCGCTCGAGACGTTCGATCGACGCGCGAACTTCCAGACGTGGTTGATCAGCGTGAGCCGGAACCTGTGCATCGACCACTACCGGAGCGTGCGCAAGGAGCGCCAGACCATCGACCGGGACGTGCCGGCCGAGGACCTGTCGCCCGTGTCGGCCACGGCGAGCCCGCTGGCGACGCTCGAAAACCGCGACCTGGCCGCCCTGCTCCGCCAGGCGCTCCAGACGCTGCCGAAATCGCTCCGCCTGGCGGTACTGCTCCGCGATATCCAGGAACTCTCGTATCTCGAGATTGCCGAGCGTCTTCGCCTCCCGGAAGGGACGGTCAAGTCGCGTATCAACCGCGGTCGGAAGGAATTGGCCCGGCAGATCCTGCGGCTTCGCGAGGAAGCCGACGGACGCCGGGTGGATGCGCGTAGGCCGGCCAACGGCCGGACCGGAGTACCCGAATGAACCTCACGATCACTCGCACGGGAGACGTCACCCTTGTCCGCGTCGGCGAGGCGCGGCTCATGTACCCCCTGCTCTCGGACTTTGCCGGGTCGGTGACCTCGCTGCTGGCGGCCGGCGACAAGAAGGTCGTCGTCGATCTCAGCGGCGTCAACTATATCGACAGCGCGAGCATCGGGTGCCTCATGGACTTGTACCGGCAGGCCAACGCCGCCGGCGGGAAGCTGAAACTCGCCGGCGTGCAGAAGCGGGTCGAGACGATGCTCACCATGACGGGCGCGCAGAACTTCCTGGAGATCCATCCCGACGAGGCCAGCGCGGTCCGCAGCTTCGGGGGTTAGCCATGCGCACCATTACCACGACCAACGGCGTGGGCATCGCGCTCGACGGCGACCTGCTCGCGATCATCGAGACGCTGTTCCAGGAAGTGACGGCTAAGCGGCAACTCGATCGGTCCTACGAGGACATGATGCGCGAGATCCGGCATCTGATCGCGCAGATGACCGACGCGGAACTGCGCGACTACCTGGCGGAGAGCCTGTTCCACAATACCGTCCGGTTCGAGAACGATCGCCTTGCAACCTACATGGAGAAGCTGGCCAGCGGCGGGAAGAGGCTGCGCTGACGCGGACGCCGCGAGACACCCGCCGCCACGACGCCCCAAGCACTCCCTATGCCGACGACAAGGTTGGGGAGTGGATTGCCGTGCGGGCCAGCGTTTCGCGGTCGTGTCGTGGTTAGAAGTAGACGATGGTCACGCCGGCATTGCGCGGGTCAGGCGCGAAGCGGGCGATCGACGGCATGCCCGCCAGTTGGCCGCGAACCGCCGCTCGCAGTCGCCCCCCACTGATCCCGTGGATGATCTCCACGCGATCGAGACCGGCGCGGATTGCCCGATCGATGAAGGCCCCGAGCCGGGACAGCGCTTCCGGCACCGTCGCCCCGTGGAGGTCGAGCGACTGCAACTGGCGAAGATCAGCCGGATGGGAGAGCGACGCCAGAGTGTCCGGTCCCGCCCAGAGTGAGGGTGCGTCGCGCTCCCGCCGTGTCTGCTTCTTCGAGGCGGACATCGTCTCGAGGCCCTCTTCCCGGCACACCGTCGTGAGGCCGCCGACGGCGACCCGGTAGCGGCCGCCCGTCAGCACGTCCATGATCCGCCCGCGCGTGCGGAGCGCAATCACAACGACCTCGGAGCCGGGAAGAAATGGCATCTTTCCATACTGAGGCCATCACCCGTCGAGATCAACACTCGAGCGGTTGCACGCCGTTCCGCCGGCCAGGAGGCCCGCGCCGCCTGAACACCGCAGATCCTTGTGGCGCAAGCCTCCTGGCTTGCGGCTCTGTCGCAGCCCCATCGCGAAGGGCCAGGGCTTTCCATGCTATTCTGTGGGCCGAGCGCGGGCGCTCACAATCCGTTTCTCCTGCCGGATACGTCGATACGGGTTAGCCTGAAAGACGGCATGGGACTCGGTCCACAGCGTTACGGCACACCCGGGGTGCCACATCACAGGTTCTTTTCCTATCGACAAGGAGGCTCTGATATGCGTGTGCGATGGTTTGCGGCTCTCGTGCTGTGCCTGGTTATGTTGGCGCCCACCCTCGCGTCCGCCGATGGCGGACAGTCGGGTGGCCGGTCGAAGGACGAGAACACCGCCTACGTCTGCTTATACGGCGGCCTGAACTTCGGAGGCAACCTGTTCTCGGGTGGTCCGAACGCGAAGCTGGACTTCTCGAACCCCAAGGCACTGGGCGTCGCGATCAACTTCTGGGGCCCGGGCGCCATCTCCGCAGAGGTGGACCTCGGCTACTACCCGGAGTTCTTCGGATCCTCCGACGCTCTGGGCGGGAACAACCTGATGACCGTGACCGGGGCCCTGATGATCCACCCGTACACGGCCCAGGTGGGCTCGCAGCGAATCCGGCCGTATTTCGTGATTGGCGGCGGCCTGATGCGGTCGAAAATTGAGGACTTCGCCATCCTTGGGAAGGACGTCAAGAACACCGGCGTCGCCCTCATCGGCGGCGGCGTGCAGTATTTTTTCCACCCCCGCGTCGGCGTGCGAGGCGACCTGCGCTATTTCAAGGGCGTCGGCACGAACGACAAGCTCGAGGCGGGCTGGGGCTGGCTGGAGAACTGGAACTTCTTCCGGGCGACGGCCGGGATCGCTTTCACATTCTGACCCGCGTGGGGTCAGGCCTTGAATCATTTCCCGCGTTCGGATGTTGTTGTCTGCGCCCTGCGTGGTGCCGCGCGCCTCTACGGCTGCCGCAGCACGCTCAGGTAATCACGGTACCGAAGCCGGGCGCGGACGATGTCCGCGTGCTCGATTCTCAGCTCCCCGGCAATGCGGGAGATCTCGTTGTCCTCGATCACGGTAATCGATTGATCCGCCGCAGACACGGCAAATAGGCAATCGAGCAGGCCGAGCTTCTGTTCGTGAGTGGCCATCTGCTCGAACTGCCTGGCCACCAGGAAGTCCTCGGTGCCCCCGAAGAGAAGGTTCTGACTCCGGGCGATCTGCACGACGAGGACCGCCTGCTCCTCCGGCAGCGCGCTCCGCTCCATGACGATGCGCTCCATGAGCCGCATCTCTTCCGGCTTCACCTCCAGGTCCGCGCACGCCACGCGCCCGAGAAGATACGCGAAGGCCGCGACGTAGCGCGCGCGCTCCGGCTCCAGGCGCTCGAGCGCCTCCGCGATCCGCCGCACGGCATCGACATCGTCGTGGCGGGCGCTGGCGTGGTGATCCGGAAATCCGAGCAAGCGGAGGATGGACATGCCCTATGGTCGCACGGAGCCGATGGGCGTCGCGGGAAAACAGAAGGCGCAGAAGGATCTGTCTTCTGAATTCTTCCCTACCGTCCCGTCGCCGCAGCTCCAATCGGGGCAGCGGAGGGCACCGGCAGCGCCGGCATCAGCGGCTGTTCCACGAGTTCCCAGGAATCCCGCTCTTCCAGGATCTTCGCGGCGAACGCCGTGTGCAGGCCGTGACCGCCGCGGTGCGCCACCAGGTGGCCGATCACCGGGAAACCGACGAGCGCGAGATCGCCAATCACGTCCAGAATCTTGTGGCGCACGAACTCGTCGTCGAAGCGGAGGGGATTGTTCAGGACGCCCGTCTCGCCGATGACGACCGCGTTCTCGAGCGAGCCGCCGAGGGCGAAGCCGTTCTGCCGCAGCATCTCCACTTCCTTCAGGAAGGTGAAGGTGCGCGCCGGCGCAATCTGCTCGATGAACACCGACTCGTTGATCGCGATCGTCCGCGCCTGGTGGCGCAGCAGCGGGTGGTCGTAGCTGATCGAGTAGGTGACCTTGAAGTGATTGCTCGGGTAGAGGGCGATCCGCTTGTCGCCACGCGTCAGTTCGATTGGCTTGGTGACGCGGAGGAAGCGCTTTGGCACCGGGAGCGAACGGATGCCGGCCTCGTGAATCAGGTACACGAACGGCGCCGCGCTGCCGTCCATGATCGGCACCTCGGGGTAGTTCAACTCGACAACCGCGTTGTCGATCCCAAGGCTGACCAACGCCGCCAGCAGGTGCTCGACGGTCTCGACCGACCCTTCGTTCCGCACCAGTCCCGTCGCGTAGTGGATACCGGCCAGGTTGTTGACGGTGGCTTCAATCTCAAAGCCGCCAAGGTCCGTGCGCCGAAACCGAATCCCGGAATCTGCCGGCGCCGGCCGAAGCGTCAATGTGACCTTGTTGCCTGAGTGAAGGCCGATTCCGGCGCAGAACACCTGTCGTCGAAGAGTCCGTTGTGAGTCCATTCGGGTCTCGGTCCGCGCGTGTAAGCAATCAGGCCGGTTTCTATCTAAGCAATGGCCATACCGCTACGCCTGAAGCTGCCGCCTGATCAATAACAGACTCATTTTCAGATAGTTAGCATCACATCATTCCCATCGAGAGACGAAAAGCAGAGCTGGCTGTGGTCGAGCAACCACAGCCTCACGGACGCAGAGCGTGGCCATCTTACCACAGTTGCTCATCCAGCCAGCCGTTTCACCAGTCGCAAGGGCGGACGTCCGAACAGTTCGGACAAGAACCGCCCAGTGTACGATTTGGACACCCGGGCCACTTCCTCCGGGGTGCCCGCCGCCACCACCCGGCCACCCTCTCTTCCACCCTCGGGTCCCAGGTCAATCACGTAGTCAGCCGTCTTGACGACATCGAGGTTGTGTTCGATGACGACGACGGTGTTGCCCTGATCCACCAGCCGGCCGAGCACATCCAGCAGTTTCCGCGTGTCCTCGAAGTGCAGCCCGGTTGTCGGCTCATCGAGGATATAGAGGGTCCTGCCGGTGCCGCGCCGCGACAGCTCCTTCGACAACTTGACGCGCTGCGCCTCGCCGCCGCTCAACGTGGTCGCCGACTGCCCGAGCTTGATGTAGCCGAGCCCGACCTCCTGCAGTGTCCGCAACTTGTTCGCGATGGGCGGAAAGTTCTCGAGCAGCTCGAGCGCCTGATCCACGGTCAGGTCCAGCACCTCGGCGATCGACTTGTTGCGGTAACGGATCTCGAGCGTCTCGCGGTTGTAGCGGCGTCCCTTGCACTCCTCGCACGTCACGTAGACGTTCGGCAGGAAGTGCATCTCGATCGCGATCACGCCGTCGCCCTGGCAGGTTTCACATCGCCCGCCCTTCACGTTGAACGAGAAGCGGCCCGGCTTGAACCCGCGCGCCTTGGCCTCGGGCAGCACGGCGAACAGCTCCCGGATGAATGCGAACAGGCCGGTGTAGGTTGCCGGGTTGGAACGCGGAGTCCGCCCAATCGGCGACTGATCGATCTCGATGACCTTGTCCACCAGTTCGATTCCGTCGATGCCCGCGTGCAGACCCGGCTCGTCGGCCGCGCGATAGAGCACCCGCGCGAGCGAACGATACAGGATGTCGTTGACGAGCGTGGACTTCCCAGACCCGCTCACGCCCGTCACCGCCGTGAAGACGCCGATCGGGATGCGGACGTCGAGGTTCTTCAGGTTGTTGGCGCGGGCGCCGCGGATGACCAGCGCGCCACGGTCGGTGGGGCGGCGTGCAGCCGGCGTGTCGATCGATCGTTCCCCTCGGAGGTACTGCCCGGTCAGTGAAACGAGGCCGGGAGTGAATTTCGCCTCGACGGAACTCACTCCCGGACCGGAAATCAGCGCGGCCGGAGGCCCCTGGAAGATGACCTGCCCGCCGTGCGCTCCGGCACCAGGCCCGAGGTCCACCAGGTAGTCGGCGGTGCGAATCGTCTCCTCGTCGTGCTCGACGACGATGACGCTGTTGCCGAGATCGCGAAGTCGGCGGAGCGTGGTGAGCAGGCGCCGGTTGTCGCGCTGGTGAAGGCCGATCGACGGTTCGTCCAGCACGTACAGCACACCACGCAGGCTCGCACCAATCTGCGTGGCCAGCCGGATCCGCTGGCCCTCGCCGCCGGAGAGCGTCGCGGCGCTGCGGCCGAGCGTGAGATACCCGACACCAACGTCCGTCAGGAAACGGAGCCGCTCCTGGATCTCGCGCAGGATTCGCCCGGCGATCAACTGCTCGCGGTCCGAGAGCGCCATCCCCTGGAACGCCTCGAGCGCGTCACAAAGCGGCAGGTCCACGTACTCGGTGATCGTGTGTCCCTTGACCCGCACGCTTCGGCTCTGCGGCGTGAGGCGCTCCCCGTGGCACACCGGGCACGGCCGCAACGAGCGGTAGCGCTCGAGTTCCTCCTGCTCGGACCACGTGCCCTGCTCGAAGCGTCGCCGCAAGTTCGGGATCAGCCCCTCGAAGTCACGCCCGTACGGATCGGCGGCCCTGCGAGGCCGCTTCACCGCGGCACGCTCCGAGGCAGTCACTGCAGATGCCTGCCCGTTGCCATTGCCGTTCACGCGGCGGGCGGCGTCAGGGCCGAGGAGGATCAGGTCTCTCGCCTTCTTCGGCAGCTTGCCGAACGGCACCGTGAGGTCGATCCCGAAGTTCCGGCCGAGCGCGGTGAGCGCCTCGCGCACGAGCCGCTTGTCGCCCTGCGCCCACGGCGCAATCGCGCCCTCGAGCAGCGAGATCGAGTCGTCGGGGACCAGCCGCACCGGGTCGAAGTCGTACATCGCCCCGAGGCCCTGGCACTCGGTGCACGCGCCGTGCGGCGAGTTGAACGAGAAGGCGCGCGGCGTCATCTCCGGCATGCTGATGCCGCAGTCGACGCACGCGAGGCGCCGCGAGAACAGCCGGTCCCCGGCCTCGACGCTGTTGATGATGACGATGCCGTCGGCGAGGCCAAGCGCCATTTCGACCGAGTCGGAGAGCCGGCGCTCGATCCCGGGGCGGACGAGCAACCGGTCCACCACGACGTCGATGGTGTGGTTGCGGCGGCGATCGAGGCCGATGTCCTCATCCAGGGCGCGCACCTGGCCGTCGATGCGCGCGCGGGCGAACCCGCGGGCACGCAGCGCTACCAACTCTTTCTTGAACTCGCCCTTGCGCCCGCGCACGATCGGGGCCATCACGTTGATCCGCTCGTCGGACGGAAACGCGAAGACCACGTCGGTGATCTGGCTGAGCGTCTGCGACGAGATCTCCCGGCCGCACTGGTGGCAGTGTGGCACGCCGATGTTGGCGAAGAGGAGGCGCAGGTAGTCGTAAATCTCGGTGACCGTGCCGACGGTGGACCGCGGGTTCGAGCCGGTGGTCTTCTGCTCGATGGAGATGGCGGGCGAAAGACCGTCGATCTGATCGACGTCCGGCTTCTCCATCTGCTCGAGGAACTGCCGGGCGTACGCCGACAGCGACTCGACGTAGCGCCGCTGCCCTTCGGCGTAGATCGTGTCGAAGGCGAGCGACGACTTGCCCGAGCCGGACAGTCCCGTGATCACCACCAGCCGGCCGCGCGGCAGGTCGACGTCGATGTTCTTGAGGTTGTGAACCCGGGCGCCGCGGACGGCGATCCAGTCGTGACCCATGCTACCCAACCGCCGGTTCCACGGCCGGCAATTTGCGCGTATCCCTAAACGGGAAATTGTAGCACGTCGTCACCCCTTCTCTGGAACCCCGGACCCTGCGACCGGGCCTGCACACACCGAACCCGGGCGCCACCGGCCTGGCGGGCAACGCTCCCGGAGGACCCGGACGATCACCGGACCCGCGAGCGCGAGCAAGGGCGGGAAGACGTCTACCAGCGCCGCTTTCGCCGCGCGGATGGGACCGCGTGCTGGTGCCTGGCGTCGGCGACTGCGCTCCGCGACGCGTCCGGGGCATTCGCGGGCTCGTTCGCGATGTTCAGTGTCATCCCCGGCCGCCAAGTTTCGCGGCCGCTTCGTCAGTTCGACCGCGATCTTCGAGGACGGTCAGCGGATCCCGCTAGGGGCGTCGCTCATCGCCCGCATGAGGCGGTACGTGAACTCGAGCTCCTCAGCGAATGCGACGACGCCGATGCGCTCGTCGCGGCCGTGCGCCCGGCCATCGTCGAGATCATCGAACATGCCGTCGATCCCGTAGCTCGGCAAACCGACCGCGCGCGTGTAAATGCTATCGGAGGCGCCAGAGCTCATCGCCGGCAGCACGACCACGCCCGGCCACATGGAGCGCGTGACGCCCTCGACCATAGCCAGGATGGCCGGCGCGGGCGGTGAGTCCGGGGCGGGCGTTGCAGGCGTCATGACGCTGACCACGATCTTCGGATCAGCCAGCGTTGCGCCGATCGTCGCTGCCACCGAGTCCGGCGACTCGCCCGGGATCACGCGGCATTGCACGGTGGCTCGCGCGCGTTGCGGAAGAGCGTTCTCCGCGTGTCCGCCCTCGATCATCGTGGTGGTGCAGGTCGTTCGCAGTTGGACATTGGTCTCGACGATTGACGACAGGCGCTCTACGGCAGCGGGGTCCTGGGGAGTGCGGAGAATCGCCCGCATGTCGGACTGCAGCGGGCCGCTCTCAATATCCGCGCGCCGGCCGAAATACAGTCTGGTCGTCTCCGTCAGGTGGACAGGAAACCGGAACTTCGCCAGCCGATCAAGACCGGCCGCCAGACGATAAATGGGATTGTCCGCCGTCGGGCGCGAGCTGTGCCCACCCTTGTCGGTCGTCTCGAGCGCAAACGTGACGAACACTTTTTCGCTCGTTTGCACGGCGACATAGAGCTTGCGCCCCTGCTTGATCGCCGCCTCGCCACCGTCCGGATTCACGATGAGCGCCGCGTCGACCAGGTCGCGATGCTCCTTGAAAAGCCACACCACGCCGTTTGCGTCTCCGCCTGCCTCCTCGTCGGCGGTAAAGGCGGCGATGATGTCGCGCGCCGGCACCACACCTTCCTGCTTCAGACGAATGAGGCTCGTGAGCACGGCTGCGTCCTGGCCCTTCATGTCGATCGTGCCACGTCCGTATAGCCAACCCTCCTGCTCGGTGAGCCGAAAGGGATCGAACGTCCAGTCCTCGCGCCGCGCTTCGACGACGTCAAGGTGGGCGATGTACAGCACGGGTCGGTCACCAGAGCGACCGCGCAGACGCACGACGACATTCGCCTGGTCTGGATGATCTGCGGGGGCAAGCACGTGCACATCGGCAGACGGAAATCCTGCCGCGAGCGCTCGCGCGGCTACCGCTTGTGCGGCAACGGTCGAGCCATGCGCGTGCGTCGAGTTGATCGCCACGAGCTCGCTCAGGATGTCTCGACCGAGTGCCTCAAATCTCTGAGGTGGTCGCGTCATCGATGTTTGGGCGTGCGCGCCGCTTGAAGCGCTGAGCGCCGCGAGCACGAGCCAGCGACCTATACGCGCGAGCCATGCTTCAGCTGGGGGCCGTGACATCGACATTCTCCTTGAATTCACGTTTTGGACTGTCTCACGTTCCGCGCTCACCTGCCGGCGCTCACGATACCACTGGCGTCAGTTTCATTCCCTCGTTGGACGGTCGTTTCGCGTCGTCAACGCGGATGAGCGGTCGCCAGATCACGACTCCGGAGCTCGCCGAACGACAAGTATGCTTTCTCGCGGGCGTCAGGTCTACCGCAAGAACGCATCCGCGGCGCTCCGCACCCGGATTGCTGTCTCCTTCCGCTTACTGCCGCGAGCATCGTAAACGACCAGCCGTCCATTTTGAGCCACAAGGAGTTCGCGGTCACTCACCCAGCCTACGAGCTCGGCTTGACTGGAAGATGCCTACAGGAGGATGTCCTGCGCCCAGCCGGCCTTCTCGATCGTGATCTCGTCCAGCCGGCTGGTGCCGAGGCCGAAGCGTTCGTCGGCGGCGGCCACGCACAACGGCGGCGGCGAAAGGGGCCACGGCTCGCCGCGGATCGCCTTCCGCTTCTCCATGATGATCTGGAGTCCCACGGCATCGACGGCGACCGGATCGGTCGAGGCAATGAGTCCCTTGTAGTCCCACATGTAGCGCGGGTCGGGCTGCGGTCCCTTGTCGCAGAGCGGCCGCAGCGCGTCCAGCAGCACCAGCCTGGTCTTGCCCTTCACGTCGGGCAGCAGCCACGTGTCGGCGAGGTTGACGTTGTTCTCGTTGTGGTAGCTGCTCGGCCGGCCGGAATACATGATGTAGAGCTTCAGCGAGGTGCCGAGCCCCGTCAGCCAGTGGGCCTTGAGCGCGGGCATCGCGATGAGCGCCGTGCAGGCGCGGGGCTTGTCGATGCTTCCCTGCGCCTCGACGATTCTCTCGGCCGGGATTCCCGCCGCGACCAGCACCTTCCGCACGGCCTCCACCAGTTCGCGGTGCGTCGGGTTCAGGTGTGACGTCGGCACCAGGCCGACGGTGTCGGTCGGCTTGACGAGAGACAGCCAGGCGTCCTTCGACGTCTTCTGCCCGGTCACCCTCATCACCGTATCAGCGAGCATCCGGTCGAGGACCGGCAGGTTCACCCCGTGCGCGTCGTTGAGCGCCTCCGCATGGCGGACGACGACGACGCGCGCCGACTTCGGCGCGCGCCTGGGCGCCTGATCGGCGTGCTCGCCCGAAGCAGTCACGCCACCCACAGCAGCGGTCGTGACAGAGGCGGCACCCGCCGCTATCGTCATGGTCCCGACCGTTCCCCGGACGAAATCGCGCCGCGTGATGATGCGTCTGATGGTCATAGGATCCTCGTGACGGTTGAATCAGGACGTGGTCTTAGGGATGCGTGCCACCTCTCTCGCGGAGGCGGCCGCAAGCGTCGTCGCCTCGCGGGCTGAGGGTGCATCGAGGACGAGGGCCAGCGAAGCGCCGGTTGTTGCCCATGCCAGCCAGCCGTGCTCGAGTTTCGCGCGGCCTGCGGCCGCGGAAGCCTGAGAGGCCTTCTCAGGGACATACCCCTGCAGAAACTTCACCGCCGCGCCCCTGGCTGCGTCGGCGGAAGGGTAACGCACGAGCACGATCCGCATACGGCCTGCGCCTGTTCTGCTGCTCCTGTATTCCGTCGTCACGCCCTCAACCTGGGGCCCGAGATCGAGAAGGTCTTGTGAAGCCAGGAAGTACGCCGAGTTGAGCACCAGGTACGAGCGGAAGAAGCAGGTGCGATCGGGCCGCAGCAGGTACGGCTCCGGGACGGTCCCGCCTGCCGCCGGCGATGGTGCTCCTCCGGGCAGAACGGCCGTAACGGCCGGCACCGGCGGGTTCGGCCGGCCAGATGTCGCCGCGCGCGCCAGCGCGAAAACGATCTCGCGCGAGTGGGGCGTTTCGCGGCTTGCGAGGATTCGCAGGTAGAGGTCTCCCGACCACGCGCGCAAGAGGCCCGCACCGTACAACGCTCGCTGCGGGGGAACGACCTGAACCCTCTTGCCGTCCGGCGCCGCTTCTCCGAGTCCAACCGGCTCGCCACCCCAGTCCGTGCTCAGCAGCCCGAACGCATCGTCGGACGTCTGCATCCAGTAGAGTTCGACGAGGATCGTCCCGAGCGACTGGTCGACCGCCGTGTACTCGTAGACGTCGAGATGGCCGAAACGGTAGCCGACGTAGAGCTCGCCGGCGCCGTCCATGTAGTCAAAGATCGTCTGCGCGGTGATGCGCCTGGGCGTCTCCGGCCGGCTCCACGCCCCGGCCTGCTTCGGCAGGTTCATGGCTGGACCTCCTGTGGCCGCCGGCACGGCGGAGCCCGGCTCGGGTGACGCTCCAGTCCGGCCCTGCGCGGGCGGGCTCTCAGTCGTCCGAGAGCACGCCACCAGAATCAGCACGAACACGAGCCAGCAAGGACTCTTCATGGCAACCGGCCAAAGTTTATATCATCGTCAGCACCGACTCCTCATCGTCAATTCCGACCCTTCATCGTCAGTTCCGACTATCGTCCCCATTGACGTCAGGGGAACCCTGATGGCTTACTATCTGGCATGTCCGACGTCATGCGCATCCAGCCGTTCGCCACCCAACTCCGCCGAGTGCTCGTGGAATTCGAGCGCAGGCGCTCGATTTTCGATATCCCGGCCAAGCTCTTCTTCACGCCCACGACCTCGTTCGGCGTCCCGCGGCTGTTCGGCAAGACGCTCGCGACCCCCATCGGCCCGTCGGCAGGACCGCATACTCAGCTCAGCCAGAACATCGTCTCGTCATGGTTGTGCGGCGGCCGGTTCATCGAATTGAAAACGGTCCAGGTGAAAGACGACCTGGTCGTCCCCAGGCCGTGCATCGACATGACCGACGAGGGGTACAACGTCGAGTGGTCGCAGGAACTCTCGCTCGACAAGTCGGCCCACGAATACGTCGTGGCCTGGGCGCTCCTCCACATCCTGCCGCGCGTGCTGGACTGGGACGAGGGACGTTCGCCCGCGTGGGCCGGGCCGGGCGCCATCTTCGACATGAGCGTCGGCTACGACCTCGCCGGCATCCGGCACCCGCGCATGACGCGCTTCATGGATGTGATGGCCGACGCCTCGGAGCCGCTCGCCGGGATCAGGGCCACCCTTCGCCGCGAATTCCCGCAGTTCGCCGACATCGAGATTCCGTCCGCGATCGTCAACAGCGTCACCCTCTCGACGATGCACGGGTGCCCGTCGGACGAGATCGAGCGAATTGCGCGTTATTGCCTCGAGGAGCGCGGCCTGCACACCGTCGTCAAGCTGAATCCCACGCTGCTCGGCAAGGACGTCGTGCGGTCACTCCTGCACGATGACCTGGGATTCGGTGAGATTGAGATCCCCGACTCCGTCTTCGATCACGACCTGAAGTACGACCGCGCCGTCGAACTTATCAGCGCGCTGCAGAAAGTGGGGACGAAAAAGGGCCTGACGTTCGGCGTGAAGTTGAGTAACACGCTGGCCATGAGCAACCACGCGGGCCGGCTTCCAGGCCACGAAATGTACATGTCGGGCCGGGCGCTCTATCCCGTGACGATGCGTCTCTACGACCGGCTGCTGCACCAGTTCGACGGCGACCTGCACGTGTCCTACTCTGCGGGTGCGGACGGTGTGAACATCGCGACGATCCTGTCGTGCGGCGCGCTGCCGGTCACCGGCTGCACCGATCTCCTGAAACCGGGTGGCGTCGCCCGCATGACGCAGTGGCTCGAGACGCTCGGCGCCGCCATGCGGGAACGCGACGTCACCACGCTGGTCGAGCTCTCGCGTGATCGGCTGGCGAACGTGCAGGCCGCCGCGGTCGAGGCATCCAACCATCCTCGGTACAAGAAGCATGCCTTCCCGCACGGCCTCCCCAAGGTGAAATCGGGGCTCGGTCTGTGGGACTGCGTGGTGGCGCCGTGCGTCGAGGCGTGCGCGGTGGAACAGGACGTGCCCGAGTACGCGTGGCTCATCGGGCAAGGCGAATACGACCTGGCGCTCGCGGTAATCCTCGCGCGCAACCCTCTCCCGGGTGTCACCGGTTACGTGTGCACGCACCTGTGCCAGACACTCTGCACGCGCAACGACTACGAGGAGAGCGTGGCGATCCGCGCGCTGAAGCGGATCGCCGAAGAGCGCGGCCGCGCGGAGTATCTGTCGCACCGGGCACCGTCGGCGGGACGCGCTGTGGCGATTGTCGGGAGCGGGCCGTCGGGGCTCGCAGCCGCCGCGTTCCTGGCGCTGAACGGCGTGCGCCCGACGATCTTCGAGGCGAGGGACGTCCCGGGCGGCATGATGCGCGTCGTCCCGCCGTTCCGCCTGCCGTGGGAGATCATCCAGCGGGATATCGACCGGATCGTTGCCCTTGGCGTGGACATCCGCCTGAACACGCGAATTGCCGGGCCGCCCGAGGAACTGCTGCACCAGGGGTTCGACGCCGTGTACCTGGCCAGCGGCTTCCAGCGGGACGCCCCGCTGCGCGTGCCGGGCGTCGAAGGCCCCGGCGTCATGGCCGCGCTGCACCTGCTCGACCGCTCGCGCCGTGGCGAGCGAGTCGGTCTCGGACAAACGGCGGTGGTGATCGGCGGCGGCGACACCGCGATGGACGCGGTCCGGACAGCGCAGCGGTTCACCGGCGCTCCTGTCACCCTGCTCTACCGCCGCACGCGGCAGGAAATGCCGGCCGCCGAGGAGGAACTGAAAGGCGTGCTGGAGGAAGGCAACATCCTCGAGGAACTCGTCGCCCCGATCGAGATTCTCCGAGAGGGCGGCCATGTCGTCGGCGTCATGTGCGTCCGCAACACGCTCGGTGATCCGGGCCCGGACGGCCGGCGCTCCCCCGTCCCGCTGCCTGGCAGCGAATTCACGGTTCCGTGCGACACCGTCGTCGTGGCCGTCGGTCAACTTCCCGAACTGGCGTTCCTCGACGGCAGCCGGGTGGCGCGGCACAGGGGCGGCGGCGTGCTGGTGGATGGCACGACGCGCTGCGCGGGTCCCGAGGGTATCTACGCAGGCGGCGACGTGGTGATCGAGCCGGGCAGCATCATCTCGGCGTGCGCGGACGGGCGTGCGGCCGCCGAGTCGATCTGCGAGCACCTGTCGGTGCCGTTCGCGCAATCGCCCTGGCCGCGCCAGGTTCTTTCGGATGACGAGATCGTGGACGTCAAACGGGTGCGCGCGCGCCTGCTCCCGCAGGTGAAGCCGGCGATGCTGCCGGTGACCAGGCGCAACGGATTTGGCCTGATCGAATCGACGTTCACCGACGACGAGGCCCGCGCCGAGGGACGACGATGCATGCAGTGCACGGCGTTCTGCGACAAATGCGTGGAGGTCTGCCCCAACCGGGCGAACTACACCTTCAGGATCACGCCAGTCCGCTGGGCGCTGCCCGTGCTCGGTGCGGTTGATGGCGGCGTCGGCGTGGTGGCTGCGGAGGATTTCTGTATTCTCCAGGACCGCCAGATCCTCCACGTGGACGACTTCTGCAACGAGTGCGACGACTGCCAGACGTTCTGTGTGCACCATGGCCGCCCGTACGCCGACAAGCCGCGGCTCTTCCTCGACGCCGACCTGTTCGCGGCAGAAACGAGCAACGCGTTTCGCATCGAGGGGGACGTGATCCGGCGGCGCGAGCAGGGACGCGAGAGCCGCCTGACGGTGCGCGGCGACACGCTCACCTACGAGGACGACGCGCTGCGCGTGCTCCTGACGCGCGACTGGCGGGTGGTGCACGCCGAGGTGCGGTCGCCCTTCGACGGCCCGCAGTCGCTCGTCTCCGCAGCCGAAATGGCGGTGCTCTACGATGGGGTGACAAAGACGCTGCCGTTCCTGCTGATCGAGTGACGAGGTCAGGGACCAGGGGCGAGGGACGAGGGGCGAGGGATCAGGGCTCGAGGCTCACGGCTCAGGGCCTGCCCTGAGCGAGCGCCCTTCGATGAACTCCGGGCGGCCCGAGGCTCTCGAGGGCCGCACCAAGTCGAAGGGAGGGATATAGCCGCGTCAGGCCCGCTCATCGGCCCAGAGCGACGCCAGTTCCAGGTCGATGTCGGTGAACGGCTCGGCACGCACCACGTCGGAACCCGTGTGCGTGGCGAGAATCGTCCAGCGGCCCGCCTCGAGGCGCAGGATCTCCAGCGTGCGCGCGGCAGGATCGATGAGCCAAGCGTGGCCGACCTGTTCGCGCGCGTAGATCGCCAGTTTCTTCACGCGATCGAGCGAGACCGTCGACGCCGAGAGCACCTCGCACACCCAGTCCGGCGAGACCGAGCAGTACGCCGCATCCGGCAACCGGGGCAGACGCGTTCGCCGCCAACCGGCCAGGTCGGGGCACGAGTACGTTCCGGCCGAAATGCAGCTCCGGCTCATCGAGAATCCACCAGCCACCTGGCCCGCCACGACCGCGTTGATATGGCCCGATAATCACCGCGCCGAGCAAGGAGGTCACGTAGGCGTGTGCCAGCGCCGGGCGTGGCGTCGCATGCAGTTCGTCGTCCACGATTTCCGCCACCATCGTGTCGGGGACCTTCATCAGGTCCTCGTACGTGGCCGGGCGATCGACCGGCGGGATCCGGGGCATCGGCTCCATGATACATCGTCGTCCCGCACGAACCATGCCCGAGGTCGATCCCCTGAATCCCACAGGTTTTCGAGGATTCGACGAGTCGGAGATTCAGATTCTGCCGGACAACTGGTTCTGCTTCGGCGCAGGCTCTGCAACGCATCAATGCGCTGGCCGCGAACATCTTCGCAACCGAACCGCCAAGCATACGAAGCTGCTCCGGAACAGTATCCGTGATGGCAGGCTACGGGAATGCCAGAACAGCCACTCTAAGACGCTGAGGCACACTATCGCGGGATCGGCGGATATGGCGTTGGCCTCATTTCCCAGAAGCGCGAAAGCGTTCGTCAGTAATTGACACTATCACCGTGCCGTGAGGATAAACCTGATCCCTTCCTTGTCGATTGTCTGACGATCGCTGGGATTCTTGACGTTCTGCCACTGGCCGACGAACTCATGCTCGTCGGGACGGGCACAGGCTGGAAGTAATAGAGACGTGGCGGCGACAACGAGCACGAGGATGGTTTGGCGAGCGCGCACTGAGCTGCTGGGTTTGCATGTCTGTCTCCTCCCAAGTCACCGTGATCGACGGGATGGATCCTGTTGCCTTCGCACAAGAAGCTTCTTCGATGAATCCCGCGCCCGCCTAACGTCCAGCTCACCCGCGGCGGCAGCTTCGCCGCCAATTCTACCCAGATTGAGGCCGCTGCGGCCGCCGGCGGGTGCAGCCGCCTGTTGGGCGTCGCGAATGTCTCTTCGAATCCCGGTGACGACTACGCAAACGTGTGTCCACAAAACCTACAGACCCGAGCTGCAGCCTTCACCTGCTCTGCACATTGCGGACAAATCTTCTCAGGGGTTGGTGCCGCCATCGTCGGAGTGGCTGCGACTGCCCGCAATTCATACGTTACCGACAGAATTCCGTCTGGTTTCACGAGAGCCATATATATGAAGATCACAATTCCTATTAGCACTACACAAAGCGCCAGTGCCACGAGAAATGAGCCGCAGCCGTAAGCCCCAGGTGCCCAAGTTTGCGACGTTGGCACGTAACCCTGTGCAGCCATCTTTGTGGCATCCGCCTGAAAGAGAGCGGCCGCCGCAGATTGGCTCCCTTTGTAAGTCTTGATGACAACCTGGTCTTTGTGATCGACTGACGCTCGACGAGCCAACTCGTCCAGCTGCCGCTGCTCTTCCTTCCGATGCTGTGCTTCTATAGCCTCCTGCTCTACCTTGCGTTGCTCTTCCACACGTTTGCGTGTGGCTTCTTCGGATCTTCTGACTATCGCAGGGTCATACTTGCTGTAGATGAGCTTGCACTGCGGGCATTCAACCAACGCCGCGGGCTCGGTGCCGGTATTTGCGTAACCGCATTTTGGGCATTGCTTAGGCACTAACTGTTCTCCCGATGCGAGTACCGAAAAGTTCACACCAAGACGCCCAACGCTAGCCGTCAGCCGCGGCGGCGTCATCATCGCACGCGCCGCCGTCGGCTGCACGGCGATGTTAGGCCGACGGCCCGTCGTCCTTGGTCGGGGCAACCTCATCGCACCAGGTGGGGATCGCGGGCTTGTACTCTCGGCTGTTTAGACGCACGTCGTAGCCGAGCATTCCGCCCTCGTGCTTGATATCAAGGGTTGTCTCGCTGATGAAACACTGGGGGCCAAACCGATCGCTAATGACTTCGAAAGCTGGTTGGTTCACAAGAGTCACCCCAGGAGGAGCAGCGGAAAGACGACAGGCATAAACGACCGGTGCCCCGACGACTGTCAGGCCGCCTCCAATCGTGACCAAATGAACCTTCCCAAAATCGACGCCAATCCCCAGCCCAGTTTCGGTGAGGATAGATGAGAACGACCGCCTGTACCGCCTATAGTGATTCTGGAAGCTCGCGTGACACATATCCGCGGCTGCAACCGCATAATACGCCGCGTCTGCACCGGCATAAAAGCCAGGGAAAAAGGCAAGAACTCCGTCGCCGGTGAACTTGTCGAAGACGCCGTAGTGGTCGGTAACAATTGTCATCAAATCTACGCAGAGGGTCGAGATGAACTCAGCGAATGCCTCTGGGCTCTTGGCCTTCAGCATCAGCTCCGTCGAACGTCGAATGTCGACCGAAAGAACAAACGCCTCACACTCTGTGCTTTCAAGAAAGGTCCGCCGAAACTTGTCAGATGCCAACAGGTGTCGCTGTGCACGGGAATTGACGCGACTGAGCAGGAACCCGATTCGCTCTTTGGCTTGTAACTCCTCCAGCGTCAACTCGAGCTGCGCGATCTGCGCTTCTTTATCTTTCGCGCCGCTCGTGACGTGTGAAAGTGCGGTTGCTTGCTCTCCCACTTTGGCGCGTAGCGTAGTCAACTCGTCGCCGAACGTCTGGTACGATGTCAACAAGTGCGGATCGATCGTCGGAAGCTTGATATCTGCGAGGTTGATCGCGGAGAGCAGCGACGAATAGTCAGGCACTCTTATCGTCGACAAGATCGAGGAATAGTCGGGCACTTTTATCGTCGACAAAATCGACGAATAGTCCGGCAACTTGACGGCCTCATATGCGGCCAAGGCGCTTCGGATAGCATCCATGTCGATTGGGTCGATAGGGCTGAGTGACTGGGATGGAGAGGCCTTGGCGGCAGGTTTCTTCTTCGGTGTGTCTGACATTCTTCCTCCCCCATCTAGTGCCGCAGCCTAACGTGAGCGCTTACCCGCCGGCGCTTACGATACCACTGCGCCGGTCGGGTAGAGCGCCTTGTTCGGGATTCCATTCCGGGTTCTTCGTGGGCAGCGCCGCGTCGCCCTGTCGCCGACACCATGGTTCGCCACGTCG